>Ga0163154_10000711_pt1 | contig 51802 bp, 39 predicted proteins | sample OliLakLV19MP9P1_FD_148649 | JGI IMG/M metagenome (GOLD analysis project Ga0163154, IMG submission 148649) | Freshwater microbial mat bacterial communities from Lake Vanda, McMurdo Dry Valleys, Antarctica - Oligotrophic Lake LV.19.MP9.P1 | ecosystem: Environmental > Aquatic > Freshwater > Lake >...
TTTCTTTTTCTACTGACAGGTCGCTCCTATGGAGCTTTTCGTGATTTTTATTTTCTTTTGCTACTACTGACAGGTCGCTCCTATGGAGCTTTTGGTGATTTTTAATTTCTTTTGCTTCTCTCCTACTGACAGGTCGCTCCTATGGAGCTTTATATTGTTTTTGTTTTACCGATATTTTTTCTATGGACAAGACGCTCCTAGATATCTTGAAAACATTTTTTCAATAAGCTCCATAGGAGCGGCATGTTAGTAGCAGAACAATAATTAATTATTTTATTAAATTTCAAGCTCCATAGGAGCGGTATATTAGCCTGAACCTTCGGTTCAGCTTGTGTTTGAAATATCTTTCTATTTTTCAAAAAGCTATTGAGGCATTTCCGCATAAAATTCATCGATGATTATCTTCCATTAATCAATCGTAAAATTCAAACAGATATTTATCCTCATACTCTATTTCATACTTATCGAGGAATTCGATGTATTCCTGCTTGAATGATTTTTTTTGATGGTGTGCCGGCTGGTTTAAAATATAATTTACTACCGTTTTTGCCATTGTTTTGGAATATGAAAATGCGCCAAACCCTTTTTGCCATTCAAAATTATTCACCCATCCTTTGTCTTTAATAAAACCCGACGTGGAAGATTTGACATCTCTCATTAAATCTGACATAGTTATATCCGGCGCCATGCTGATAAAGATATGTGTATGATCGGGCATGCAATAAATGGCGTACAATTTTTGCTTTTTATTATTGATGATACCGCTGAAATACTTTTGCAATTCTTCTCTGAATGATTCTTTTATAAACGACTTTCTTCCTTTTACAGCGAAAACAAATTGTACATAGATTTGTGAATAGGTGTTTGCCATGGTAATTTGATTTTATATTTATTAACGTTTCTTATTTGTAAATGATGCGTAATTCATTGGAATGATTTCATTTTTCTATTCTGCTGCTACTAACAGGTCGCTCCTATGGAGCTTTTCTTGATATTCCTTTTCTTATTCTTCTCCTACTAACAGGTCGCTCCTATGGAGCTTCTGATGATTTTCCATTCTCATACTGCTACTGACAGGTCGCTCCTATGGAGCTTTTTTATATTTCCTTTTCGATATCAATTTTTATCAACACGCCATAGTTGCCGCAGGCGGGATCATTTAAATACTCCGGAACCAATGCAATGGGCTTAAAGCCTACTTTCATTTGAGGTGTGATGGTTGGATCGGTTCTTTTACCTTCTAACAATTCCTGGTAATATTTATCTCCGGTTATTTGATTGGCTACTGCTCCATAGCCATTCATCATGCCAACTGTAACCTGTCCACGCAAGCTTAACTCTTGGGCTATTTTATGCCTGGCCCTGTATAAAATTCTGGCTAAGCCAAGTCCACGGTAATCGGGATGTACGCCAACATCGAGGCCATACAACCAATCGCCAGTTGGATTGTGATTGGTGAGCCAGCCACCGGCAATGGTTTCTTTAAATGTGTGGTGGTAATGATTGAAATCAAAATTGCTCCGCATAGTGGTTGTCATACCAATCACTTTGTCATTGTCTGTTATTACAAATTGTCCTTCGGGAAACAATTCCAGGTGACGCAGGTAATGTACTGCCAGTATCAATTCATCTTCAACCAATGTTGGAAAAACAATTTTTTGTAACGCTTCCAATTCAGCCGCATCTCCGGGCTGCATGTGACGAATCACCATGCCTGGTTTTATTTGTTTGTAATAGTTGATCAATTCTTTTTGCATGATATGGCAACGTTATTTTTCAAATCATTTATCATTTATTCAATAGCTACTTTTAAATATCTAATTTTTTAATTGGCCCAAAACTAGTTGTTTGCATTGTTCAATATTGATTTGCTGTATAAGAGTGATTATACTTCCATTTTACTAAAAAGGAAATATAACAAAATCATATTTGCCAATAAAGCTTAATAGCAGTACAACCCTCTGTCTCAAAAAATTATTAACCCTCAAAAATCACATCAATTTCTCCATTAAACTTTCAACAATATTCAACAATCTTAAACCCTACAATAAATACCCCATCGCCACATAAGCCACACAACTCAACGCAAACGAAATCAACGCAAAAGGTAACTGCGTAATGCCGTGTTGAAAATTATTACACTCTGCACCTTGCGCTGCCAGTATCGTCGCATCGCTATAAAAACAGGCATGTGCACCAAAGGCGCCGGCACTTACCACCGCTCCTATACACAGCCAGACATTACACTGCAATGCGGCCGATAAGGGTATTACCAACGGGATAGCGATGGCATACAAGCCCCATGAATTACCCGTTGTAAACGCCACTAAACCCAACGACAAAAAGATGGCTAACGGTAACAGTTGCCTGCTTACATTGGGCGTTACCACTTCCAGAATATATTGTGTAAGGCCCATTTCATCGCCAAGGTTTTTGAGGAGATAACTAAGCAGCAACAGCACCAATGCAAAGAACATGCTCTTCATCCCTTCAATGGATGAAAGGGATAATTCTTTGAAGCTGGCTACTTTTTTAAATGTATAATATCCGATGGTAAAAATCAAGGCCGTGATGACACCCTTTAATGCATCGAGATCAAAAAATATGGTGCAACCGATCAACACCGTTATTGGCAAAATCAAGTACCAGACACTGGATGATTTTTTCTCATCAAACACTTCCACTTCCAGTTTAAATTCTTCTGAATTATCGGGTATCAACTGCCCGGTAGTTTCGGCACGCAGGTTGGCTTTTTTCATTTTTCCAATGATGGGAACAATACCAAAAATTACCAGTGGCACCATTAAATATTGTATCCATCCATAAGAAATAAAAGGGATAACATGGAGGTAACTGCTGATGCCTTTGCCAACAGGTGCCAGCTTATTTTCTTCCAATAATTTACCTATAAAAATTACCCAGGTGCTGATGGGTACAATCACACAAATGGGCACAGCCGTGGAGCTTACCACAAATGCCAGCATCTCTCTGGGAATTTTATAATGGTCGGTAATTTTTTTCATAGTAGTGCCTGAAGTGAGTGCATTCAGGTAATCATCCATAAACAAAAATGAGCCAAACAACCAGGTGGTGAAAAGTGATTTTCTTTTGTTGCCAACAAACTTCAACGCATAGTTGCCGAATGCCAGCACACCGCCGCTGCGGATCATTAAATTGATGATGGCGCCATATAAACTGCACACCATAATCACCCAAACCATCAGTTCATTCTGCATCACTTTTGTAAAAGAATCGATGATGGCTGTAAAAAAATTTCCCTTTGCAATAATGATGTAACCCACGAGGCATCCAATGATCAGCGGCTCAAGCGACAGCTTGGTACGGATAGCAATGATCACCACAATCAATGGCGGAATAAGTGATATAATACCGTAGTTGTGCATCATGTTTAGCCACACCATCTTTCTCCCGATTAAATCGGGAGAGGCCGGGCTTTGGTATTTTTATTTAACTTTTGTAATGAAGCATTTCATATCTAAATGTTTTATCGTCAAAACCTGCCATTCAGCAAGCTTTTTGAAATTTTGAAAGCTTGCCTTGTTCCTCCCCTTTGGGGAGGCTAGGTGGGGCTGTTTACACGCCCCCAATACTCACCAGTTTCTTTTCCATGTATTCGTACAAACCTTCACTGCCACTTTCATGTCCTTGTCCGCTATGGTTCCAGCCGCCAAAGGGAAGTTCGGTTCCGTGTGGCGTCCATTCGTTAATACCTACCATTCCAAAATGCAATTGCTCTGATGCCCGCAAGGCTGTTGTGAGATTATTGGTAAAAACATAGGCCGCTAAACCATACTCCGTATCGTTAGCTTTTGTGATGGCATCATCAAAATCGTTGAAAGAAAATAACGGCAACACCGGACCAAAAATTTCATTGCGGGCCAGCGTAGATTCCTGCGTTAAATTACCCACTACAGCTGGCTGTACAAAGTAGCCTTTGCCGGTTGCTGTTGATTCGCCGCCAGTTAAAATGGTTGCTCCTTCTGCTGATGCTTTTGATAATAAATCAATTACACTTTTCTGCTGATTTTTTGTGATCAGCGGACCAAGATTTACACCTTCCTCAAAACCATTTCCTACTTTTAATTGTGCTACATATTTGGTGACCAGCTCACTGAATTGCTGGTAAATATTTTTGTGTACATAAAATCGTTGAGGACAAATACACACCTGTCCGTTGTTTCTAAATCTTGCGGCCACGGCTGCCTTTGCCAATGCTTCCACTTCCACATCATCAAAAATTAATACCGGTGCATTACCGCCCAACTCCAATGACAATTTAGTGTGCGTACAGGAAGCTCCATCCATTAATAATTTGCCCACTCTTGTACTACCAGTAAAGCTTATCTTTTTTAATTGCGGATGATCAAGCATGGCATCGCCAATGGATGCCGCATGGCCAATCAATACATTTAGTACGCCATTGGGTAGGCCTGCTGCCTGTAACGCTTTGGCCAAATGCACACCTGCAAGCGGCGTGGTTTCTGATGGCTTGGCCACCACCGTACAACCTGCTGCCAGTGCGGCTGCCCATGCACGGGCCGGATTATAAGCCGGAAAATTCCAGGCAGTAATTACACCAATTACGCCCATTGGCTGCCAGATGGTATAGCTTCTTTTATCTGCCCTGCTGGTAGGGATCGTTTTGCCGTAACTGCGTTTGCCTTCTTCTGCATACCATTCAAATAAGTTGGCGGCTACCATCCATTCGCCTTTTGCTTCAGCCAATGGTTTGCCACTTTCCAGCACCATATCATTGGCAATGGTGGATATGTTTTCTCTTAAATAATTGGCTGCCTTTTTTAATATTTCGGCTCTAACGTTGGCGGTTGTTTTGCTCCAGGTTTTAAATGCTTCCTGTGCCACATCAATTGCTGCGGTACAGTCTTTTCCATTGGCATGACTGGCGATGCCGATCACCTCTTCCGTTGCCGGATTTATTAATTCAATGCTGCCGTTGTCTATAGCGGCTACCCAATTTCCATTGATGAATTGTTGTGCTATCATGATGCAATCGTTTTAATTTTTTTATTATTATGGGCTATCAGTTTCAAATCAATAATCAACGTTGGTTCCGGCTGTTCGCTGCAAGTACGGCACAAAGTCCACGCACCGGGCTTCACCGGGCTTTCCCCGTCCGAACGACATTCAGCCGGGCGGGCGCTTCCATCCGGCAGCCATTGAACTGATAATCATTTTTCAACTTTTATTACGCAATCACAAGAAACATTATTATTGATTGTGTTCTTATTGTTTCGTTGCATTCCGTTTCTACTAACATGCCGCTGCTATGCAGCTTTTGGTGATTTTTGTTTTGGTTTTTTCTCTACTGACAGGTCGCTGCTATGCAGCTTTTGTTGATTTTATCTTAATTTTTTTTCTACTACTAACATGTCGCTGCTATGCAGCTGAAAAGCTTTTCAGCGTTTTCAACAAACATTAAAATGTAGTTAGTGGCTTTCAACTTTTCAACCTCTTATACCCTCTTCAATTAATTAACTAACGAACCATTTTAACTTCATCAACTTAACAACTTATCAACCTTATATACATCTTCAACTTTCAACCTACAAACATCATCTACGCATCAGCTCATTAACTTATTAACGTTATATACATCTTCAATTTTCAACCTATCAATTTTATCAACCTAATCAACTTCATTAACCTAATCAACTTATCAACTTCAAAAAACTCCATCAACCCCATCAACTTCATCAACCTCATCAACCCCATCAACCCCATCAACCTCATCAACTCCATCAACCTCATCAACCCCATCAACCCCATCAACCCCATCAACCCCATCAACTCTTCCCCCTCCTCACCCCAACAACTCCTTCAATCCATTTTCAATAATATCCAATCCTTTGTTCAATAAATTTTCTTCAATTACCAGCGGACTTAAAATGCGAATTACGTTTCCATTTACGCCGGCATTGATAACTATTAAACCATGGTTGGCACAATAAGCAATCAGCTTTTTACAGGTATCTGCATCTGGCTGATGTGGATCATTGTTTTTCACCAATTCAAAAGCCATCATCGCTCCCAATCCACGAACATCTCCAATTGCAGAAAACTGTTCCTTCATTTTATTGAATCTTTCTCTAACAATATTTCCTACCTTTTCGCCCAATGCATTGATGTCAATTTCTTCCATGTATTTTAAGGTGGCCAACGATGCGGCACAACAAACCGGATTGCCGGGATAAGTACCACCAATGGTAGATGGTTTGCAGCTATCCATGATGTCAGCTTTGCCAATTACACATCCAATCGGCATACCGCTGCCCATTGATTTTGCCCAGGTAGAAATATCAGGCACTACATCAAAATGTTCATAAGCTGCCCATTTCCCGGTACGGCCAAAGCCGCTTTGTACTTCATCCAATATCAACAGGATGCCGTATTTATCACATATCTTTCTTAACTCCTGGATATACTTTTTAGGTACTACATTAAAACCGCCTTCGCCCTGCACTGGCTCCATAATGATGGCGGCAACCTGGTTGCTTGGAATGTTGGTGTTGAAAAATTCCTCCAGGTCTCTCAAATGAATAGCTGAAAAATCATCTTCTGATTTACCATTATTCAATTTGTAATAATCAGGAAAAGGCAGCCTATAAACTTCTGGCGCATAAGGACCGCAACCTAGTTTGTAACCGACTTTAGAAGTCAACGTCATTGCCATCATGGAGCGGCCATGAAAAGCACTGTCGTAACAAATAATTGCCGGCCGGCCTGTTGCCTGCCTGGCTATTTTAATGGCATTCTCCACACTCTCTGCGCCGGAGTTGGTGAGCATTACTTTGGTATGATCGCCATGCGGAAATAGAGTAGCTAATTTTTCTGCCAGTTGCATGTACAAATCATACGATGCCACATTAAAACTGCAATGAATCATTTGCGCTGCCTGTGCTGCAATGGCAGCTACAACAGGCGGCGGACAATGGCCTGCATTTACTACACCAATCCCCCCTGCAAAATCTATCATCTCATTACCATCAGCATCGGTGATGGTGCTTCCACTTGCACTTACTGCAGTTGATGGATTGAAGATGCCGATTGCGTTTGGTACAAATTGCTTTCTTCTGTCTAGTATTTTTTGTGAGTTGGTCATTTGGTGAATGGGTAATGGTGAATGGTCAATGGTGAATGGTCAATGGTGAATGGTCAATGGTCAATGGTGAATCTTTTTTTATTGCCCCGTCCTTTAGGTCGGGGTTATGAAAACAAAATAAAAAATCAGGGCTTTAGCCCAAACTATATTTGGGTTAAAACCCAAAAAGAACAATATCCTATTTTATCACGGCCCTAAAGGGCCGTGCAATTGAGCTAGTGCAATTAAGCCAGCATCGCTGCAATTGTTTTTGCATTTACAAATTCTACAATTCCTTGTCTGCCTAATTCCCTGCCGTAGCCGGATTTTTTAATGCCGCCGAATGGAAGCCTTGGATCGCTCTTTACCAATGCATTGATGAAAACCGCACCGGTGTTGATTTGCCGGGCAATGGAAATGCCTTTTTCTATATCGCTTGTCCATACACTGCCGCCCAAACCATATTCAGAATCATTGGCTAATTGAATGGCATCAGCTTCATCTTTTGCGGCAACTACTGCCGCTAGCGGACCAAATGTTTCCTGCTCAAATGCGGCCATTCCTTTTTGTATGTTCACCAATAAAGCAGGTGTAAAGTTGCAGCCATCTGCGTGGCCACCTTGCAATAATTTGGCTCCTTGTTTTACTGATTGCTGTAATTGGGTTTCAATATTTTTTACTAAATCCAATCTTGCCATTGGGCCCATGTTGATGGCTGTATCAAAAGGATTTCCCTGTTTGAAATTTTTCATCTGCTCATTTAACTCATGTAAAAAACCATCCATCGCATCTTGCAAAACAATAAACCTTTTGGAGCCAATACAGGATTGTCCTGCGTTGAGCATCCTGCTTTGCAAAGCCACTGTTGCGGCTTGTTTCATGTTGGCATCCGGCAATACAATCAATGCATCTGAGCCGCCTAGTTCCAGCAAAGATTTTTTGATATTTTTTCCGGCAAGTGAAGCTACAGAACTGCCAGCTCTTTCGCTTCCGGTTAAGGTCACCGCCTGTACAATTTTTTCTTCCAGCAGTTTTTCCACTACAGGTATATCAATAATTAATGTTTGAAAGACACCAACAGGTGCACCTGCTTCAATAAAAATCTGTTCAATAATTTTTGCACAGCCGCAAACGTTGGGTGCATGTTTTAGGAGGGTAACATTGCCTGCCATTAAAGTTGGTGCTGCATAACGAAACACTTGCCAGAAAGGAAAATTCCACGGCATGATGGCGAGTACAGCCCCAATGGGCTCGTAGCTTACAAAGCTTTTTGTAAAGCCTGCTTCCAATATTTCATCTTGCAAAAATTGTTCTGCATGGGCGGCATAGTACTCACATACATAAGCACATTTTTCTACTTCGCCTTTGGCCTCCGCAATCACTTTTCCCATTTCATTGGTGATGAGTGTGGCGAGTGCATCTCTGTCTCTTTTTAAAATAGTAGCAGCATTGTTGAGTATGGTTGCCCGCTGCTGAAAGGAAATATTTTTCCAAACCGCAAATGCATTTTCAGCTGCATGAATATGTTGGTTGATTGCTGCATCATCCATTACCGGATATTCAGCAATCACTTCTTGCGTGTAGGGGAATATGGATTGGAAAACCATTATTTATTCTTGTTTTTAATCGTTAACATATTTGCCGCAATTTGCTGTGCTGCCTTTCTACCTGTTTCTGCAGCTCCATTCATAAATCCCTGAAACTGTCCACTCACATGCTCTCCGGCAAAATAAATATTACCTACCGGCTCCGCTTCCCAACCTGCAATGGTACTGTATTGTCCTTTTTTAAAAGAGGCGTAACCTGCCCTTGTAAATGGTTGTTTGGCCCAGCAAAATTTAATTTGCTTATTCGTTGCAATTTTATCTGCGCCAGCAAAAATTTTATTTAAACCGGGGATAAAATTCTCCACCAATTCCTCCTGGCTGCTTTTAAAAATAACATCAGCCGATTTCCCTCCGCCGAATACAGTGAAGCTGGCTTGGGTATCAGATTGCATATGTGTGCTATCCCACCCGCATCCAAAAAGCTCATCGGTAAATGTGTAACCCTGTTTATTTCCTGCACGCCATGGCTTGTTTTTCATGCCGATAATAAATTTGCTGCTGCTGCCATAGCCAAACTCGTCTATACATTTTCTTTTTGCTTCCGGCATGGGCACATCCATTTTTATGTTGCGGAGTATGCTGTATGGCAGGGCCAGTATTAAATAATCTGCCTTGATATTTATAGTGGTATTATTATTTTTTAAACTTAAATGGTATTGATTTCCTTGTTCTTCTATCGCAAGTAATTCATGCTTTAGTTTTACACTATCTTTTATTTTAGCATAAATGGCATCTGTTAAATGCTGACTGCCTCCTTTTATTTTATAGATTTCATGTTCGCCATAAAAATCTCCAGCCTTATCCAGCATAACGAGGAAGTTTAATGCAGACTGCTCCTCTATTTCCATACCGTATTCACGACTCAACATTACATCGAGGAAATTGTACAACCAGCCGCTGATGCCCATTGAAGTGAGATATTCCTTTACAGATTGATTATCGAGCTTTTCAATTTGTACCGCATTTTTGTAATTCAATTCTTCGGGTAACGAAACAATATCTTTTGCCAGTTGCGCTGCAAAAGGTTGCAGTGCTGCAGTTAAATCTTTTTCTGAATAAGCCTGTCCATTAAAATACAGTACTTCTTTTTCCAGTTTATCTGTTCTTAAATCATACAATTCCAATCTCAGTTCTTTAACCAGTTGCAAAAGATCTTCATGGTTGGCATCAACAAATTCACCACCAAGATCTGTTGTGAGATTGTTGCCAAAATAATTTTTTAAAGTAAACATTCTGCCGCCTGTGCGACCTGATGCTTCATATACTGTTGCTGTGAGTCCCAGTTTTTTTAATTGGTAGGCGGCATTCAATCCGGCAATACCGGCACCAACAATTACAATATTTTTATTGCCGGAAAAATCCCGGGCATTTAATAGTGATGGAAATAATGCAATGCCTCCGCCCAATACAGCAACGCCTTTCAAAAATGTGCGCCTGCTGTTTTGCTTTTGTTGCAGCAACGCAGCAGTTTCAGCATCCTGCGAAGCAGCATGACGAAAAGCATTTTTAAAAATTTGAGATAATAAATTATGTGGCATAAAAAATATTAAAACCCCGGGTTCTGACTAAGCTTATTGCTGGTTGCAGTTATTTCTCTTAACGGTATCGGAAATACTGCATTGGTGTTATCAACTCCCAGCACATCTTCCATCATTTGATAACGGGCCAAATCAAAAAAGCGGTGACCTTCAAAATTTAATTCGGCTTCACGCTCATCTAATACTGCCTGCAAAAATGCTGCTTCATCAGGAATATCTTCTGCATCCAATGCAGCCATACCCCTGTTTTCACGCAGCGTATTTAAATAGGTTAATCCCCCACCTGCCAATTTTTTTGCTTCGGCAGCTATCAAATACATTTCTGCAATGCGCAAAATATAGGCTGGGTTATCTTTGGTTACTTCACCCCGGTATTTCAATGTTCGTCCATCAGGTAAAATGCCTACATCGTTGTTTACAAAATCAAGCAGCTCACTTCTCTTATCTGTTGGCCTTGCTTCAAAAAATGTATTTAATTGCTGGCTGGCTAAAAAGAAAACTTCTGTCCGCAATGCATCCGGCCTTACGTAAGTTGTACCGTTAAAGGCACTTTGGTTTTGTGCATCAAAACTTAATTCAAAAATAGATTCAGTTGATAATCTGCCGGAAAATATACCTGGAAAATCTGTTGAATTTAGCAGCGAAAAAGTGGCATCGTCAATTACGGCTGTAGCAAATGTTGCTGCATTGGCGTAATCTTTTTTATAGAGATACGCTCTTGCCAACAATCCTTTCACCATTAGTGGATTGGCATATTTTGCATCTATTACAGTACCTTCCAATAAGGTATTGGCATCTGTTAAATCTTTTAAAATAGCTGTGTAAGATGCAGCTACGGTGCTACGCAATACTACATCAGCAGCTTGCTGAACTGTTAATACAATGGGCACACCATTAGCAGATGCATTGTCCCAGTGATAACCAAACATACGTAAGGCATCAAAATGAACCATTCCTCTTATGGCAAGTGCCTGACCTTTTATGCTGCTTTTTTCTTCTGCAGAAAGATTGGCATCGCTAATGCCATCAACCGAAGCCAAAATTGCATTGGCATTGGCAACACATTTATACAAAGCGAGGTACATGCGCTCTACATATAAATTGGAAGATGTAATGGCATGTGCACCAATTTCATTCAAAGCAGGAATATCGTAACCACCCGCTGTAGAAATATCGCTGTTTAAGTCGGTCATTAATGGATAGTAGGCGCCATAATAATCCCGCTGTTGCAAATTACTGTATAACCCAACCAATGCAGAACGGAGGCCATCGGCATTTTTAAACACCAGGTCAGTTGGTACATCATTTGGTGAATTCACATCCAATTTCTGGCAGGAAAACAAAAGTATTGCGGAAGTGCAAATGGTAAATATATTGTTGATAATGCGTTTCATTTTTTTCTTTTTTTGGCAGATTAAAGATTTAGGTTGAAGCCGAAAGTAAAAGTTCTTGCAGGTGGATAAGCTGCGTAATCCACGCCTGCCGTGCGGTCTATGTTACCACCGTTGGAACTAACTTCCGGGTCGAAGCCTTTGTACTTTGTAAATACAAACAGGTTTTGCACTTGTGCATATATATGCAGCCCTGATAAAACCTTAATCGATTTTTTACTAAAAGTGTACCCGATATTAACTGTTCTTATCCTGAAGAAAGAAGCATCTTCTACAAACATGGATGAATTTTCGATATAGTTTTTGTTTACGAAAGATGCCCTTGGTACGTCTGTAACATCACCCGGTTTTTGCCATCTATTTAAAGAGTTTACAGAGTTGTTGGCATAAACCTGGTCGAGCCCGCCATCATTACTGTAACCCAAATTTTCATACACCGGCCTGATAAGATTATACACTTTATTGCCGGAACTGAATTGTGCGGCAATCATCATATCAAAATTTTTGAATCGAAAATTATTGGTAATACCGCCATAAAAATCGGGTCTGGCTTTGCCCAATATTTGGGCATCGTCTGCATCAACAGTGCCATTCTTATCCAAATCTTCAAAAGTAGCATCGCCTGTTTGGGCATTAACTCCTAAATATTTTACTCCCCAAAAACTTCCAATTGGCTGTCCAACTTTTAAAATATGTGTGGGATTTAAATCATTGTAAGCGCTCAGCAATTGGTTATCAACTGGTGTTTTTAATAAGGTGTTTGTTTGAAAAGTGATATTGAAATTGGTTGTCCATCTAAAATTAGCAGTAGCAATATTTCGTGAGGTTACATTGAATTCAAACCCTTTGTCTTCTACTTCGCCACCATTGGTAAGCAGCGTTGCAAAGCCGGTAGTGCCGGCAATGGGAACATAGTTTAATAAGTCTGTGCGGGTGTTTACAAAATAATCGGAGGAGCCACTAATAATGCCATTCCAAAATTCAAAATCGATACCAACATTAAAGCCCCTGTTTTTTTGCCAGGTAAGATTTGGATCTGTTATCAGCTTTGGTTTAAGCCCCGATTGTCCATTATAAATAGCGGGCTGCCATAATGGTTTATTTTGATAATCACCAATTTCCTGATCGCCGGTAAAACCATAGCTTGCTCTTAATTTTAATGCAGTTAAGGTCTTACTATTCGCCATAAAATTTTCCCGGTTAATATTCCAGCCGGCACTAAAAGAAGGAAAGTTACCAAATTGTTTGCCAGTATTAAATCGAGAAGAACCATCCGTACGAATGGCTACACTCGCCAAATATTTTCCATCAAAATCGTAAGTAACTCTTGCCAAATAGGAGTGTAATCTATTGTTTCCGCCGGGAGCTACGGGTGTTCTTGTAATGATGGCTGCAACAGATACATCTGATAAACCACTTCCTAACGGAAAGCCCTGCCCGGAAGTTGCATTTCTATCAGAAGTAGTTCCCTGCTGTGTAAATCCTGCCAATGCACCCAAGTTATGTTTGCCGTAAGACTTTTGAAAGGAAAGAATGTTTTCATTGAGCCAGGTCTGGCTATTGAAATTTGCCTTGGTAGCACGGCCACCAATTGGAGCGCCATCTGTTGTGATGGGAGATAAAAATAATTTATCGGTTAGCGCTACATAATCAGCACTAAAAGATGTTTTAAATTTAAGGCTGTTGGTAATTTTATATTCACCAAAAACAGTTCCTAAAAAACGATAACTATCTGTAGTACCCACAATTTCATTGGCAGATTTTACCGGGTTATCAGATAACCAGCTTACCTGGTAATCTTCAAATTTTGCATAGTTGCCTGCTGCATCATAAACCGGCATTAATGGTGATGCACCAAGACCATTGGTTACAATACCACTATAAGTATCGTCATTAAAACTTCTGCGATTGGTGCTTTTGCTGATGGATAAATTTGTGCCAATGGTAAACTTATCATTTACTGCATGGTCAATATTGATTCTTGCATTCATCCGCTTAAAATAGTTTTCAATAACAATACCTTGCTGATCGAAATAACTACCGCTAATGTAGAATTTGGTTTTATCATTGCCCCCTTTTACATTCATTTCATAATTGTTGATGGGTGCGGTTCTAAAAATCTGATCTAACCAAACTGTATTGGTACTACCTGCGCTGTAATTTAATGGTTCCGTTAAAACAGTTGGGTCAAAATCTGGCCCAAAAACAGCATTATTTTCATTGTACAATTTCAGGTCGTTTGCCCTTGCTTCCTCAATAAAACTTACAAATTGGTTACTGTTTAAGAACTCAATATTTTTTGCCACTTTTTGCATGCCGGTGTACATATTAAATCCAATCTGAGATTTGCCTGACTTTCCTTTTTTGGTGGTGACTAATACCACACCGTTACTGGCTCTTGAACCATAGATGGCAGCTGAAGATGCGTCTTTTAAAATCTCTATCGATTCTATATCATTGGGGTTGATGTCGGCAATGGAGCTTATATTTTGCCCCTGACCGGTTTCTTCGCCTGTTGTGTTGAAGGATGTTGAAAGCGAAGAGTTGCTTTCACTAATCATGGGGATTCCGTCTACAACATACAAAGGGTTTTGTGCCCCCCGGATGCTTACCAGCAAACCTGCACCTGGTGTACCCGATGGAGAGGTAACATTGATACCAGATAGTTTACCCTGAATGCTGTTGGCTAAATTTGATACGGGTTGATCCTTAAAATCTTTGTTACCTATAGAGGCAACTGCGCCGGTTAAATTAGATTTTTTTTGTGTGCCGTAACCTGTTACGATCACTTCGCCTAGCTGACTGCTTGATTCCTCCAAAATCACTACAATATTTTCTTCTCCATTTATTTCCACCGATTTATTCTTGAATCCTACCGATGAAAATTCTATTACACATTTTTGCCCCGGCAGCGGTAAAGAAAAACTTCCGTCGGTTGCGGTAACAACTGCGGAAACTTTGCCTTTTACATTTACAGTAACCGCCGCAATCCCATTACCGGCGGCGTCCTTTACAAAACCTTTTACGGTTGCTTTTACTGTATAGTCCTGGGCATTTAAAATAGCAGGGAAGAATAAAAAAATAATCAAAAGGGAGGAGATACAATTGAGTACCGTTTTGTTGGTCATGGTTAATTATTTTACGGTTAATTTTTGGTTTTTCAAATGTAGCAATTGGCATTGATGTAAAATAACTGTCAAAAGTATTTTTTAAAATCCGCAAATGATTGGTTATCAATCTTATTTTTAAGTCAAAACTTAGTAGATTTGAACACAAACAATTTTACCTGTTTTTGAGTATTATATAAAAATGCTATTTTATGTTATTGAGCAAAAAAATCAAAAAATCGGTTGAATCACATCCAGAAATCATGTTGTTGCTGAAAAATAATCTCCAAAACGAAGATTGGACAGTATTAACCAGGACATATTTTGATAAAATTGCCAGAATTATCAATAAAAAAATCACAAGGGAAGTAATAGAAAATGCTGCCTTTATTGAGCAAAATTTAATTATTGGAAAACTAAAAATAGAGAAGGAAATTTTTAGCCTTAAATGTGAAACAGTTACTGGGTTTATTAAGTACCTGGCACATTTAAGTGAATACCAGTTATATAATTGGGTAAGCGGAAAAACATTGCAAAGTTTTTGGAATGATGGCGATGCCAAATATATAAAAATAAATGCGTTATTGGTTTTTTTGCAGATACCTTACAGTGAATGGGCTTTCTGGAGCATTGATGAAAAGGATTCAGCAAACAATTTATCAGTACCTGCGGCTTTACCCAATATGCTATACGAATTAAGTAAACATTCATTAGCGATCATTAAAAATTATTACCTCGGCAATTATTATTTGTATTATCAAAAAACAGACGGCAGCGACCATATCATAAAAACGCCTTTCATATTGAAAGAACATGAAAGCGGGCAGATAATTATTCAATCTGTTTCGGAAGGTCACCGGTATATTGGAAAGGTGATGGGGCTAAGGGATGGCTGTCTTTACATCAATTGTCAAAACCTGGATTTTGAAGAAATGGAACAGTATGTATTCAATATTGGGCTCGAAACAAAACCGGAGGTACTGTTTGGGGTATCAACTACTGTTAGTGTAAAAGAAAGATTGGGCGTAGCATTAAAAAACATACTTGTAAAGCAAAAAACCAATCTGCCCAACTTTGAAAATGAGCCTGAAATGGAAATCCCCTTCAATAAAACATACAATGTACAATCGGAAGAATCCATTATTGTGAACTATTTAAAAGGCAGTACCAATAATGTTATCAAAACGCAGAGTTGCTGTAACCTGGCTGATATAAAAAATAAATAGCCCCGCCATTGCTGACGGGGCTATTGTTTCACTTCAACACTCAACCAATGAAACGATCTTTATAACAAGCTGGTTAACGGGTTCATCATCAACATCGTATTGTAGCTTAAACTTCCTTCATCTTTAGATTCATTTATTCCGATTTTCTCCAGTTGTTTTTCAATATTTTCCTTTACTTTTTCTAAAGAATCCTTAATACGCTGCTGGTCTTTTTCCAATTTATTTTTTAAAGAGTCAATTTTATCGATGGTATTATTTTGATCATAGCGGTAGTTGTCATCAATCTTTACACCGTTTTCATCAATATTGATTTTTTTATCGCCATCATTAATTTCAATACCATTTTTATTGATCTTTATTTTTTTATCATTGTCGTTTTTCCATTCATCAGCAGGCGTGCCATCCAGGGTGTACAGGCCATCAGCTCTCATTACATAATCCACATTTTCATCCCAGCCATTTTCTTCATCATCCAGGTCGATATTAAAATCTTCATCGTTATTCCATGGGCCACTCATGTGTACATAATGTCCACGGCCTACGTTGCTGTTAATTTTAATCTGTTTACCTACAGGCACATATACTGTAATAACAACCCGCTGGTTTCTAAATTTATCCGTTGTATTGATAGCAATCCCCTTATCCAAAACCAATAAGGAATCTCTTTGCATTGCGTTAAACTGTATCAGGTTGGCAAGCGTATCTGCATAGCGCCTTGTGCGGCCGTTGGCCATTTTTGCCATGGTAACTTTAAAAAGGTCGTTGGGCGATTTTACAATTTTTACTTCTATATTTTTAATGTAAGCAGTATCATCCTCTATCCCCTCAAAAGGTTGAAAGTTAAACGACCTGTAGCGGTATAACTTTTTTTCGGGCGAGTTGGTTGTTACTTCCAGTTTAGCTACATCGGCATTAGTTAAAGTAACTTCCTGTTCAGCAATATTATTAATGGTTTTAAAATCTTTTGTTACCGAAGCCAACAGGCACGTAAAACATACCCAGCCTAGTATCCAAAGGCTGATGAATGATGCCGTCAATACCTTGCTATTCCTTTTCATTTTTGCAAGGCGGCGAATAATCCATGTAATTACACCAATTACAGGCACTGCAATAAAGAAAAGCAATGTGCCCCAGGCAAATGCATTTTGCCATCCCTCGGTAAGAACAAAATCTTTTAAAGGAAAGATACCGATTGAGGCAATAGCCACCCCAAACAATGCTACAACCATCGCAATACTTACACAACCAATGATAAAATATACAAAGGCTTTCACAAGTATCACAATCACATCACCCAATGATGTTCCTCCACGTTTTACAGCCGTTTTAATTTCTGAACCCATCTGTTGTCCTTTACCTTCTGCAAATGTTTTTACTTCTTCTCCAAACTTCTCAGCCCTTTTTTGTACCCCTTTCATTTCTTGTTTCACAGAAGTTTTAATGGAGTCAATATCTACTTTCTCACCTTTCATTTCCAGCTTTTCTGCAGTAGAACTTGCCTCGGGTAATACCAGCCACAAAATGATATACACTATCAAAGCACCAGGACTAAATGAGAAGTTGATAAAATCCGGAAAATCACCAAAACCAAAATTTTTCCATCTAAATACAAAAGATAAAAATGGCAAAAGGAAAAGTACCCTTGGTATCCATGGGTTGATGCCGAAATAATTTCCCAGTCCGCCACCAACACCAGCAATTATCTTTTCATCGGGGCTACGGAATAATTTTTTACGGGGAGCCCCTATTTCATTAGAAGCGCTGCTTGGTACAGCAATCCATAAAATAATGTAGGCTAAAATACCGGTGCCAAAAGCCAGTGAAACCACTGCAAAAATTACCCGTACAATAACAGGATCGGTGCGGAAATACCTTGCCAGGCCACCGCAAACACCACCCAGCACTTTGTTATTTTCGTCTCTGTACAAACGCCTGAGTGTATTGGTATCGGTACTTTGGCTATCTGCACCTGCACTTTTTCCACTGGATGTTTCGCTTAATTTAGTAGCCACTTTTTCTTCTTCTCCATCAAATTCTTCGGGGCGGCCCATACTTTTAATGATGGCATTTACATCATCATCAGTTATGCAGGTGGCACCCTTTTTTAATCGCTCCTGAAATAATTCACCAATACGACTTTCAATATCGTTGATGATTTCTTCTTTGCCTTCTTCGTTTTCAAAAAACCTGGCCAGGCTGGCGGTATAGTTTTTAAGCAAGTCAAAAGCAGATACTTCTATCGGCACTACCTGGCCGTGGAAGTTTATATTTATTACTTGTTTCATGACTGTAGTTATTAAATTGTTTCGTTAGTTGGTTGATTTACCTAAATAGAAATTGACACCTATATTATCTATTCGGGCTGGTTGAAGTCGTTGTTTATTGTATATTCCTGTTCCGCTTTGGAAAGTGCCTGTACTGCATTGGCCAGTTCGTTCCAGGTGGCTTCCAGTTCTTTGTAAAATGCTGCCCCTTTTTCGGTTAGCATAAAATATTTTCGTGGGGGCCCGCTGTTACTTTCTATCCAGCGATAAGTAAGGAACTCTGCGTTTTTAAGCCTGGTAAGCAATGGATAGAGTGTACCTTCAAAAATGTTGAGGTTGGCCGCTTTCATCTTTTCAATAATGTCCGACGGATAAGCCTCACCCTGTTTAATCACCGAAAGGATACAAAACTCTAGCACTCCTTTTCGCATCTGGCTGGCTGTGTTTTCAATGTTCATGGCTCAATGTTTTTTAAAATTCATGGCTATACTTTTCAAACTGTTGTAGATTATTGTCGATTGGTTTTCCGGAAAATCTGCCAATCAATAATATCTTATTTTTAGCTTGATAACACAAAGCTAAGGTAAAGTTTGGTACTATGCAACACATAATACCTTTTATTTTTTAGTAGCTGGTGGTGAACGATAATAGGTTTAGACTTAAAAGCCTGAATGGTATTGGTTTTGGAAGAAATTGGGTGGCTGAAAATAAATTTAGGAATTGATGAAAGGCACTATTTTAGGATGACTGGATAAGATTAAAATCTAAAATAGTACCCGAAATTGGTCGAATAGTTGAATTAAAAGTTTTAGAATAAATTTTGATATTTTTTTTCAGTTAACGCACGGCATTAATAAGCAAGTGGCAGAGTTATTATCCAATACAATAAAAAGACCTAGCCGATTTGTATGGCAGTAGAAATAAAATCAATTAGATTTAAAATCCCCGAAGGAAGGGCAAGTAAAACATATCGCTCCTACGGGAGCTTCTGGAAAAAGGGAATAAATTGGCTGTTTCTGCTGCTACTAACATTTCGCTCCTACAGAGCTATTAAAACTAAATATGCTAACAGGTTATTAGTACTATCAGGACGAAAGAAATGCAGTCTTTATTGTAGTTGAAGAAAATACTAAAAAGAGGGAAAACTACTTGTATTGCTACACTCCATTACTTCACTCTTTCTACCCTCACTCCAACGCTCATAATATTAGGCAAAGGATTTTCTCTCATTGCCTGTGCAATGATGAAGCTATAATTGCCAGGTTGCTTAAACTTAACCGGACCGGCAGTAATTAATTTTCTTACTTCCCAAATGTCGTCCATACCAGTACCTTCCCAACCGCTGGCATCATTGCCTAATTTTAAATCGAAACGCTGGTTTTTAAAACTACTGTTGCCGGGAAAACGGGTGCCGATGTTTAGCCAGATATTATTGTACCGGTAAGCATCTGTATGGCGCAGCACAACAAATACTTTGTACAAGGCAGCGGTATCGCTAATGGTAAAATCAATCTGCGGTTGCAGACTGTACGCCCATTGATGGTTGGGTACTGAAATATTTTTTTCAAAAATATCCAGTTTGTTACAGGCAGTAAAAGTTATACAAACCATGCATAACAACAGGCTTGATATAATTAAATTCTTAAAAGATACTATGGTCATCTGCTAACAAAAAATTAAGCACAAATAAACTAATAAACCGGCAAACCTCCTTACAAAACATTTAATATCTGTTCTTTGGCTTTCTCCAGTTCATCCTTCATGGTTACCACACATTTTTGTATTTCAGCATCGTAGGCTTTGCTGCCGGTGGTATTTATTTCCCTGCCAATTTCCTGAATCATGAAAGATAATTTTTTCCCTTTAGCCTGGTCACTATCAGCCAGTAATGTTCTAAAATAATCGCAGTGCTGTTTAAGTCTTACCTGCTCTTCGTGAATGTCAATTTTTTCAATATAGTAAATCAGTTCCTGTTCCAGGCGGTTACCATCGTAGTTCTCTTTACCTACATATTTTTCCAGCAATTGTGTTATCTCTTCCCGTATCCTTTTTATGCGGTTGGGTTCAAGTTGTACGATCGTTTCTTCCTGTGCATTTATGTTGGTTATGCGGCCTAATAAATCTTTTTCTATGCTGGCTCCTTCTTCTTCCCTGTGCCGGTTCAGTTCATCTATTGCAGCCTGTAATACTTTTTTAAATTCTTCAAAATCATTGTCATTTAAAAAATCGTTGGAAGGTGTTACCACTTCCGGCAGGCGCAACAAAGCACTCAATACGGAGTTGGTATCAATATTTAATTCTGCTGCCAACACATCTATTTGCTGATAGTAGGCTTTTATTAAATCGGTGTTGATGATAACCGGCTTACTGGTGCCATTTTGTTTGATGGTAATTACACAATCCACACTTCCGCGAATTAATTGCTCCTGCAACATACTTCTTATGTCAAACTCATAAGGGCGCAACAAAGCGGGCAAGCGCAACTGCATTTCAAATTGCTTTCCGTTGAGTGATTTTACTTCTACTAAAAATGTTTTATCGTTTACTGTTTGTTCGGCTCTTCCAAAACCGGTCATTGATTTAAGCATCGTAATTATTTGTTGTGTAAGTTACTATTATGTTGGTGTGAAACAGGTTTCAAAAAAAAGATAAATAAGATGGGCCTATTTAAAAAGCAAATGGTTTAGTTCCTTTTGTGAATAAATAATCATATCCCCGGGCATTACGCCTTCCATATTACATTGCCTTATCCGATAGCGTATCAATCGTACTGTAGGAAAACCAACAGCAGCAGTCATCTTTCGCACCTGCCTGTTTTTACCTTCTGTAAGTTTTATTTTTATCCAGCTTGTGGGGATATTTTTTCTAACCCGGATGGGCGGGTTTCTATCCGGCACTTTTGGTTCTTTCTCCATCAATGTTACCTTACATGGTTTTGTTTGATATATTTTCCCATCTACGTTTATGGACACACCCAATTGCAATGCCGTTATTGCCTGCTGCGTAATTGGGCCATCAACCTGTACCCAATACTCTCTTTCGTGTGCATTTAAAGGGTTTAGTAACTGTTGATTTAATGTTTTATCGTTGGTTAAAACCAGCAGGCCTTCACTGTCATAATCCAATCTGCCAACAGGATAAACATCGGGTGGTACATCAAAAATATCTTTTAATGTTTGCTTCCCATCCTGCGACGTAAACTGACTCAATACATTGAAGGGCTTGTACACGATGCAATAAAAATTCAAAAGAAAATATTTAGAGATGCTTATAAAAAATGATGCTGACTATTTTAAAAAATACATTTCGGCAAGATGCAAAAATAAGAAAGCCCGGCGTTTAAGGCCGAGCTTTATTATATGAATGGGTTAGTAAATACAAGGAAATAAATTTCCCTACACAATATTAAAAATAATTTTCCCTTAATAGGAAATTTATTTATAAAATTTTATTCACATTTTGAAGCTTCTTGTGGATAATGGCAGCGTTTTTAGAGCGAGTTTATGCAGGTATTTTTATAGCATAAATTAGTACAGCACTACATGCACAATAAAAACGAAATGTATACATTGGCTGAAACACCTGATATCACAAGATTACAGCCATTTGTTTCTTTTACACAATGCTATCCTGATTAAAATTGGAACCAATTTTTCAAGTACAATTACTTGATTTTACAGCCAGTAAAAACATCTTTCAGCAGTAAGCATATTTTTAACTCCTTTAAAATTATTTCATTTTTTTAGGAGATGCTTATAAAATTTAGTGATTACAAAGCCAACTAACTTTGTAAAAAAAATTGTCTCATGCAATTCCCCTCACCTGTTTCTATTAATTGGATAGCCACATTCATTGATGCAACAATAATTGGCAATGATACATTGGCTGCAACAGGCATCAATGAATTACATAAAGTAGAAAAAGGCGACCTTGTTTTTGTAGATCATCCAAAGTATTATACAACCTGCATCAATAGCGCTGCATCCTTTATCATCATTAACAAAATAACCGAATGCCCCGAGGGCAAAGCGTTGCTGATTGTTGAAAATCCATTTGAAGCCTATTGCAAAATTGTCAATCACTTCAACCCTTTTACCCCTGCAACCAAATTAATCAGCGACAGTGCTGTTGTTGGAGAAGGCACTTTTATTTATCCTGGTGCATTTATTGGCAACCGGGTAAGCATAGGCAGCAATTGTATCATACACCCCAATGTTAGCATCATGGATAATTGCATCATCGGCAACAATGTGGTGATACAGGCAGGCACTGTTATTGGCAGCGATGCCTTCTATTATAACAGTAAAAAAAACAGGGATATCTGGTATAAAAAAATGCCAAGTTGTGGCAGGGTTGTAATAGAAGACGATGTAGAGATTGGTGCTGGCTGTACGATAGATAGAGGGGTAAGCCATGACACACGATTAGGTAAAGGCACACGATTTGACAATATGATTCATGTTGGCCATGATACGGTTTTTGGAAAAAATTGTTTGGTTGCAGCAAATGTTATTATTGCAGGTTGCGTTACTATAAAAGATGGTGTAACTATTTGGGGCGGTTGCATCATTAATAAAACATTGACCATAGGAGAAAATGCTGTGTTGCTTGGCCGCACGGGTGTTGGAAAAGATTTACCTGGCAACATAACTTATTTTGGTGCACCAGCACAAGAGGCAAGGGCGGCGCAGCGTGAACTAATATGGATTAAAAGAATTCCGGAGTTGTGGGAGAAGGTGAAGAATTTGTGATCTGTGGTCTGCGATGTTTGATCTGTGATTTGTGATCTGTGATCTGTGATGTTTGATCTGTGATGTTTGATCTGTGATGTTTAATTTGTGAATTGTGAATTGAACATTTTTTTATTGACACATTATCTCGTGGGACTAAAATCATAGGGTAACATATCGCCTACTTTTTCCCAGCTCCAGTAGCCATTGATGGTAATGTCATTTTGATCAAAATAATAACCATTTTGTTCAATGCCAATTGATTGGGCTGCGGTCATGTTTACCAATGATAATTGAAAATCTTTTGGCTGCTCATCGTACTGCACAAAATAATCTGCAAAAGGTTTTTCATTTTTATACAACACTGCTACATCTGGTTGGTTTGGATTGATATCAACCACCATTGTACTATCATCCATTTTATAGTTTAGTGCAGCATAAAAATTCTTTAATGGTAAGGCTGATTCAATGCCGCTATTCTTCAACAAAAATTGAATTTCAAACCCTTCTTCATTTAACTGTTTAGTATATACACTCCGCATAAAATGCAGGATTGAACCTTTGTAGGCAATCTGCCTGCTGGCTTCCCAAAGCATTGCCTGTACTGTATCTGCCGGCTGCATGGCTTCAAATAAAGGGTAACCTATATACGCACTTGCCAATGTTCCATAGTCGTACGTAAACGAATCGATTGTGTACTTAATGATATAGCCAAGCGCCGGATTTTTAATGATGATGGGTTCGCTTGCCAATACTTTTAAACGGTTTCTTTTTTTAGAGAAATAAAATTTCAAAGCCTCTTTGTTCTGTATGTTACACAGCTTGCTGTTAGCTGTTTTTCCAATAAAATTTTCTATAAAAAAATCACCGTATTTCTCCAGTCCGTTCTTTACTTCATTGCTGGATACGATGGCAATTTCTTCCATTGCTTTGTCCTTTTGCTTTAGTTCTATAACGATGTTACTGTTATCAGCATCAGCTGTAGAAATTCTTTTGGTAACTGTTTCATAGCCTGTAAATGTTATCACCAAATCGTAGCCGCCATTATTTAGTCGGAGTGTAAAATTACCCTCATTGTTAGTAGCTGTGCCCGTTGTGGTATTTTGTGCAAATACAGAAGCGGCAATCAGCGGAGTTTTATTTGCAGCATCTATTACTTTACCCGTTACTAAAAAAGTAGGTTGCTGGGCAAATGCAAACAAAGAAAATAAGAATGTTGTAAAAAGGAAACTTAATTTTTTCATGTGGTTACATATTTAGGATTTGGATTTTTATACATTGAAAGAATTAAACGAAAATACGTTTCTACTTGTTAAGCATTTGTTGCAATTGGTTCGCTGTATAAGCAATGGTATCTTCCAATTTGATATAATTAAAATCAGGCAGAAACTTTTTCAGTTTTGTATTATCAAAATTAATTTTTGCCAGTGCAGTTGCTGCAGTTTCTTTTGTTATCAACGGATCGTTGCCGGTAAACATGCTTTTAATGGCTTCCAATCGCCATACTATTTTAGCAAGCAATGGGGTAATTTTTTTATGGGGCGATTTTTTATTGAATGCCTTTGCAATCATATTAAACACTTCCTCGTAGCATTTATTTTCTGCAGAGAGAATAAATCGTTGGTTGCTGATATCACTTTCCATCAATGCCAGCATTGCTTTGGCAACATCTCTAACATCTACAAAACCAGTGATGCCATCCGCATACCAGGGAAACTCATCATATACCGTTTTAAATATTTTAGAACTACCCTGTTGCCAGTCGCCACCGCCTAAAATTATTACCGGATTTACAATTACTGCATCAAGTCCTTCACCTATGCCACGCCACACTTCCAGCTCGCCCAGGTATTTGCTTTTACCGTAATTGCTATTGCTGGTTTCTTCTGTCCAGTTCATCCTTTCAGTAATTATTTCATCTTCCCGTATCCTTCCCAATGCAGCTACTGAACTAACATGTACCAATTTTTTTACCCCTGCGTTGATGGATGCATTTACCACATTGGAGGTACCTTCAATATTGATTGCAAATAGTTCCTTTTTTCGGGCCGGATTAAAGGTAACAATGGCAGCGCAATGATACACTTTTTCAATCCCCTGCATTACTTCATCCAAACCTGTGGTGTCCATAATATTGCAATGGAACTGTTCCAATAAGGATGAATTAAAATTAGCTAACGGCGTTTTATTGTAGATGGCTACCACCCTTTCTCCCTTCGCCAAAAGCTGTATTATCAATTCTTTACCTACCAGGCCAGCGCCCCCTGTAACTAAAATTTTTCCTCCGGAAACTTTATTGCTATTTGTATTTTGTGTCATTCTAAATTGTATAATTTTCCAAAAGATCGGGCATGCAATCTCTTTCTTTAAAACTATTATTGATGATTTTTATTTAGGTCGATATCTAAACTTCTAACCCCACTAAACATAAATGAGAAAATGCTTTTAACACTACTTCATTGCTAAACTATTACTACCGCAAATACTCATAAAATCCTTTACCAGATTTTTTACCTAACTGTCCCTTTGCCACTTTATCCATCTGCATTGGAGCAGGCTTAAAGCGTTCCGCATTATCAAATGCCTCATACAAACTTTGCGAAACAGATAAGTTGATATCCAAACCTATTAAATCCATCAACTTAAATGGACCCATTTTAAAACCAGTTGCTTCCATAATGGCATCAACATTTTCAATGGTAGCTATTCCCTGTTCCACTATTTTCATGGCTTCCAAATAATAATGACGGGCTACCCTGTTAACTATAAAGCCTGGTGCATCTTTGCACAACACGGGCGTTTTATTTAGCTGTTTACACAAATCATACACTGTTTGTACAACTACATCAGCCGTGTGTTCACCTTTTACAACTTCAACCAGTTTCATTACCTGTGCCGGGTTAAAAAAATGCATCCCCACTACTCTTTCCGGATGGCTAATTGAAGCCTGTATGATAGATATAGACAGGGAAGATGTATTGGATGCAAAAATTGTATTGGCATCATTAACCATGGCCAGCTTATTAAACAATTCAATTTTTGCTACTGCATTTTCTACAATCGCTTCTATTAAAAGATCTGCTTTGCATTGCTGAATGTCGCTAACAAAATTTATGCGGCAAAAAATTGCTGAAGCTTCAATTGTCGAAATTTTTTGTTTACTGATTAAAAAATCAAGGTTGGCTTTTATGGCAGTTGCTGCTTTATCAAGCATTGTTGCGTTTACATCAAACAGTGTAGTTACAAAACCGCACTGTGCAGCCACAAGTGCTATTCCACTACCCATTGTACCGGCACCTATAACACAAATACGCTCTATCATCTTTCAAAAATAAGCCAGATTAATGGATAATGAGTTAATGTACAATTGATAATGATTCTGCTATAATTGATGATGGGATATTTGAGATCCCGGTACGGTAAACAGCTATGTTTGGATATTATTCAAGCTCGTTTTATTATCCGCTAAAAGATTTTTCTAAAAAATTTTTCATAGTAGCCGGAATGCAATCCAATTAGATTACAATTACAAGCCATTAAATATCTTTTTTTAAAAAAAGGACCTATTCTTTGAGATATAAGGCTATTAAAAATTTACCACAACATTACTTAAACGGTAAATTAATTTACAGCAATAGCCGTTATATTTACCGTTCATTTTTCAAAAAAAATATCAAGACATGAAGAAAAGTTTAGTCCTCCTTTTAGTTGTATTGCTACACATCACTGCAATAGCGCAGCCGGGTAAATACCAATGGCAACAGGCCTCTGCTGCCGGTTACACCTATAAATATGTAACCAACGATCCGGCAAAAGCAAGGTTTTATACGTTGAAAAACGGATTAACGGTAATCCTTAGCCCAACCAACAAAGATCCCCGTATTCAATGTTATGTGGCAACCAAGGCTGGCAGCAAAACAGATCCTGCAGATCATACCGGACTGGCACATTACCTGGAGCATATGTTGTTTAAAGGAACAGATAAATATGGTTCTTTAAATTGGACAAAAGAAAAACCCGAACTGGATAAAATAAATGCGCTGTATGAACAATACAACAAAACTACCGATACAGATAAACGCACAGCAATTTATCACCAGATAGATTCTGTAAGCGGTGTGGCTGCCACGTTTGCCATTGCAAATGAATATGATAAAATGATGAGCAGTATGGGCGCACAGGGCACCAATGCTTTTACATCGTTTGAGCAAACAGTTTACACAGATGATATACCAGCAAATGCTACAGATAAATACCTGAAAGTACAAGGCGAAAGATTTCGCAACCCGGTATTCAGGATTTTTCATACGGAGCTGGAAGCTGTTTATGAAGAAAAAAACCGGAGCCTGGATAACGATGGACGGAAAGTAAATGAAACCCTTTTCAGCGAATTATTTAAGAACAATAACTATGGCAAACAAACTACCATCGGTACCATTGAGCATTTAAAAAACCCATCGCTGGAGGCAATCAGGAATTACTTTAACACCTACTATGTACCCAATAATATGGGCGTAATACTAAGTGGTGATTTTGATCCGGATGTGATGATCAAAAAGATTGAAGCCAATTTTGGGTATATGAAAAATAAGGCTATTCCTGCATACACATTTGCGCCAGAGCTACCCATTACCGAACCAATTTTAAAAGAAGTGGCAGGGCCAGATGCAGAAAGTGTAACCATTGGGTTTCGCCTGCCGGGCAATAAAGCCAGGGATATTTTGCTGGCAGATTTAGTTGGCCAGATTTTAACCAATGGCAAAGCTGGGTTAATGGATTTAAACCTGGTAAAAAAGCAAAAGCTGCTAAGGGCATCTGCTGCAGCATTTACATTGATTGATTATGGTGTATTGTATATGTCTGGTACACCCACACTTGGCCAGTCGCTGGAAGATGTGAAAGCATTGATGCTAGGTGAAATTGACAATTTGAAAACAGGGAATTTTGATGATAACCTCATCACTTCTATCATCAACAACCAAAAGAAAAATAAAATTCTGGCAACAGAATCTTATGGCTCAAGGGCCAGTGACCTGATGGATGCTTTTACCAGCGAGCTGGATTGGAAAGAACAGGTTGCTTACACAGACTTGTTAAGCAAACTTACCAAAAAGGATATTGTAGCATTTGCCAATAAATATTTTGGTAATAATTACGTAGCCATTTTAAAACGCAAAGGCGAAGATAAAAATATATTAAAGGTTGAAAAGCCAACCATCACCCCGGTAGAAACCAACAGGAATGAGCAAAGTGATTTTGTAAAAACTGTAAATAAAATGCCGGCTACGCCTGTAAAGCCTGTGTTTTTAGATTATAATAAAGACATACAAAAAGGAAGTTTAGGAGCAGCCCAGATTTTGTATGTACCCAATAAAACCAACAGCATTTTTCGCCTGCGCTATCGTTACGAGATAGGCACCTGGAACAATAAAAAACTAGGCGTGGCTGCACAATACCTTCAATTTTTAGGTACGGATAAAGCGAACGCAGAGGATATTACCAAAGAGTTTTATAAAATTGCCTGTAGCTTTAATATTGCTGCCGGTACAGAATTTACGATAGTTACCATTGAAGGCCTGCAGGAAAATTTCACCAAAGCAGTATCACTTTTTGAAAGCCTGCTAAAAAATTGCAAGGTAGATGAGGCCGCTTTAAAATCTTTAAAAGCAAGGTTAACAAAAGCAAGAAGTGATGCTAAACTAAATAAAGGTGCCATCATGAGCGGCTTGGTTAGCTATGCAAGATTTGGCAATAAAAACCCTTTCAACTTTGTACTTAGCAATGATGAAATGAATGCAATTACAGCCGATGAATTGGTTGCCATTTTGCATACAATGAATAACAACACACACCAGGTTTTATACTATGGTCCGCAACCACTGCCAGCTTTAATAACCAGTTTAAAAGCAATACATACAGTGCCTGCTGCCTTTAAAGCAGCCAATGAAAAAGCTACCTTTAGTTATACAACCCAAACGGCTAACCAGATTTTATTTGCAGATTACAACATGGTGCAAGCCGAAGTTCGCTGGGTACGCAATACCGCACCTTACAGCGCCGATGCAGAGCCAATCGTAAATATTTTTAATAATTATTTTGGAGGTGGTATGAGTGCGTTGGTTTTTCAAACCATCAGGGAAAGCAAGGCATTGGCCTATTCTACTTTTGCATTTTATGCAATGCCCGATAAAAAAGAAGATCCTTTTTATACCCTGGCTTATGTAGGTTGCCAGAGTGATAAATTCAATGAATCTGTTGTGGCAATGAATGAATTATTGAATGATTTGCCCAACGTGGTGGAAAACATTAAGAATGCTAAAGTGGGCATTATAAAAGACATTGAAACAGAACGCATCACACAAGATGGCATCATCTTAAACTACCTTGCTGCACAGCGCAAAGGACTTACAGCAGATATCCGTAAAATAATTTATGCCAATGTTGACAAAATTGGGTATGATGAGCTAAAAGCTTTTCATACAAAATATGTTGCCGATAAAGCCTATACCTATTGCATTGTAGCTTCTGAGAAAAAACTTCCGGAAGATGTGATGAAAAAATACGGAGCGGTTAAAAAGCTGAGCCTGGAAGAAATATTCGGCTATTAATTTTTAGAAATAAAATGAATTTACAATGCCCTGGTTTTTAGACCGGGGCATTTTTTTTTCATTGTTGTCCGACTAAGTGTATTATACCCCAGCTATGCCTATGTGACCTCACCCCAACCTCCCGAAAAAAATCGGGACAGGCTCTCTCCGAAGGAGAGGGGCTAGAACCCTTAATCCGTAGGTGTTTTAGCGTTATGGCAGAATATTAGCAGGACAGTAATGTTTTCTAGATAACAACCGAAGCAACCAATTGGCAAGCTACTCCTACAAATAAGCCTGCATAAATTTCTTTAGCCGTATGATCGCTGATTATTAAACGGGCCGTACAAACAATGCCCGTTAGCAATAAAGCAACAGATAATGGCAGCGTCATTAGCATTGTATTGGAATTCATTATTACCAGAAACAAACCGAGTACGCCACCCATTCCAATGGCATGCATGCTTATTTTAAAATAGATATTGGCCATCAATGCTGCTGAGGAAGAAATAAAAACTGCAAATGTAAAAGCCGTTAATATAGATGGAATATTGGGCTGGTTTCTAAAAACTAAATAAGCCCAAAAAAAGAAAATACCACAAGCTATATAAGGTATAATCCTGTCCTTTTGTGTTTTAAGAAGTATAGAATTGATAAAGCCCAGGGCTTTCAGCAATAGTACAGTTATCAACGGAAAAAATATCATGGTGTAGGATATCCTGATGAGCAACCATGTTTTTTGTTGCACACTAAATCCTGCAAACAGATATGGATGTACAAAGGTTAAAAACCAGGTGGCGTACAATGGAATGAACAAGGGATGAAAAACATAGGAAAAAAAATGGGCAACAAACCTTATTGCTGATGGTTGTACTTTTTCTTCTTCAAAAACTGTGTTGACTGCCTGCATGGTAATTGGTTTTTTGTTGGCAAAAATAGTTAACCTACAATTTGTGAGGGATGTTCTTTTTTCTTTTTAGGTAAGCTATTTTGTGAAGAACAAAAAGCTAAATAGAATTACGAAGCGCTGATATATAGTTGAAGAAATATATTACTTATTGTTACTGCGTCTGCAAGCACAGCAGCAATGTTTTAGGCAGTACTTATTTTGTGCTGAAAGCTGATTGAGATTTGCGTCCAAACCTTTGAGCAACCTCTTTAATATCGTTAATATTGGTAATGCCCTTTTGCAAGTTGAGCTGTTCTTTTTGCAAATTTAGCTTGTCGATAAAATTGATAAATTCCAGTTTCTTCTTTTTGTCATCGAGCATTTGAAACTCTAAATATTTATTAAGTACTTGCGTAAATAAAGAAATTAAAATAGTTTGTTTTTCAATAACTGATTTATCATTTTTTGTCTTTTTAATTAGAAAAGAACCGTACATAAGTTTAGTCATTTCACTAAACTCTTTTTCCCCAATTTCATCTTTTACTTCTATTTCAGTTAATATAGTTGTCATACTAAATTTCCTCCATTGTAATTAAAGTGTAATCAATTTCTTTTCTAACTTCCAGAATGCTAAACCTTGTATTAGGTAAAAGCATTACTTCTCTCTCATCAAATTTAGCAATTTTATCTATCTCCTTCCCTGTTTTTGTCTGTATTCTAAACAGGCAATTTGGGATAAATGCAGTTGTGCCAACAAAGTTCATGGCTATTAGCCTTGATTTAGTTGTAGATGTGAATGTAAATTCTTTTAAAGGCTTGTCATTTTTAAACGCATTTCTATACTTTGTTAGTTCTTGTTTAGTTAAATGAACTTTTCTATAAACAAGCCCATCATAATCGGGCAATTGAATCAGAACATTATTTAGATGTTTGGCTAAATCGCTGAAAGCTTTTCCATATGATTTTCTTAATTCCTCATTAACATCTTTAAAGCCATCATTTGAGTATTTATAGATAACAGCTTTGTGATAGGTGTTCAATTGAGGGCATTCTTTTTTCCTGTTAGTACCTTCAATTACTAAAATCTGTGAGGCTAGATTATCTTTTGCATATATCTCAATTTCGCTCAAAGGCTAAGTGACTGTTAGTATTGCCTGCAACATTCCCTGTTTTATAGAAGGTTTTCCTGTTACAATTCTTTCCTCAACCTTGCTACCGGAATATTTAATTGCTCCCTGTATTTAGCAACTGTTCTTCGGGCAATATTATAGCCTTTTTCCTGTAATAATTCTGTAAGTCTTTCATCACTCAATGGACTTTTTTTACTCTCATCGCCAATTAAATCACTCAATATTTTTTTTACTTCCCGGGTGCTTACTTCCTCTCCGCTGTCAGTTTGCAAACTTTCGCTAAAGAAGAATTTAAGGCGATAGGTACCAAATTCTGTTTGAACAAATTTGCTGTTTGCAACCCTGCTGATGGTACTGATATCAAGATTGGTTTTTTCAGCAATATCCTTCAAAATCATTGGCCGCAGCTCGGTATCATCGCCGGTTAAAAAGAAGTTGTACTGGTAATTCATGATGGCATCCATAGAGCTTAGCAGCGTATGTTGGCGCTGTTTGATGGCATCAATAAACCATTTAGCCGAATCAATTTTTTGCTTTATAAAAAGTACCGCCTCTTTCTGTCGCTTATCTTTTTTACTACCCCGGTCATAATCTTTCAGCATATCGCGGTAGCCTTCGCTTATACGCAGGTCGGGCGCATTGCGGCTGTTGAGCGACAATTCCAATACACCGTTATTGTTATTGATAAAAAAGTCGGGAATAATGTATGCTTCATTTTTTCCACTGTCACCCACATTACCACCGGGCTTTGGGTTAAGGCGAATAATCTGGTTAATAATTTCTCTTAGCTGATCATCAGTAATATTAAGGCCCCGCTGAATTTTTTCGTAGTGTTTCTTTGTAAACTCATCAAAGTATTTCTCCATTACTTTAATGGCCATTTCTAAATGAACATCACCTGCATCAGCTTTTCTTTCCAGCTGTATCAGCAGGCATTCCTGTAAATTTCTGGCACATACGCCCGGTGGGTCAAATTGTTGTATCTGCAAAACCAGGTTTCCAATTTCATCTTCGGTAGTTAGTATATTTTGCCTGAAAGCCAGGTCATCTACAATGGCACTGATATCTCTCCGCAGATAGCCATCATCATCCAGGTTGCCAATAATTTGTTCTGCTACTTTTTGCTGATGTTCATCCAGGTTCAATTGACCTAATTGTTCCAGCATCACTTCATTAAAACCGGTTTCCACTTTATGGGGAATGGTTTTATTATCGTCTGCTTCAGGATAATTTTCGTCCCTCATTTTATAATCCGCAATATCATCATCTCCATCCTGCACATAATCGCTGATGTCAATATTTTCATATTCGTCTTTGCTGCCATCCATCTCCTCCTCCCCATCCTTACTATCAAACTCATCTGTAGTGTCATTTTCAAATTCCTCTGCCTCATCTTCTTCCCCGGTTTCCAAAGCAGGGTTTTCTTCCAATTCCTCCTTAATTCTTTCTTCGAGCATGGCAGTGGGCACCTGCAGCAATTTCATCAATTGAATTTGCTGAGGCGATAGTTTTTGTAACTGTTTTTGGTATAATCCCTGGCTTAAGCTCATAATTTATCCACATTCCCAATTGGGAATACATTGGTTTTATTAGTAGTTGAAAGAACGCTGAAACAAAGCATTTTTTTACTTTTTATAACGAACAAAAGAAACTTTATAGTCTGTAAAAACGTAAATTTACACACATTGTACGTTTAAGATGATAAATAAATTCAAAATTTTATTTTTTTGCATGATTTTTGTTAGCAATTTTTTAATTGCACAAATTCACTCCCCCTCCAATGCCAAACTATTATTGTTACAGTTAGCGACTGCTCCTGTAAAGCCATCGCAATTATTGATAAAAAATACTGCAGAAAATAGTAAAACAATTCCATCAACTTTTTTATCACCGGGTTTCTATGCAAGCCAGCTAGGCTTTTTTTGCAAACAGGAAATTAAATTGGATAAGATTACAAAAGTTCCTTTTCGCTTTAGATTGGGTAGTGTAGCAGAATGTAACCGTTTGGAGGGGAAAAACAGATAAGCAACGCAACAATTATCATGAGCTTAGTAAACTTTCAAAACAAACAATTTTTATTCCATAGCAGGCACTGCTGCCGGTTCTTTAAAATAATTTAACCGTAGGGTATCACTCCATCCTTTGGGGTTGCTTTCAAAAGTTTTACTACTAAAAAATATCATCCCTTTAATATTGGGTGTATTGCGCAAAGCTTCTATTTGCCGGGGCAATTGATTGTTATTGCTCCATGCCGCATTGGAATTGGCTCTATAAATCCCGAGACCTATGTAACATTGTTTGCCGTAAGTATGTTTGCTCCACCAGTTAAGCAACACTTCAAACGGCGCTTTACGGTGACCAAATTCCCAATACAGTTGCGGTGCCACATAATCAATCCAGCCATTTTTTAACCACAACAATATATCTGCATACAGGTCGTCGTAGTTGGATTGTGCACCAATGGTGTTACTGCCATCAACGGGGTCACGGTCTACATTTCGCCACACACCAAAAGGGCTGATACCAAACTGGCATTGCTTATTTTCTTTTTTTATTACTGCAGAAAGTGCTGCAATAATAGAGTCAGTATTGCTTCTTCGCCAATCTTCCCTGCTGAGTCCTTTACCATACAACCGATAAGTAGCATCGTCGGGAAATGTTTTGCCTGCTATTTTATACGGATAAAAATAATCATCAAAATGAATGGCATCTACCTCATAGCGGCTTACTACATCTTTTACTACCGCAGTTACGTATTGTTGTGCAGCCTTATTTCCGGGATCAAAATATTTTTTATCGCCATAAGTAAGAAACCACTCCGGATGCAGGCGGGTAATATGTGTTGCAGCTGTAACGGTTTCATTAACATTAAACACCGCCCTGTAAGGATTCATCCAGGCATGAAAAACCATTTTACGCTTGTGCGTTTCGGCTATCATAAACTCCAGCGGATCGTAATAGGGCGAAGGTGGCTTGCCTTGTACACCGGTTAACCATTGGCTCCATGGCTCGTATTGCGATGGATAGAATGCATCGGTACAGGGTCTTATCTGCACAACCAGTGCATTAATACCATTGCGTTGGTGCATATCGAGTAACCGGATAAAAGTTGCTTTTTGAGAATCCGTATTAAAATCACCCTGCTTTGGCCAGTCAATATTATCGACAGTGGCCACCCATACGCCTCTAAACTCAGGCCGGGTTTGAGCTTTAGTATGCTGAAAAAAACAAAAAAGCAAATAATAAAGAGATAAAATTTTTTGTAACATAATAGGAGAATAATTTTCTTAAGGAAGAATTTTAATTTGACCGACGCATTTTATCTAATAAAGCGTTGAGTGTTTTTGCCTCAGATTCGCTCAGGGAATGTACAATGTTATCCATTTCGGGCTCAAATTTATCCAATTGGGCTAAAAGGTTTTTTCCCTTTTCTGTAATGGTTACGTCCACCAGTCTTTTATCTTGCTTGCAGGTTCCTTTTTTTGCCAATCCTTTTATAATCAGCCTGTCTACAATCCTGCTGGTATCGCTCATTTTATCCAGCATGCGTTCACGTATTTTAAGCGTTGATAGTGGGGTAGCACTTCCCCTTAAAATGCGCAATATGTTGAATTGCTGCATGGTAAGATCTTCCTTGTCGAATATTTTTTTTAGCTGCTCAATTGTCCAGTTGTAGGTGTAAATTAAATTGACAACCGTCTTTTGATATTCGCTGGTAAAAGAGTGCTGGTTTATATCATTTTCAATACTCATAGTTAGGGAATTATTATGTTGATTTTCCAAATTCGTTGGTATAGATTTTAATTAAAATAACTAAATAACTGATTAACAGCGGGCCGAATATTACACCCCAAAAACCAAATAATGTAATACCTGCAATTACCCCAAAAATGGTGACAAGCGGATGAATATCCATAAATCTCTTTAATAAAGTAAGCCTTGCAACATAATCAATATTCGATATTATTACCACTGCGTAAATTAATATCCCAACCGCATTAAAGGTATCGCTGGTTGCAAATGAATACAATGTTAATGGTATCCAGATAAGTGCGGTACCAACGATAGGCAACATGGAACATACGCCGGTTAAAAACCCCCACAAGGCATAATCTTTTACACCAAATATAGCATAACCGATGGTTGCAACAACACCTTGTATAATTGCCAAAATGGGTATCCCAATTGCGTTTGCCCGAATCATATTAATGGTGTCGTCACCCAGCAATTGTATGTTTTCTTCTTTTAACGGTATAGATTTATCGAGCGTTTTTTCAAAGTCCTTACCGCTTACCAACAGAAAATAAAGCAAAAAAAACATAATCACAAAGTTACTTATAATGTTTAAAGAGCTGTTTAAAATACCGGGGACAATACTTCCGGCCTTCATTTGAAAAGCCCTTGTATTTTCTGGTGTAATTAAGGTTATGCCGGTAACTGACTTAATTTTTTTTCCTACTACAGCTGCCTTATCCAAAAGATCTGCAGGGTTATTTAAAATGTAACTAATTTTATTGCTAATGAGTTGTATAGAAAAATAAATGGGGATGGCAATGAGTATCATACTGGCAAAAATAAACAGGTAGGCCAGCAATATTTTATTCCAACGCTTTTGAATGGTGAGCGTGAAATATGTTTTTCGCAAGAGAATGTACAAGGTGATGGAACCTAAAAAACCAGGAAGAAATACATACAATTCTTTTAATAATAACAGCGCCAATACAATTATAGTGGCCAAAAGAATGACTTGCCGTAACCTGTTATTAAATGTATTGGGCATAACTGACTAAATAAACTATAATAGTGGGCTAATATATACAGGTTTCAAAGATAACCAATGTACAAACATCCACATTCAATACCATTTTTTAGAAAATAACAGGGTTGGTTAATTTTGTTTATAATACCAAACAAAAACGGTATCAATAACTGAATTCAGTTGCTGATACCGTTACTACTATTGGCGAAAAATTGTTTACTAATACGCAACTTTCTATCGCCAACCGGATTGCTATTTTTACCAATCCGCTTTTATGTTTGGCTATACTTTCTTAAAAATTGGCTGTTTTTAATTTGCGGGGAATCTTTACATCAAACATCATTTCAGCGCCATTTCTGTTCACTTTTATTTTGTATGATTTACGGTCTGCTTCCGGCACGAGTTCTTCCCTTGCGTCATCTGTATTATCTATTTTTTTTCCATTGATCTCTGTTATAAGATCATCTTTTTTTAACCCGGCAATTGCTGCTGCCGAGCTGTCTTCTACGTTGATGACTTTAACATTGCCACCTTCTTCAGTATCCTGCAGTTTTAAACCAATTTTTTTACGACCGCCAAAGGTTCCTTCAAATTGAGCCCCATCTATATTACCAAAAACATCTCCTGAAAAATCTTCATTAAATCCCTCCATATTTGGCAGCGGTGCCATTTTGGGAACTTTATAAGAACGGGCCTTTGGAACTGAGAAAGAATAATTCCTGGTAATTGATTGTTTCTTATTACCTAAAATTGCTTTGGCAGTACTTTCCTTACCATCTCTTTTGTAAGTAACTTTTACTTCATCCGCTGGTTTTTTAAATGCAATCACATCTGCAAGGCCTTCTGGTGAGGTAATTTTTTCATTGGCAATTTTTGTAATGATATCATCTTTTTTTAACCCTGCTTTTTCTGCTGCACTCCCTTTGAAAACTTCAACAACCTTAACACCTCCACTGGCAGCTTCTGTAGTAACGCCTAAAAATGCCTTATTTTCATTTTCCCCTTCAGCTTCATCCATATTAAAATTGTAATTGAAATTTTTACCAAAATCAAAGCCATTAGGTCCGTCACCAAAATCAAATTGCATCATTTTATCTCTATCCCTGATTATCATTTTCCTTTTATTAATGCTGATATTTTTATCAATGAAATCTGCCAGGGGCTTACCATTCACTGTAATTTCATCACCATTTATTTCCATTTTCAATTTCATGTCCTTATCACCTTTGTTCCGGATGATAATTTCCTGGGTTTCCTTTTTTCCGGGCTTCTTGTCTTTTTCAACCTTCTCCGCTTCTATTTCTTTTTTCTCAATAACATCCTGTGCTTTTGCAAAAAACGGCAAGCAGGCAAAGCCAGTTAAAATAGCTGCAAACAATAATTTTTTCATGATTGATATGTTTAAATACGAAATGTTTAGTAGACCAAAACTAATGGAAATAATTTGATTACGAAATGTTTCGCAGATATTTTTTTGGCTTTAACAAAACTTTTATTTTGTAAACTGTTTACCATGCTTTGTTGGGTAAAAAAGTTTTTTTGTACCGGAGGTGATCATTGATTTTATAGCAGCAGATTCTACCTACAACAATTCAGCAATATTATTATGAATGTTTGCTGCAATTTTATCGGTAGGTACATCATTGGCATCGCCGCTAAAAGGGTCTTCAATTTCTTCAGCAATAAGTTCGAGACTTGCTAAAACATACAAGATGAGAGCGACTACAGGAATCACATAATAACCCAGGCTAAATACCAAACCAAAAGGCAGCGACATCACATAAAAGAAAATGAATTTTTTTATAAATATGCTATAGGAAAAAGGGATTGGTGTATTTTTTATTCGCTCACAAGCGCCGCATATATCTGCAAAGGACTGTAATTCTGCATTCAAAACAATTAACTGGTCGCCGGTAATGCCGCCGGTTTTGTATAAAACATTTACCTGTTTAAACATTAATGCAGCTACCTGGTTGGGCACGTGTTTTTTATGATCGATGTGTTTAAAAGCATGGTGAGCATCTGCATCTTCAAACAATTCAATACGGGTATTTTCTTTGTGTAAATGATTGTGCAGGGAATGGGCAAATGCGGGGATAATTCTTTTAAAGAACAAGCGGTTTTCTACATCATTTTCCGGCAACATCGCTGCTAATTTAATTGCAAGATTGCGGCTGTTGTTTACCAAAGCACCCCAAAGTTTTCGTCCCTCCCACCAACGGTCGTAAGCCGAGTTTGTCCGGAATACCAACAGCATGGAAATTACAAAGCCAAGCAGGCTGTGCATTATAGGCAAATTTTTAATATGGCTATTTTCAGATAATTTGAAATAATTAATTTCAAAATAGGCTACCAAACCCGAATAAACGCATACAGCAATAATTATTGGCAGCAATTCACGAAAGGTATCTGCCTTGTGGAATCTAAAAATAAATTTGAACCATTCTTTAGTATTGTAGTTGATCATTTACTACGCAATTTGTATTCTTTACAATAATAATTTCACCCGCTCAATAACTTCCCTTAACTGGCTGATGTTTTGTCCGCCGGCAGTAGCCAGATTTTTTTGACCGCCGCCGCCGCCTTTTATTAAAGGTGCCACCTGTTCCTTTATAATTTTTACTGCATCCAGGTTTTTGGCAGCAACTACTGTATCGGCAATGCCGATGGCAACATAGGCCTTACCATCAATATTGCTGCACAAAACAATTACATGATCGTGTAAATGATTTTTAAGATCGGTACACAATTTCTTCAATGCATCTGCACTACTAACTTCCACCTGTTCGCCCACAAACGAAACATTGTTGATGATTTCATCTTTTTGCAACAGCTGGTTGCGGATACCCACCAGCTGTCTTGCCTCAAGACTTTCGATGCGTTTTTTATATTCGGTATTTTCGGCTTGCAAATACTCAATTGATTTGATAGGATCTTTGCTGTTTTTGAGTGTGGCATTAATTGTACGAACCAATGAAAATTGCTGATTGATTAATTCTTCTGCTGCCTTGCCACTTACCGCTTCTATTCTTCTTACACCGGCTGCTACGGCACTTTCGCTTTTTATTTTAAATACACCGAGTTGGCCGGTGGCACCTACATGCGTGCCGCCACATAGCTCGATGGAATAGTTGTCATCCATTATTACAACCCTTACCGTATCACCATATTTTTCGCCAAACAAAGCCATAGCGCCCAAGGCAATGGCCTCATCCTTGTGCATTGATTTTATTACTACCGAAATATTTTCTCTTATTTTTTCATTCACCAGCTTTTCAACCGCAGCAATTTCTTCATCCGTTACTTTGGCAAAATGACTGAAATCAAATCGCAGGTGCTCTTCGTTTACCAGGCTTCCTTTTTGAGCCACATGCTTACCCAGCACATTGCGCAAGGCTGCATGCATCAGGTGGGTAACACTGTGGTGAACGGTGATTTCATTTCTGCGGGCTGCATTTACTTTGGCTGTAACGTTGGTATCAATTGTGGCAGGCAGGTTATCTGTAAAATGTATAATAAGGTCGTTTTCCTTTTTTGTGTTTGTTACCTCAATTAGCTCGTTTCCAAATGCAATAGTGCCTGTATCACCCACCTGGCCGCCACTTTCGGCATAGAACGGTGTAGCATCAAGCACCAACTGGTATTGCTCTTTTCCTTTGGCTGTTACCTTGCGGTACTTAATTACTTTACTGCTTGTTTCAAGGGTATCATAACCAACAAATTGGTTGCTGGTATTGTCAATGAGCGTAATCCAATCTTCAGTTTCTAATGATGTGGCCGCACGACCTCTCTCCTGTTGCTTTTTTCTTTCCTCCTCATACCCTTCTTCATCAACCGTTAAATTATTTTCCAAAGCTATCAGCTTGGTTAAATCTATTGGAAAACCATACGTATCATTGAGTTCAAACGCACTTTTGCCATCAATTTTTTTGGTGGATTGAGAAGCAGCAATTACATCGGCAATTCGTTTAAGGCCTTTGTCCAATGTTCTCAAAAATCCTTCCTCTTCTTCTTTAATAACCCTGCTAACAAAATCCTGCTGCTGTATCAACTCCGGAAAAACATGCTCAAACTGCTTTGCAATTACCGGTAACAACTGAAATAACAACGGTTGTTTGTAATCCAAATATGAATAGTAATATCGAACCGCTCTGCGTAAAATTCTTCTTATCACATAACCAGCACCAGTGTTGGAAGGTAACTGTCCATCAGCAATACAAAAACTGATGGCACGGATATGATCGGCAATTACCCGGAAGGCAATACTTTCTTTACCCCCATCCCCTAAAGGGAGGTTATTGGCATTGTATTTTTTACCTACTATATTCTCAGTTGCTTCAATAGTGCCAGTAAAAACATCTGTATCGTAATTACTTTGTTTGCCCTGCAGAACCCTTACCAGTCTTTCGAAACCCATACCTGTATCTACATGCGTAGCAGGCAACGGCTCCAGGCTGCCATCTTTTTTTCGGTTGTATTGGATGAATACATTGTTCCATATTTCTATTACCTGCGGATGATCTTTGTTTACCAGCTCTCTTCCGGGCACAAGGGCTCTTTCATCATCCGGTCTGCAATCCACATGTATTTCTGAGCATGGCCCACAGGGACCTGTATCGCCCATTTCCCAGAAATTATCTTTTTTATTCCCAAAAACAATTCTATCGGGATGTACAAATTTTTGCCACTCCGCCAGCGCTACTGTGGAGGCGGGTATGTTTTCTTTTTCATCGCCTTCAAAAACGGTTACGTACAAACGATCTTTTTGAATACCGTATACTTTTGTAAGCAACTCCCAACTCCAGGCAATAGCATCCACTTTAAAATAATCGCCAAAGCTCCAGTTGCCCAGCATTTCAAACATGGTATGATGGTAGGTGTCCACGCCTACTTCTTCCAGGTCGTTGTGTTTACCACTTACCCGCAGGCATTTCTGTGTGTCGACTGCTCTTTTATAAGGTGCGGTTTTATTGCCGAGGAAATAATCTTTAAACTGGTTCATACCTGCATTGGTAAACAATAAAGTTGGGTCGTCCTTTAATACAATAGAGGCAGAGGGTACAATGGTATGTCCTTTAGATTGGAAGAAATCGAGAAACTGTTGACGTATAGCTGCACTCGTCATCATGGTTTGAAATGTTTTTGCGTTGATTTTTGAGATTTATCCATCTATATTTGTAATCGTTGAAATATAGCGGTGGCAAAGGTAAGGAAGAAAGGCCCCATCCCCGCTAGCTGGCGGGGGGTAAGGTAAGAGACCTTGGATATAAAATCTCTGTCTATTAACAATAAGAAAAGAAATAATGTTGACGTGGCGAAATAAGCCGGGCTCAAAAAAAACTATATCTCCATTGATTATAATCAGCACTGCTGTTTAGCGCCTTGATGCATGAAAAAAATTAAATACTTCTATAACACCAATACACTTCGCTACGAAAAACTGGTTACGCCATTTAGAGTAAAGCTGCTGCGAATTTTTGGTTTTCTTTCTGCCTTACTGGTGAGCTCTGCATTGGTTATATGGTTGTACACTAAATTCATACCTAAACCTACAGATACCGAATTAAAACTGAAGTATGATTTGATGAAGGAAAATTATAGTACGCTTTCTAACAAAATTGGCTCGCTGCAACAACAAATGGCTGAGCTGGAAAAACGTGACAATGAAGTGTACCGCTCCATTTTTGAAGCCAACCCTTTGCCCGACAGCGCCAGGGCAAAACTTACTGAAAATAAAAAAGAAGTTGAAAAAGTGAGTGTGATGAGTGATGACCAATTGACCACTGATATTGCCTTGAGACTAAACAACATTAGCGCCCGGATAAATTACCAGCTAAAAAGCTATGGCGATATTGAGAAATTAATTAAAAACCAGGGCAATAAACTTAACAGCATTCCTGCCATACAGCCGGTTAGCAACAAAGAACTTACCCGAATTGCAAGCGGTTTTGGCATGCGGATTCATCCTATTTACGGCATAGCCAAAATGCACAATGGCCTTGATTTTACTGCGCCACAAGGCACACCTATTTATGCTACCGGTGATGGTATTGTTACTGCAGCCGGCGGTGGTACCGGCACCGGTAATCATGTTATTATTAACCATGGATACGGCTACGAAACAGAGTACATGCACATGGTTAGAGTGAAGGCAAGAAATAGCCAACGAGTAAAACGTGGCGAAGTAATTGGCTGGGTTGGCAGCACCGGCGCCAGTACCGGGCCGCATTGCCATTATGAGGTACATATTAACGGAAGGCCGGTAGACCCTGTTTACTTTTTCTTTAATGATTTAAATGCAGAACAATACGATCGCTTGCTGAAGATTGCTGCAACCGGCAGTGCTAAGAGTTTTGATTAGTGGTGTTTTAAATAAATATTTAAAAGGATTTTTTACAACCAATATTAAAAATACTGTAGCGAAGCATAAACCTTTCAATTGCGTCCGCATTGGCCAGTATTGGCTTAAACATCACTACATTTTCGTTGTTATCAGTTTTTATCGGTCTGCCGTTTAGGTGGGTACATAGAATAAAGATCAACAGTTTTTTCTGTGTTTATTTATAATCATGCTTTCTCTTAAAACAGGTGAAACAACTATACTGCAGGGTGTGTTTTTATTGGTTATTTTTTCGCTTTTTTTATTCACTTACATCTTTCCATATCAACCAAATAAAATTTGTGATGTGTATCAGATTATTAAATATGATGAAGTAGTTTTTTTGATGAAAAAATAAAAACCCATTGCTATTAAATAGTTAGCAACAGGTTTCTAATTCATCTTATCTAAATTTCCATTACATCCTTTTTACGAGGCATTTATCTCGAATACAAATAAATACATAGGTTTATACAATCATTTACCAAACAGATTTTTTATAGCATGAATATCGGCTGTTGTAATTTTCCAATCACCTTTATCCGTTTTTATCCAGTTTACAGTATACACGCCTGAGGCTTTAGCCACAACGGAATCATTTACAACTGCATCAAATTGATACTTACCGGTATAGCCTGCCCTGTCGTTACCCGACCATTCCTGCAGGGTTGTGCTTTTAAAATGTTTAACCATATTTATGTTTGGGCTTATCCACTGCGTGGCAATTTCATTGGTTGTGGTTCCAATAAAATCATCATCAATCAACAATGCATCAGCAGTAAATAAATTGCTTACTGCAGCAGAGTCGTGGTTATTCCAACTATTTCCCCAGTTTGCAATTAGGGAGTCAACAGGTGCTTTTGCAACAACGGATTGAGTTGTTGGCTGGCTGCAGGAAAATAATATTACTGCAACTATTGAAAGTGAAAGTGCTTTTTTCATTTTTGATATTTTGATATTTTTTTTGTTTTACAGATAGGCGATATAGCCGCAACTGGCTCAGCCTCAGTTTACAGCATACCTGGTTACTTTATTATCCTTGTATTGAATAAACATGTTCCCCGAATCTTTGATACCATATTTGTACCCTTTTTTATAATTAAAGCGGCCTATTTCTTTGCCCGTTTCCAGGTTCATGGCAATTACTTCATCCTCGGTACCCAGGTAGTACAAGTGTTCTCCATACGTGTCGGAGAAATCCATCAAAGCATCTTTAGCTTTAAAGCTGTACTGCATCAAACCTTTATTATTAAATGCAGCCAGTCCTTCTTCTCCCAAAATCATGATGCGTCCATTGGAAGTAAACAGGTATTGTGCCTTGCCTACTTTAGATTCTTTAAGTTTTACTTCAAAATCTTTTTCGCCGGTAGCAGTATTCATTGAATAAAGGCTGTTTTCATCAGCAACAATTAATTTGTTATCAGTAACCAACATATTGGTAACTCTGTCATCAAATTTTTCGGTTTCCCATTTTAGTTTTCCGGTTTGCATATCATAGGCTTTTAGACCAAAGGGGCCCTGCCATTTCCATTTACTGAAAAAGCCGCCACTATCATCGCCCTGAATGTTGGTAAAGCCCCCAATTTGTGTTACCAACATACCGTTGATAAGGGTGAGAGAAGGAATAATAACCTTGCGGCCATCGATAGGTGTTTCCCAGAGGAGTTTGCCTGTTTCTATATCATATTTTTTAAGCGATTTATCACGCCCTTTTTCAAAACTGGCTAAATAAATATGTTCTTTTGTAAACAAAGGTTCGGCTACGGCATTGTACAATTGGGATGAGCCGCCAAGGCCCCGATTTAATGAAAGATCAAATTCAACTTCCCAAAGTTTATTGCCATTGCTGAGATCAAAAGCCATTAAGCCATCCATAATGATAAAAGCTTTATTATCCCTTACCAGCAAATCGACCAATACACTGCTTGCACCTATACCTTTCTCAATACCTACGGTTGCCCAGTCAAATACTGAAAAGCTTTTTCCTGCTGATTTCTTAATTTCTACCACTCCCTTTATAGTAGTATTCCAATTTACTTTTGCTGTATTAAGGTCAATACAAACCAGGTTATTTTTAAACCCGGATCCTATGGCCTTTAAAGCATTTACCTGGTAGGCAAATACCAGCAACTGGTTTGTTTTTTTAAGATAAGCATAGCGACCAATTACGCCTTTAATACCATCTACAGTTCCTTTTTCCTGTCCTGTTGTTTCATCAATAAGTGTGAGCCCGTTTTTTTGTAACACAACATAGCATTTAGCCTGACTAATAAAAATGAGGTTACCTAAATTAATGTCGTTAAAATGGTCGTTGCTCCATAATTTATTACCCGTATTTAGATCTACACAAAAAAGTTCATCATTGCCTTTTTGCTTGCTGATGAACAGCATAGTTTCTGATTCTTCCATAATTTGCTGAGACTTTGCTTCTTTTACGCCGGCAATATCCATAAAAGATTTTTTCCACAATGGCTTGCCAGTGGCTCCGCTTAAAACACTTACCTCTCCTTTGGTTGTACCAACAACAAATTTCCCATCCGAAGAAGTGTATTTCCAGTAATCGGCATCATTCTCAAATTTAGTATCCCAGGTTACGGGGAAATTTGCCTGGGCAAAAATGGATGTAGCTATAACTATCATCAACATGAAAGTGCTTAATTTTTTCTTGTGCATACAGTTTAGATTTAGATTCAAAGAAATACTAAACAGTTGTGAAAAAAAGTGTGAAAAAAGTAGTAGGCTACTAGCGAAGGCCAGCTTTCCGTAGGGCCTCCATTTTATTGGCCACGTGCAGTTTCTCGTAAATATTGCGGATGTGGGTACGAACTGTTTCTACAGAAATAAATAATTTGGCAGCAATCTCCTTATAACTAAAACCTTTGGCGAGCCATTGCAGCACTTCTCTTTCCCTGTCGGATAAATCCTCTTTGGCATCTTTGTAAACAATCTCCTGCTGAAAAGCATTCACCACTTTACGGGCTATTTCGTTGCTCATAGGGCTGCCACCTTTTCGCAGATCACAGAGTGCTTCTATTAATTTGGAAGCTTCGGTATTTTTTAAAATATAGCCGGTGGCACCGGCTTTTAAGGCTTTAAAAACTTTATCGGCATCATCATAAGCACTTAACACCATCAATTGAATATCTGTACGAAGTGGTTTTAGCCAGGCAATAAATTCAATGCCGGATTTACCGGGCAACTGAATGTCGGTTAATACCAATTCAATCATATCTCCCATTCTGTTTTCAAAATATTGCATGGCTTCTTCTGCAGATGCAAAACTTGCCTGCAGATCAAACTCTCCGGAACCGGCTATCAATGCAGCTAAGTAATTCCTTATTTTTTCATCATCTTCAATAATAATAATGGGAGTCATAATGGTTAAAGATAATCCATATCTGTTTTTTGCAAGTGTGAAAAAAGTAGTAGTATGTTTTAAAAGGTAAAGCTATATTTTACCTGCGTACCCTTTTCTACTGGCATCCACTCAATGGTTCCGCCAATATCTTGCATTCGTTTTTTCATATTTATAAGGCCATTGCTGCCCGCTTTTATTTTTGCCAGGTTCATTCCTTTTCCATTGTCGGTTACGTAAAAACTACAATTAATTTTAGTACACTCCAGAGTTAATTGAATGGCAGAAGCTTCAGCATGTTTCATGGCATTATTTAAAGCTTCCCTGGTAACCAAATACAAATTTCTTCTTTCCGCATTGCTGAGTTTTATAGCTGGCACTTCATCCGGAAAATCAATTGTAAACTGCATTTCAAACGATTCAAAATATTGGTATGACTGCTCCCGGATATAAGCCACCAGGTTTTCCAGCGTATCATTTTGTGGATTAAGGGCCCAGATAATTTCACTCATTGTCTGTACCAGCTTTCGTGCAGAAGTTGCAATAATATTGATATCTTTTTTTAGATCTGGTGTAACTTTTTGTTGTGTTTGAATTAACTCACTTAACAAGGCAATATGCGTAATGCCACTTCCAATTTCATCATGCATATCAGCACTTATCCTGTTGCGCTCTGCATCTACAGCAATTTGATTTTCCAATAGCCGCAGTTTTCTTTTTGCTTTTTGTTGAGAGACACTGAAAGTAATATAAATAATTACCCCCAATAAAAGCAGCGTAACGGCTGCCATAAACCAATTGGTTTTCCAAAAGGGCGCTTGTATTACAATATTGATTTTTTCTTCGTTGCTCCAAATTCCATCGGCATTGGCTACCTTAAGTTTTAATGTATAACTGCCCGGTGGCAAATTGCCATACCTGGCAGATCTGTTATCTGCAGCTATCCAGCCGGCATCCCATCCCTGTAACATATAGCGGATGTTATTAGCCTCGGGCCTGGTAAAATCCAATGCCGCAAATTGAAAATTAAAATCATTTTTATAATAGGGAACAGTAATGGTTTGATGAAGCAGATAGCTGGAATCTTTTTGAAATTCAACGTCGCTGATTTCAATACTGGTAATGGCTGCAAGCGGCTTTATCAACTCCTTGCTTACATAACCTGGCTTAAACCAGTTAAAGCCTTTTATACCTCCAAAATAAAAGGTACCGGTACTGCTTTTATAAAAAGATTGTGTATTAAACTCATTGCTCTGCAATCCATCCTGAAATGAATAATTATCGAATTTATTTTCCTTCCTGTTAAAAAAACTCAATCCCTTGTTGGTACTTACCCATAAATTACCCAATGCATCCTGCAGTCCTCCATAAACATAACTATTTGCCAGCCCATCATTTTCATCCCATTTACGATAAGCCTTTGAAACTGTATTAAAATGGATGAGTCCTTTACCACTGCCTATCCATAAGAAATTCGAATCTTTTTCATCTCGCTTTACACTTCGTAAATCGGTACCGTTTAAAAATATATTTACCAGCTTATACCTTTCAGCATCGGGTTTTAGCTGGTACAGCCCAAGCCCTGGCACAGTTGCATAAACAATTTTATCAGGCATTTCTGCAACATCGGTAGTTAATGAAGTGAGCGGCCCGTTATTACTAAAATAGTAACCTTTATACTTTCCATTATTTTCTTTAAAAACTTTAATTATGCCCATGAAAGTTGCTGCCAAAAAACTGCCATCTTTTAATTGCAGCATCTTAAAAACAAAATTATTTATCAAGGGATACAGTTTAGGAAGCCCTTGTATTGAAATGGTTTCAAATGATTTTTTTGTTTGATTGAATAAAGAAATACCTCCGCTGCTGCCAATCCACATATTACCTTCCTTGTCTTTTAAAATGTTACCTACAATGTTACCCGGAAGGCTTTTGCTATCGTCGTTCTTATGATGATAATTTACTAATATTTGTAAATTGGGATCAAAGATATTTAAGCCGCCTGTATGCGAACCAAACCATATTCTCCCAATTGAATCTTCAAAAAAGCACTTGGTATAATAATCATTCAGGAAAGGAAAATCACCATCCGACAAAGGAAACAAATTAAATTTTGGCTGTTTAAGATCCAGCTTTGCAACACCAGCCCCATCAATACCTATCCATAAATTTTCATTGCGGTCTATAAACAAACAGGTGGTTAAATCAAAAGGAAGCGATTTTAATTTAGCGTTATCATGGTGAAATTCAAAGAATTGGTTTTTGCTTTCATCATAACAAAATAGCCCTTTAGCTCTAGCTGTCAGCCATAATCTGCCGAAGTTATCGTTGATGCCATCAAGTGAATGAAATGAAACTTTTTTGTTTTTTATACTTTTTAAAATTGTGGTTGTCTTGCCGCTCTGTTCATTTTCAAAAATCAACCTGTCATCGTGGGCAAGTATCCTTCTTTTCTTTTCAAAAAAAAGGGCATGTGGTGGGTTGAGGCCCAACTGAACTGAATATTTTTTTGATTGCCTGTTAAAAAAAAGGTAAGGCGACCTTTTATTACCAATCCTTAACCAAATATTTTCGTTATTATCAACAGTAACATAATTAAGGAATACGGTAGAATAATCAATTTTACAGGTAAATGGATATTGAATCAGCTTGTTGTTGATAATGTTAAAAACAACAATTCCATGTGTAAGATTGTACATCCATAAACCATCCTGATCGTCTAAATAGATTGACGAAAAATCAGTAGCATTGTATTCCTTTTTATCAAAAGCCCCTACCCGTACTACAAGTTCCTTAAAAACATCCCATTTGTAAATACCACTTCCATTGCAATACCAGATATTTCCTGTTTTATCTTCCAGCATTTTGCCTTTAACAAAATTGTTAACTACATCAAGTTCGTTGCTGGCAGAATATTTAAACGTTTTCAAAACTCTTCCATCAAATCTGCATAATCCATTGGCAGTTCCAAACCACATAAAACCTTTTTTATCCTGAAGAATACTGTACACGGAACTATGCGGCAATCCTTCATTTACACCTAAACTTTCAAACCTTGGAATGAGTGTTTGGGATATTGAAAAATAACCTGCACATATGGCAAAAAAGATGAGGATACTTTTTTTCAAATTTTGTGGTTCTACATAAATATAGGTAATCGCTTTGTATAAGATTGATTTTAAGTAGGCGGCGTTTCAACATGTTGCTAATGATTCCAGTTGGTGAAGACAACGATCGGGGCTTAAAATAAGATTAATATATTAATTTGGCTTTATGAATAATCAGCGTATTCTCATTCTTGGATCCGGGCATTTGGCATATCGGGTAAAAAAATTATCTCTGTCAAAAGATTATAAGATAACCTCTTTACCTAAAGAAGCATTTCAATGGAAGGACAGTGAAAGTAACATATTCGAAAGGATTGCAGATGTTTTAAAGGATACAGACTTAGCTGGTTTTTCAATGGCTTACCTGGTTGATGACAGTGATGAATTTAATTTGCAAATGATCATTGTATTGTTGTCACTCAACAAAAAACTTCGAATTACTGCTGCTCTGTTTAATGAAAATATTGCTGCTCATTTAAGTGCCGGACATTCAAATCTTTTAATATTGAACCCAGCCAAAATTGCAGCAAAGGCATTTGCAGAAGCACTTTACCAACCTTTATCACATTATCTTAACTATACAGTTGCAACCCAAAAAAAGGATACAAACTATTTCCGCTTAGACAGGTTGCTTTTTATATTAATCAGTTCGTTTGTAGTTGTTATAACATTGGCAACACTGTATTTTCATTACGCCGAAAGACTTTCTTTTTTGGATGCATTCTATTTTGTAGTTGTTACTATTTCAACAGTTGGATATGGTGATATTAACTTATCAACTGCTGCCGCACTTAGCAAGATTATTGGTATTTTACTAATACTCAGTTCTACCGTTTTTATATGGATGATTTTTTCACTTACGGTAGACAGGGTTATAAAAAAAAGGGCACTTCTAACTCTGGGAAGAAAAAAATATACCTGTAAAAACCATGTTATTCTTTGTGGACTTGGCAGACTTGGGCATTTCATTGCAGAAGAGCTACTGCAACGTGGAGAAAAAATAGTGATAATTGAATCAAACGAAAACGCTGAAAACATTGATTATTTCCGTAGCCTTGGTGCAGATGTTTATATAGGGAATGCCAGGTTACCACGTGTGCTGGAGGATGTAGGAATATTGCACGCAAAAGCGGTTATTTCTGTAGTAAATGATGATTTTGTAAATCTTGAAATAGGATTGAATGCCAGATCCTTTCAACCAAATTTAAGGCTCATACTCCGCATTTATGATGATTCGATGGCGCAGCAAATTAAAGAAAACCTCGACATCCGTTTAACGATTAGCATGTCTGCATTGGCCGATGATAAATTTTTAAACGCAATAGAATCCCTATAATTTATTCAACTATTTTCTTGAATGCTTATCGGGTATTTTAACTAATCACCACCGCCACCACATCCTGAACTGCACCCTGAACCACCGTCGCCGCTGCCAGATCCAGCACTATCAGTACTGTCAGCAGATACAGCATCTCCCCATCCACCATCAGCTCCACCGCCGCCAAAGTCGCCACCACCAAATTCAGTAAAGCTACCCGCATTATCAGAACCAAGCTCCTGGTAAAAAGAGGCAACTAAAGGTAATTCGTAAGAATAATAACTAGTGCCGCTATCGGCTGTATCCTGTACTTTTTTCTTCTTTGATTCGTAATTTTTTTGAGGTAATTCCAAAGGGGCAAACTTTGGAACACTCCAAATATCATGTGGGGGTTCTACACCAAACTCTGTTCTGTACAATTCAAGTGTATCCAGGTATTGTGCATTGAATACCCCGGTTTGATCTGCCATTGGAATTAACTCAGGGTGATGATCTAAATTATAATGAATTACTTCGGCACAAAATTCTCTGTATGCCTGTGTAAATAATAAATGTTGGTGCCATACCTGGTCAATTACTTTTGAAGGCGTTACCTGAAAGTCGCTAACAATGGCCAGGTACACAAATTTTTTGTATTTAGTAATTGCTTTAACAGCATCACTATTTTTCCAATTTAGCTTCCGGGAAATTTTTGAAGCAAATGCTTTTGTTGAAGCATCGGCACCCGCAAACATCCCTGTTACTTTATCCCAAATATTGGGAGAAACAAGATGATTAAAATGATAATTTTTAAGATTGAGCCATAATTCTTTTTTGTTCATTTTTTAATATTTTATTGTTTATTGTAACATATCCGTAAATATATTTTTAGGATTAAGTCCTTAGTTCACAAAGCCTTGTCGGTATTGAGTTAGACTCTATTTACTTTTTTGCCTTCCGATTTTTTCGGGACAGGTTGATGCAAAAAAGAAAACAAAAAAGATCAAGCCCGCCCGGCTTACGCCAGTCGGACGGGGCTGTGAATAAAAAGGCTCCCGACTTTCGGGACAGGTGAAATTTTCCACATCAGCCTAAAATCAAGGATCCCGATAGCTATCGCATTGGCGTCAATCTAAGGATATTACCCCTCATTTTTTTCCATATCAAATTAATATTGAAAATTAGTGCAACTGTATTTATGCCAGCGGTGTAACCTGTTTGTAGCTTCGCCAATACATCAATGCAAACCCTGCGCCAGCGGCGCAGCCTGTTAATTTGAGCATGTAGAAAAACGCAAGGTTGCCCCGCTGAGGCAA
>Ga0163154_10000713_pt1 | contig 51726 bp, 47 predicted proteins | sample OliLakLV19MP9P1_FD_148649 | JGI IMG/M metagenome (GOLD analysis project Ga0163154, IMG submission 148649) | Freshwater microbial mat bacterial communities from Lake Vanda, McMurdo Dry Valleys, Antarctica - Oligotrophic Lake LV.19.MP9.P1 | ecosystem: Environmental > Aquatic > Freshwater > Lake >...
AATGGCCCTTATAATAGTAGTCATGTTGAATGCTTTTTAAAACATATGCATAATACATTTTACAAAATTTGTGGTCTCGGCAGGAATCGAACCTGCATCTAAAGTTTAGGAAACTTCTATTCTATCCCCGTCCGACTGGCGTCAGCCGGGCGGGCATTGAACTAACGGGTTAGTTTTAATTTTAAATACCTTCTCCCGGCTGATGACTTAAAGTATTTTTCTCGTGTTATAGCTTCTGTTTCGGTTGGAAAACTTTCGGAGTATACTATTTCAAGTGGAAGATAGGGCCGGATAGAAACTGTCATGCCACTATTATGTTGTACCAATCTCGTTTGTAAATCATGACAATGGCCCTTATAATAGTAGTCATGTTGAATGCTTTTTAAAACATATGCATAATACATTTTACAAAATTTGTGGTCTCGGCAGGAATCGAACCTGCATCTAAAGTTTAGGAAACTTCTATTCTATCCATTGAACTACGAAACCATGCCACACAATGAATTCAACGAATGAACCCTAATTGGCGGCTGCAAAAGTAAGGAACTACGCTATAACATCCAACACTCATTATTACCGCTGTCGCATTCCTGATATGGCATTGGTAGTTCGTACATTTCTTAACCCTATCTTTGCCATCCTAAATTTTTTGAGTATGAAGTGGTTGAATACGATTATCAGGTACCGTCTCTGGATAGGAATCGGGCTGTTGGCATTGGCAATATTTACAAATATACAGGCAGGCTTTTGGCCTTCGTTTGTGCTATACCTGGTGGCAGCAATATTAATAGTGGGTCACTTTATTTTAGGCCCCATGCGGCTTATCCAGGAATGTATGGAAACCGGCGACATGGAAGGTGCTAAAAAAGTGATTGATTCTATCTGGTTCCCGGCCTTGCTGATAAAGCCCATCAGGTCGGTTTATTATACCGTTAAGGGTAATTTGGATATGGCCAATGAAAACTTTGAAAGCGCAGAAACAAACCTGAAAAAAAGCCAGGCGTTAATGAGCGGCGGCGGTTTGCTGGGTGATCAGATGAAGCAAGCCGAAGGTTCCAATAAACTGCAATTGGGTATGCTGGCTATGCAAAAAGGTAATTTAAAAGAAGCTGAAAGTTATATCCGTGGTGCCATCAGGGCCGGATTGCCGGATAAGGAAAACCAGGCTGCTGCTTACTTACAGCTTTCCAGCATCATGATTAATAAAAGAGAATTCAGGGCCGGAAAAGAATATTTTAAAAAGGCAAAGGGATTAAAACCAACCACACCACAAATTGCTGATCAGATAAAGCAAATGGAAAAATACATAACACGTATGCCGGGGTAATTTTAATAAGGATTTTTAAAAGTAAACAAAGGGGTATTCAAAATATCCCTTTGTTGTTAAAACAAGTTTTACATAAAATATTGAAAACGGGACTTTATTTTAATTTAAAAACGTTTATTTTATCTAACGAGTATTCATATAGATGTTATTAATTACTACACAGTACTATCCATTATTCAACCACATTCAACAACATTCAACCACATTCAACAACTTTCAACAACATTCAACAACTTTCAACAACCTTCAACCACTTTAAACAACCTTCAACCATTTTCAACAACATTCAACCATTTTCAACAACATTCAACCATTTTCAACAACATTCAACTACCTTAAACTTTCTTCCCAAACATGTCTTCTACTTTCTTAAAGCGATAATCAAAAATTCCCTGCAATTGCTTGTTTACAAACAAGGTATTGGCAATATCTCCCAAAAACCAAAATGGTAATTTGTAGTGTACAATGTCCGTCATTTCAACACCACCCGGCACTGCTTTAAAATGGTGCTGGTGATGCCACATGCTATAAGGCCCAAACCGCTGTTCATCCACAAAATATTTTTTATCATCCACATGGGTAATTTCTGTCATCCAATAAATGGGGATGCCCAATACAGGACTTACTTTATATTCAATAATTTGACCAGGGTACATTTTATCACCGTGGTATTTGGATAAAATGGTAAAACCAAGGTTATCAGGCGTAATCTCTTTTAAATTTTTGGGGCTGCTGAAAAAATCCCAGGCAGCATCAAGACTCACGGGGATGGTTTGTACTGTTTTAAGGCTGTATGTTTTGCTCATAATTATTTTAATAGTACAACATGTCTGCGGTCGTTTTGTTTAACGAAAACGCACAAAGTGGTTCCATCTCTTAAAAAATCAGCATTATTCCTGATTTTTTCTGGAGCCGTTTGCCGTTACCTTTGGTGCATGTCTAACTACAATACCATACTGGCAAAAAAATTTAATGAAGCCTACCAAAAACTCAACCCACAGCAACGGGTAGCAGTGGATACCATTGAAGGCCCGGTAATGGTAATTGCAGGTCCCGGAACGGGAAAAACACAAATACTGGCGGCCAGAATTGGTAAAATTTTATTGGATACGGATGCGCTGCCGGAAAATATTCTTTGTTTAACCTACACAGATGCCGGCACTATTGCCATGCGTAAACGGTTGCAACAATTTATTGGAGCCGATGCCTACAAGGTAAACATCTACACGTTTCATGCTTTTTGTAATGATGTAATTCAGGATAATTTATCGTTGTTTGAAAAGACAGCACTCGATCCGATTTCTGAGCTCGAAAACATACAATTGTTTAAAATTCTCATTGATCAGTTTCCAAAAAATCATCCGCTAAAAAGATACAGGGGCGATGTATATTTTGAAATCAACAATTTAAAAAACCTTTTCTCTACCATGAAAAGAGAAGGCTGGGCACCTGCCTTCATCAATCAAAAAATTGATGAATACATTGCCGACCTGCCATTACGGGATGAGTATATAACCAAAAGGGCAACCAAGGAATTTAAGAAAGGAGATCTACGCACCGATAAAATTGCAGAAGAAACAGAAAAGACTGAAAAACTAAGAGCTGCGGTAAATGAATTTGACAATTACCAGCAACTAATGCGTAGCAAAAACCGCTACGATTTTGATGACATGATTAACTGGGTAATAAAGGTATTTAAAGACCAACCCGAAGTGCTGGCTTATTACTACGAAAAATTTCAATACATATTGGTAGATGAATACCAGGATACCAGTGGTACCCAAAATAAAATTGTTGATTTATTGATTAGCTATTGGGACAAACCCAATGTTTTTGTGGTGGGTGATGATGACCAGAGTATTTACCGCTTTCAGGGCGCCAATGTGGAGAATATGCTGGAATTTGCAACTGCCTATAGCCAGGATTTAATTACAGTGGTACTTACAGAAAACTACCGGAGTACACAACCCATTTTAGATATTGCGAAAACACTCATCAACAATAATAATGAAAGGCTGGTAAAAAAAATCCCTGATCTTTCAAAAGAATTAATTGCAGCCAATGTAGAAAAAATGGCCGTCAATATTCCGCCAACCATCACGGAATATGTTTCTGCCAAAGATGAAATGGCTGCCATCAGCAACCAGGTAGCAGCGTTGGTTGAAAGCAATATCGCTCCCGGAAAAATTGCAGTTATCTATAAGGAAAACAAATACGGCAGTGAATTGGCCCAGTATTTACGGCTGAAAAATATCCCTGTTTACAGCAAGCGCAACATCAATATTGTAGAAGATGCCTTTGTAAAAAAAATAATTCAGTTGCTGCGCTACCTGCATGCGGAGCATGATACGCCATATGGAGGTGATGAAATTTTATTTGAAATTCTGCATTATGATTTTTATAAAATTCCACCAATTGAAATTGCAAAAATTACGGTAGAAGCCAACCAGGCCAAATACAAAGACCCCGGTACATCTATCCGTAAATTACTGAGCGACAAAGCCAACACACCCGCCAAAACTTTATTTGATACCGGTCTGCATACAGGGCTTAAAAAAATAAGTGCAACGCTGGAACAATTAATTGCCGCAGTAAGTAATGTTACGCTGCAACAATTGTTTAGCCAGGTAATTCAGGAAGCAGCTGTATTGCCATACATTATGGGTAGTGATAAAAAAATTGAACTGTTGCAACTGTTAACTGCGTTGTTTGATTTTATCAAAACAGAAACAGTCCGTAACCCATCCATGGAGCTGAAAGATTTTGTAGATATCATTGATGTAATGCAAAAAGAAGGACTGCCACTACCGATGGTGCAAATTGCCGGAAACGAAAAAGGCGTAAACCTGTTAACCGCACATGGCAGCAAGGGGCTTGAGTTTGAGCATGTATTTTTTGCAGGAGTAAATGCATCTTCCTGGGAGAAAAAACGCAAGCCGGCAGGTGGCTATAAATTACCAGATACCATGTTTTCTTCACACCCTGCATCATCCGATATGGAGGAATTGCGCCGTTTGTTTTATGTTGCCATTACAAGGGCAGAAAAATATTTACACATCTCCTTTGCCAAATTTAAAAATGATGGCAAAGAGTTGGAGCCGTCTATGTTTATAGCAGAAATTTTGCAGGAGCATCCAATTCAAATTCAATCAGTGACCCTGCCGGTAGAAGATTTAATGGAATACGAAATACTCCAATACACAGCCGCTGCGCCGGAAATAGCATCAGCAGAAGCAGATTTTGTGGATAGCATTCTTAGCAAATTTGTGATGAACGTAACAGCGTTGAATAATTACCTGGATTGTCCGCTGGGATTTTATTACAAAAATTTAATCCGCATACCAACCGGTAAAAGTGAGGCCACCGAATTTGGTAGCGCTATACACCATGCGTTGGAAAAGTTGTTCCGCAATATGCAGGATGGCAAACAGGAAGATTTTGCCCCGGTTGAAGAAGTGATAAAAGACTTTAACTGGTACATACAACGGCACCGGGAAAACTTTACCAAAGAAGCGTATGACAGACGATTGGAATATGGCCACACTGTGCTTACGGCTTACTACAACAAATACGTAAACACCTGGAATAAAGTGGTGGCGGTAGAAAGAAATATCCGTGGCGTAATGTTGGGCGAAGTGCCATTAAAAGGTAAACTGGATAAGCTGGAGTTTGATGGCAACAGTGTAAATGTGGTTGATTATAAAAGTGGAGATATTGATAAAGCCATGACAAAAATGAAAGCACCCAACGGGAAAGATCCACAGGGTGGCGGCTATTGGCGACAGGCAGTATTTTATAAAATTCTGGTAGATAATTATGAGCAAAAAAACTGGAATGTTATCAGCACCGAATTTGATTATGTGGAGCCTGATAAAAACAAGCAATACCGCAAAGAAAAAATCATCATTACTCCCTCGGATATTGAAACAGTAAAGCAGCAGATACAAACCACGTGGGATAAAATTCAGGCCCGTGATTTTTATACGGGCTGCGGCAAGGTGGAATGTCATTGGTGCAACTTTGTAAAAGATAACCAACTGGCTGTGGCACTGCATGAACTGGAGGCAGAGGAGGAATAAATTTAGCGGTAAATATGAAATATTATTAATGCTGTCCGACCTAATTTCTGTCATGATGCTATAACACCTCCGAGTTAAGGATTTTAGACCTCTTCTTTGGAGTATATTATAAGTGCGCTGATGTTTTGCGGAATAGAACTGGAAAATGCAAAGCTGATTTAAAATAAACGGGCAAAAAAATGACACTACTAATCCAAAAAAAAAATTGAATTATCAGAGTCAAGCTCCCCTCTCCTTCGGAGAGGGGCTGGGGGTGAGGTCTTACGATGTACAGCGATTTCAGTTCCACGGTAGAGGGTTTTGGGTAAGGTTTTTTAAAACAACTTTACCAAACCCATCCAACAACAAATACATAAAGCAAGTATGTTTGCAACTTAATTATTTTGAATGAAGCGTTCGCTGTTGTTTTTACTGGGCTTTCTATCGGTTAGCTGTTTTATTTCTTTTATCATTTCCGGCTGTGCACAGGTAGGGTCTCCCTCCGGCGGACCAAGAGATTCCATTGCCCCCAAACTGGTTAGCGCACAACCCAATTTAAAAAGCACCAATTTTAAAGGCAATAAAATTGTGCTCACTTTCGATGAATATGTAGATGTGCAGGATGTTCAAACCAATGTGTTGGTTTCTCCATTTCCAAAAAACAATCCAACCATTTCTTTTAAATTAAAAACAGTAACCATCAAATTAAAAGATACCCTTAAAGAAAACACCACCTATGCCATCAACTTTGGCAACGCAATCCGGGATAACAATGAAGGCAATCCTTATAAAAATTTCACCTACGTATTTTCAACCGGCAATACCGTTGATTCATTAACCCTGAGCGGAAAAATTATTATAGCCGAAACCGGAAAAGCAGATAGTACTATTTCGGCTATTCTTTACCGGGATGCACCAGATTCTGCTGTACAAACAAGAAAACCAGATTATCTTACCAGGCTAGACGGGCAAGGAAATTTCACCTTCACCAATCTGTCCGCAGGCAGCTACAAAGTGTATGCACTAAAAGATGGTGATGGCGGCAAAACCTACAATTCGGGCATTGAAGAATTTGCTTTTAATGACGAGATTATTATGCTGCCAGACAGTACTAACCCATTTACCCTTTATGCATATGCCGAAGAAAAAGATATTAAAAAAACAGGAACAACCAAAGATGCTCCGGGAAAAACAGCAGCTGATAAACGACTAAAATATACTACTTCGCTAACCACCCTGCAACAGGATTTAAACAACGACCTGGTACTCACATTTAACAGGAAAATCAAAACCTGGGATAGTACAAAAATTCAATTAACCGATACACTTTTTAATGCAATTCCTGGTGTTTTATTCAGCCTCGACAGTACAAAAAAAATTGTCAACATCCAATCAAAATGGCCTGCTGAAAGTAAGTATTACCTCATCCTTAACAAAGAAGTTGTAACAGATACTTTTAACACACAATTACTAAAAACAGATACCCTTCGGTTTACAACAAAAAAGCTGGAAGACTATGGAAATATTTCTATCCGGTTTAGCAACCTGGTAATAGAAAAACATCCGGTACTGCTGTTTTTAAAAGGGGATTTGCTTGTAAAATCAGTTGCTATTAACAGTACAACCTGGAGTGAAAAACTGATGGAACCCGGCGAATACGAACTCCGTATTTTGTACGATGACAACAACAACGGCAAATGGGATCCGGGCAACTACATTAAAAAAATACAGCCGGAAAAGGGTATTACTTTAGATAAAAGACTCACCATAAAAGCCAATTGGGATAATGAGCGGGAGGTTAAATTGTAGGTGGGGAAAGTTGAAGGCTTGTAGAAAATAGTTGAAGATGGTTTAAAATGGTTTAGTATGGTTTAATGTGGTTTAGTATGGTTTAGTATGGTTTAGTATGGTTTAGTATGGTTTAAAATGGTTTAAAATGGTTTAAAATGGTTTAAAATGGTTTAAAATGGTTTAAAATGGTTTAAAATGGTTTAAAATATCAAGCAGTTTTTTACAGTTGCTATAACTTGCCCCGGGTATCAACTTTTTAACTTGTCAACCTGTCAACTTGTTAACCTGTCAACTTCTTAACCTTTCAACTTGTCAACCTGTCAACTTGTTAACCTGTCAACTTCTTAACCTGTCAACTTGTTAACCTGTCAACTTGTTAACCTGTCAACTTGTTAACCTGTCAACTTGTTAACTTGTTAACCTTTCAACTTCTTAACCTTTCAACTTGTTAACCTGTCAACCTCTCAACCTGTCAACTTATCAACCCAAATCTAATCACTTATCAACCCACAACTTTATCTTTGCCCAATGATTTTTTCTTCTTCTCTTTTAGAAAATGCGGTGAACGAATTTGCCAAACTACCCGGCATCGGCAAAAAAACAGCTCTGCGGCTGGTACTACATTTAATTAAGCAGGATGAAACGGCTGTAAAGCAATTCAGTGGCGCCATTGCACATATGAGGGAAGCTATCAAATTCTGTAACCGCTGCCACAATATATCCGATACAGCTATCTGCAATATCTGCAGCAATACGTTCCGCAAGCAGGAACTGCTTTGTGTAGTGGAAAATATCAGGGATGTAATTGCCATTGAAAGCACCCAGCAATTTAATGGATTGTACCATGTTTTGGGCGGTATCATATCCCCCCTTGATGGCATTGGTCCGGAGCAGCTTACCATCAATTCGCTGGTAAGCAGGGTAGAAAAAGAAAGTATTACTGAAATTATTTTTGCCCTCAATGCCAATGTACAAGGCGATACCACCATTTATTACATCAACAAAAAGCTAAAGGGGGTTCCGGTAAAAATAACCACCATTGCCCGTGGCATTGCCTTTGGCGGGGAGTTGGAATATGCCGATGAAATGACCCTTGCAAAAAGTATCAGCAACCGTATTCCAGTTGAAAATTACATAACTACCAATAGTTGAATCAACATTAAAAATGTAGCAACAAACGTAGCAATTCATGCTGAGTAAAGAAGGAAATACTGTTGCTCTACTACAATTCCCAACTATCTATCTTCTCACAAAAACACCTGCTTTAATAGCCTGGAAATATTAAAAAACAGGCGGTAGTTGATGTTATCATTTATAAAAGATTACTCCGTTACTCAGCCGCTGATTTAAAATCGGTTTATTAGTGCACATTACAATTTAACCTGTAAAAATATTCTTCTACTTTTTGGCACCTGTGGCACAACCTTTTTATAAAATACAACGTTACCTAACTGTTCACAGTCAGCTTTTCTGGCACTTTGTAAAAATCTGATTAAAAACAGGCTGCTATGGCTGGTAATTGATTAGGATGAATTTTAAATTGACTATAGAAATAACCTGAATCTAAAAATTAATTTCCAGTAATTATGGTTAACAGTTGGGGGCTTTCCCTTTATTTTAATTAGTAAAAAAAATGACCGGCACACCCAAAAAAATAGTGATAACATTTTGTTTGCTTGCCTTAATTGGAATGGCGGCAGGATTTTACATGTGGAACAAACCTCACAAGGATATTGCAAATGCTGCCGCAATAAAAACCGATGCAGTTACATTATATAAAGTTTTCAGCGCCGATTCAATTACTGCAAATAAAAAATTTATTCAACAGGTAATTCAAGTATCCGGTACAATAAACAGTATCTCAAAAAACCAGCAAAACCAAACGGTAGTACTCATTAAAACTGATACAGATGGCGCTTATATCAATTGCACAGTAGAGCAAGATTTAAATAACCTGCAAGCAGGCCAATCTATCAGCATCAAAGGCATTTGCAATGGTATTGGACAGGGAGATGCTGACCTTGGAATTAAGGGAGATGTTTATTTGGTAAGATGTTACCTGATAAATAAGTGAAAACTACATACAGTAATAGCGAATTGAAAAACAAACAACTTAGAGACTATAAATCAGGTTATAAATAATCCATCAATTAAAGCCATGCTTGTTTTTGATGGTTTGTTGTTTAGGTCTTCATCTAAACTTTTAAACCCTCTAAACATAAATTAAAAAATGATTTTATCACGACTTAATCGCTAAACTAAATATATGATATACCAGAAAATAAAAACCTCTCTAACAATAAGCCTTTTAACCGTATCAGTTTTTTTTGTTGCTGGCTGCAAATATGATAAAGCAGAATTACTTAATCCTCCAACTACCGGTCCCATAAACTGCGCTACTTCTCCTGCAAAATTCAAGGCTGATATCTTACCGCTTATTATTAGCAAATGTGCCATACCGGGCTGTCACAATACTGAAGCTGCCGGTGGAGCTATACTCCAGAATTACGCTCAAATCAGTGCTGCAAAAGAAAGAATTTACGAAAGAGCTGTTGTTGAAAAATCAATGCCTTTAGCCGGTCCTTTACAGCCTGCAGAAATCAATCTGCTAAAATGCTGGATAGATAACGGGGCCAAAGACAATTAATAAATTTTAAATCATAAATAATGAGAAAGATTCTCTTTTCAACTATACTCATCATTTGCAGCAACCTTGTTTTTGCACAGAAGTTTTTTACAAAAAATGGCAGCATCTCTTTTTTTTCCAAAACAACTATTGAAAATATTCAGGCAGATAATAACCAGGTAATGAGTGTGCTGAATGCTCAAACCGGCGAGTTGCAATTCTCTTTGCTCATTAAAGGTTTTCACTTTAAAAAGGCATTAATGGAAGAACATTTTAATGAGAATTACCTGGAGAGTGATCAATTTCCAAAGGCAACTTTTAAAGGAACCATTGCAGATATTTACAAGATTAATTTTTCTAATGATGCGGTTTATCCTGTATTGGTAAGTGGCGATTTAAGCATGCATGGTGTTACCAACAAAGCAAACTGCAAGGGGTACATCAGCATTAAAGAAGGGAAAATCACCGGAGCCGCTGTATTTATTATTTCACTGGCAGATTTTAAAATAGCAATACCAAAACTGGTAGAAAGTAAAATTTCTAAAACCATTGAAATAAAGGTAAACTGCCTGTACGATCAAAAAATGTAATTGCTTATTTCAAAATTTCTATGATGTATAAAAAAATAATACTGCTGTGTTGGTGTGCAGTGCTTGCAAATAATTTAATAGCTCAACAGGCAGACACTACAGATTTAATGGCACAGTTAGAAAAAGAAGCAGCTGCACAAAATGCAATCAGCTATACTATTGCCACCTTTAAAACTACCCGGCTTATCAATGGCCATACCGTAGAGAACCCGGGTAAAAATGTATTGGATGTAAAAATTGCTCACCGTTTTGGTACACTTAATAACGGCGCTTACCAGTTATTTGGGTTAGACAATGCAACCATGCGCATGGGCCTCGATTACGGAATTACCAATAACCTGATGGTGGGCATTGGCCGCAGCACTTATCAAAAAACCTTTGATGGATTTTTTAAAATAAAGATATTCCGCCAGTCAACCGGCAAAAAAAAGATGCCACTCTCCATCAGCTATGTGCCTACCCTTGCAGTAAGAACACTTAATTGGGGAGATTCCAGCCAAAAATACCAATTCAGTTCCCGCTTATCCTATACACATCAGCTTATTATCGCCAGAAAATTTTCAGAAGCCCTTTCCCTGCAAATAATGCCCACTTTTATACACCGCAACCTGTCTCCTTTAATTGCTGAACCAAACGATCTGCTGGCAATAGGCATTGGCGGAAGGCAAAAACTTACCAAACGAACCAGTATTAATGTGGAGTATTATTATATGATCCCCGGTTATAAGATTAAAGGCACCAGCAATTCCTTATCCGTTGGCTTCGATATTGAAACAGGTGGCCATGTTTTTCAGCTGCATTTTACCAACACAAGAGCCATGACAGAAAAGAATTTTATCAGCGAAACAAGCGGCAAATGGGAGAAAGGAGATATTCTTTTCGGCTTCAATATTTCAAGAGTTTTTAACATCGGCAAAAAAAAATGATAGAATAAACTATTTCAATTGGCTTAATAAAGCAGCAAGCTGGTATTGCTGCATTTTGTGTTTCAACAATGTTGCTGTATTTTTGCAACTGTTTACAGGCAGATTTGTTTATTGTTCAGCCTGTACACTTTTTACAACTGAACTAATAAACGAAGCCACTCTGCATTTTTTCTCCAGATTAGTTCTCGTTTACAAATTCATTTTTTGTCTGTCATTTTTTTGGGACAAACATTTTATCATTGGTCATCATCGTTGTGTCACTCCCTTGTACGGCATACCAACAAGCAGCAATACAACACGATAAACATCAACAATTGAAGAACATGAAAAAAACAATTCAAGACGTTTTAAAAGAACGCATCCTCATTATAGACGGCGCTATGGGCACCATGATACAGCAGCACAAGCTGGAAGAGGCAGATTACCGCGGCGAAAGATTCAAAGACTGGCATACCGATGTAAAAGGCAACAACGATTTGCTCAGCATCACCCGGCCCGATATCATCACCGGTATTCACAAACAATATTTAGAAGCCGGCGCCGATATTATTGAAACCAACACATTCAGCAGCACAGTAATTGCGCAGGCCGATTATGATATGCAGTCGTTGGCATACGAATTAAATGTAGCTTCTGCCCAGTGTGCACGGGCAGCCGCAGACGAATACACAGCAAAAAATCCAGACAAGCCAAGGTTTGTAGCCGGCGCCATCGGGCCACTCAATAAAACACTCAGCCTTTCACCCGATGTAAATAACCCCGGCTATCGTGCGGTAACATTTGATGAAGTAGCAGCTGCCTACACCGAACAAATAAAAGGCCTTGTAGATGGTGGCGTAGATGTGTTATTAATAGAAACCATCTTTGATACCCTCAATGCAAAAGCAGCTATTTATGCAATAAAAAATTACTTTAAAAACAACCCAATAAATAAAACAGCAGCTTCAGCATCAGCAGAGGCGTTGAATAACTCCCCTTTAGGGGACGGGAGCGGGGATGGGGAAAGCGGCAGGGGGGGCGAGCTCCCCATCATGATCAGCGGCACCATCACCGATGCAAGTGGCCGTACTTTAAGCGGACAAACACTGGAAGCTTTTTACACCTCTGTAATGCATGCCAATCCATTAAGTATAGGATTAAACTGTGCTTTAGGAGCAAAAGAAATGAGGAGCCATGTGGAAGAATTATCGCAAATAGCAGGCTGTTATGTATCTGCGTATCCCAATGCAGGCCTGCCCAATGCCTTTGGCGAATACGATGAACAACCACACGAAACTGCACACATCATTGAAGAGTGGGCAGCCAATGGCTGGCTTAATATTGTAGGCGGTTGCTGCGGCACCACGCCGGATCATATCAAACATATTGCAGACGAAGTGAGTAAATTTAAAACAAGGCAGTTACCTGTGCTGGAGGAATCGTTGTAAACTTGATATCGCAATTTGCGATATCAAACAAGATTAAATTATGTCGAAAGCAAAACTATCAGCAGGGCAAATTGCAGCGTCGGTTATTGTTGAAAAAGTAAACTTGGTTCGTGCTGTAAAAGTAATGCTGGATAAAGATTTGGCCGAAATGTATGGGGTGGAAACGTTCAATCTTAATAAGGAAGTAAAAGAAAGATAAATCGATTTCCTGCTGATTTTATGTTTCAACTTTCAAAAGAAGAATTTCAAAACTTGATATTCCAAAATGGAATATCAAAATCACGGGGTGGCACAAGAAAATTACCTTATCCCTTTACTGAACAAGGTGTAGAAATGCTGTCATCCGTTTTAAACTCAGATACTGCCATACAGGTTAATATCCAGATTATAAAAGTATTTACCAAAAAGAAACAGATGCTGCTTTACAATAAAGAATTGTTCATTAAAATAGATAAACTGCAAAAGGGTGCAATTCAAATTGACGCAGGTAAAAGTGGTTGGTGGGGACACCAACCACGGCTCGGCCTCGGTCGGTGTCCTCACCGACAGAAACTGATAGCGACAATTTGAATTGCACCCGTGGAAAAGCAACTGACAGCACATGATGAAGATTTAAAGAACCTATTTATCATTTTTAAGAAATTAGTACAAGACCCAATTCAGGTAAAAAGAAATCCAATTGGTTTTCCCTACCCAAATAAAAAATAAGATTATTTATGAGTGAGACAAAACATATAAAACCCTACTTACGGCTCAGCGGCTTAGAACCACTGGTTGTTCGTCCGGAAACTAACTTTATAAACGTGGGCGAACGCACCAACGTAACCGGCAGTAAAAAATTTGCAAGGCTTATCAAAGAAGATAAATATGAAGAAGCCCTGAGTGTAGCAAGGCAACAGGTGGAAAGCGGCGCACAGGTGCTGGATGTAAACATGGATGATGCTTTACTGGAAGGCGTGCAGGCTATGACTACTTTTTTAAACCTGATACAGTCAGAACCGGATATCGCCAGGATACCCATCATGATTGATTCTTCTAAATTTCAGATAATAGAAGCTGGTTTAAAATGTGTGCAGGGCAAATGCATTGTAAACTCCATTTCCATGAAAGAAGGCGAAGCTAAATTTATTGAGCAGGCCTTCATTTGTAAAAGTTATGGTGCAGCTGTAATTGTAATGGCTTTTGATGAACAGGGACAGGCAGATACCAAGGAACGCAAAATAGAAATTTGTCACAGGGCATACAAAATATTAGTGCAGCAGGTAGGTTATGCTCCACAGGATATCATCTTTGATCCCAACATTTTTGCTGTAGCAACGGGCATTGAAGAACACAACAACTATGCAGTGGATTTTATTGAAGCCACCCGGGAAATCAAACGGCTAATGCCGCTAACAAAAATAAGCGGCGGTGTAAGCAATGTATCTTTCTCCTTTCGTGGCAACGACCATGTGAGGGAAGCCATCCATTCCGTTTTTCTTTTTCATGCCATCAAAGCAGGCATGGATGTGGGTATTGTAAACGCCGGCCAAATGGTGGTGTACGATGAAATAGAACCAAAGCTGAGAGATTTATGTGAAGATGTTTTACTTAACCGCAACAATGATAACAACGAAGCAACAGAGGCGCTCATCAACTTTGCAGAGACCGTAAAAGCAAAAGGCAAAGAAATTATTAAAGATGAAAAATGGAGAAACGAGTCGGTTGAAAAAAGACTGTCTCATTCTCTCGTCAACGGCATCACCGATTATATTGAAGCAGACACAGAAGAAGCAAGACAAAAATATCCCAAACCGTTAGATGTAATTGAAGGACCGCTAATGGATGGCATGAACATAGTGGGAGATTTGTTTGGTGCTGGTAAAATGTTTTTACCACAGGTGGTAAAAAGTGCCAGGGTTATGAAGAAATCGGTGGCAGTACTTACTCCATTTATAGAGCAGGAAAAAGAGGATAGAAAAGCTGCTCATCTTGCCGCAGGCACTATTAACGAAGAAACTTCAGGAGCCGCAAAAATTTTATTGGCCACTGTAAAAGGCGATGTACATGATATTGGAAAAAACATTGTAGGCGTAGTGTTAGGCTGCAATGGGTATGATATTATTGATTTGGGCGTAATGGTTTCTGCAGATAAAATCCTGGATACTGCCGAACGGGAAAAGGTGGATATCATTGGCCTAAGCGGGCTCATTACGCCCTCGCTGGATGAAATGGTACATGTGGCACACGAGATGAAACGCAGGGGAATGAAACAGCCATTATTAATTGGTGGCGCTACCACTTCCAGGATGCATACGGCTGTAAAAATTGCACCACAGTTTGATGAAGGCGTTGTACATGTGCTGGATGCAAGCCGCAGTGTAACCGTTGCCGGCAGCCTGTTGAGCAAAGAAAACAAGCCGGATTTTTTAGGCAACATCAAAAAAGAATACGAACAATTAAAAGAAGATTTTGGCAACAGGAAATCAGTAAAACAATTACTACCTTTTGCACAAGCACAACAAAATGGTGCTGCCATTAATTGGTTAAATTATCAGCCGGTTGCACCAACTTTTACCGGTACAAAAATATTTGATGATTATCCATTGGAAGAAATTGCTGCTTATATTGACTGGCAACCTTTCTTCATTGCATGGGAGTTGCACGGCAAGTTTCCTCAGTTATTAACGGATGAAGTAATTGGTAAAGAAGCCACCAAACTTTACCACGATGCTAAAATATTATTACAACAGATTATTAAGGAAAAATGGTTGAGTGCAAAAGGCGTAGTTGGTTTTTGGGAAGCAACAAAAACGGCACCAGATACAGTTGAAATTAAAAGCGATCAACCAACCATACAGCTTGAATTTTTGAGACAACAATCAAAGAAAGCAGCAGGGCAACCCAACCTTTCGTTGGCGGATTTTATATGCCCATCCCCCACAACCAGCATTATGGTTGAAGATGCTGCTAAAGCCCCTTCCCGAAGGGAAGGGGTGGAGAAAGTGGGCTTCGGTTATGAGATGGCAGACCCTTTTACTTATTCCTCATTGAAACAATATGCACTTGAACACCGCAGTCAACCTACCACTGCAGAGGCATTGTTATGGGATAAGTTAAAATCAAAAAAATTAGCTGGATTTAAATTTAGCAGGCAACATATTATTGGAACATACATTACAGATATTGTATGCTTACACAAACAATTGGTTATAGAAATTGATGGCCTCATACACCAATTACCAGAAAATAAAGAAGCAGATGAAATAAGAACAAGTTGGCTAAAGGAAAAGGGATTTAAGGTGATAAGGTTTACAAATGAACAAGTAATAAAAAGCACGAATGAAGTAATAGAAACCATCACGAATGAGTTAAATACATTGCCAGGTATAAAATACAGTACCGATCTAAGTTCCTCCTTTGGGGGACAGGGGGCTGATTTTTTAGGCGCATTCTCAGTTACCATTCAAGGCATTGAACAACACATCAAAAAATTTGAAGCAACCTACGACGATTATAATAAAATTATTTTACAGGCACTTGCAGATAGGTTTGCTGAAGCCTTTGCTGAATTATTACATGCAAGAACAAGGAAAGAATTTTGGGGATACGATACCAGTGAGCAATTGAGTACTGAGCAATTAATCCAGGAAGAATACAGCGGCATTCGCCCGGCACCCGGCTATCCTGCCTGTCCTGACCATACCGAAAAATACAAACTGTTTGAGTTGCTGGGTGGAGAGGAAGCAACAGGTATTCACCTCACCGAATCATTGGCCATGTATCCGGCATCCTCCGTTTGTGGCTGGTACTTTGCACATCCGGAAAGTAAATATTTTGGTGTAGGCAAAATAAGTGAGGATCAGTTACAGGATTATGCAGCAAGAAAAGGGATGCCTATTGAAGAGGCCACCAGGTGGTTAAGACCAATCCTTGAATAAGTATGTTTGAAATATATTGCACGTTAATAACAAATTAAAAAATACATGCGCATCATCTCCTACAACGTAAATGGCATTAGAGCAGCTTTTAAAAAAGGATTTATTGACTGGCTAAAAACCAACCCGGCAGATGTTATTTGTCTGCAGGAAACCAAGGCCACCAAAGATGATGTGGATATAAAACAGTTGGAAGCGCTGGGTTTTCACCACCACTGGTATTGTGCGCAAAAGAAAGGATATAGTGGTGTTGCAGTATTTTCAAAAATTAAACCAGACAATGTAACTTATGGCAATGGTCACTTAGAAAGCGACGATGAAGGCCGTGTAATCCAATTAGATTTTGGTGACATCCGATTGATCAATGCTTACTTTCCATCCGGCACCAGTGGAGACATCAGGCAGCAATTTAAATATAGCTGGTTGAATGAACTGCAAACATATCTTACCAAAATCAAAAAGAAATATCCTAAAATAATTTTGTGTGGCGATTATAATATTGCTCACAACGAAATAGATATTCATGACCCAAAAGGCAATAAAAATTCCTCCGGCTTTTTACCGGAAGAAAGGGAATGGATGACGAAATTTTTAGCCAGTGGCTGGATAGACACTTTCCGGGAGTTTCACCAGGAGCCACACCGCTACAGCTGGTGGAGCCAGCGTTTTCCCAGTGTACGGCTCAACAACAAGGGCTGGCGTATTGATTATATAACCGTAACAACAGCTTTAAAAAACCAGTTGAAAGATGCTGATATTTACCAGGATGTAAAACACAGTGATCATTGTCCGGTTTACCTTGAAATAGAAAACTAAATTTTTCAAAAAAACTGGTTGATATTGTTTTATTTTTTTATCGTCATATTAAAAACCGGTGCTGTATCTTGCTGTGAATAATTGCCAAAACAGCTATGGAATTTTTAATTTTTGTTGCCCTTCTGCTTATAATTTTTTTATTGATTGGCTTGCGATCCAAACAAAAAGAAATTGCACAAAACAACCTTCAAAGTTTTAAAGCTCTCAAAAAAGAATTACTGGAAATGAAGGAATCCGGGCTTCCTGCTAAAGAAGTTCCTTTAACTCCAACTGATAAGGAAGTTGTGCAATGGCGCCCCTATGTAGCACCAGTTAATATATCTCCCAAGGTTGTTCCAATAGTGCCTGACCCCGAAGAAGAAGTAACGCTTGTAAGAGAAGAACCAACTGCACCAGTTATTGTGGAAGCTGCTACCATACCTGTTACACCAATTAATGCACCAGTAACCAACAAGTTTAAAAAAGTTGAATCAAAAATAAATACTGAAAGCTGGTGGGAAAAATGGCTCGAAAACAATCCAGACCTCGAAAAATTTGTTGGTGAAAACCTGGTAAACAAAATAGGCATTGCAGTGCTGGTGCTGGGCATTGCTTTCTTCGTAAAATATGCCATCGATCAAAACTGGATAAACGAAGTTGCAAGAGTTTGTATAGGTATCGGCTGCGGCATCATACTGATTGGTATTGCACATTATCTTAGAAATTCCTACAGGTCTTTTAGTTCAGTGATGGCCGGTGGTGGAATTGCGGTGTTTTATTTTACAATTGCATTTGCATTTCATGAGTACCAGCTGTTTTCTCAAACGTCCGCTTTTATTATTATGGCTATAATTACTGCATTTGCCGTAGCGCTTGCATTATTGTATAATAAAATTGAGTTGGTGGTTATTGCTTTGGTAGGTGGTTTTTTAGTACCCTTTTTAGTAAGTAATGGCAGCGGTAACTACATCGTTTTATTTAGTTACTTACTCATTTTAAACGTGGGAATGTTAACCATTGCCTACTTTAAAAAATGGCCGTTGCTGCATATACTTTCCTTCGTTTTTACATCAATTATTTTTGGTGGCTGGCTAATTCAGCAATATGCATTCCGGGTTTCTGCACTGCCATATAAAAATGCATTATTATTTGCATCAGCATTTTATCTTGTTTTTTTTACGGCTGTTTTAATTAATAATCTGCGTACAAAAAAACAGTTTAAGGCATTTGACTTTTCTCTGGTATTGCTTATAACTTTTTGCTATTATACAGAGGGTATGGTTATTTTAAGTGAATGGAATAATGGCGCCTACCAGGGCATCTTTACAATTGCATTAGGCGTTATCAACCTAAGCCTTGCATGGTATCTTTACAAAACGCAAAAGGGCGACAGGAATTTATTTTACCTGTTAATTGGCCTAACACTTACATTTATTTCTCTTGCAGCACCCGTTCAGTTACATGGTCATACTATTACCTTGTTCTGGAGTGCTGAGTGTGTATTATTATATTGGCTACACCAAAAAAGCAACATTACCATTTTTAAATATTCCTCTTCCATTATTCTGGTTTTAATGTTGATTAGCCTTACCATGGACTGGTCAATTGCAAATGAAAAAAGCAATACTTTTTTGCCAGTCATATTCCTGAACCTCCAGGGAATCATTACAAACATTGTAGCAGTAATTTCGCTGGGTTTGTATGCATTTCTAATTAGAAAAGAACCTGTTAATGAAGAATATGTATTGAGTTTACCTAATAATAAAGTAGCTGTTTTAACGGCTGTTATTGGAGTGATAATTCTTTATGCAACCTGTGTGTTTGGGATTAATCTTCATTTTGTTATTCAGCAAAGTTTTGATATACCCAATGCCTATCATCAAATAATTACTTACCTGTTTATTGCATCAGTTCTATTAGTGGTAAAACGATTAAAAATTATTGAAAACCCAATCTTTTCAATAGTCATGATATTGGCTGGTTTTGTCTTTTATCTTTTCAGTAACGGTTTTGCTGACAACCTGATGGAAGGAATTGTTGTAAAAAAATATGCTTCATTTCATGGGTTCATTCATTGGCTTTCAAATGCATGCCTTTTGTATTTATTATATCAATTGATAAACATATTCAGAAGCAATATGATAAGGCTGAATAAACTATTTGCAGGTTTAATCTGCATCTTGTTTCTGGTATTTTGTAGCATTGAATTCAGGTTTTTATATGTTTCGCTTCTTGCCAATACCATTACCTTAAAGGTAGTTGAAACACAATACATAAAGGCCGGTCTTACTATTGTGTGGGCGTTGTTTTCCTTTATAATTATGTGGCTGGGTATGAAACATAAATACAAGCCCTTGCGGATAATTTCTTTAAGCATTTTTAGCGCCGCCCTGTTGAAATTATTTTTGTTCGATATTATAAATATTTCTGAAGGCGGTAAGATAGCTGCGTTTATTATGTTGGGAATTTTACTGTTGGTTATATCATTTATGTACCAGCGATTGAAAAAAATTATAGTTGATAATGAAGAAAAAAAAATGTAGCATACTGCTGTTTTTTATAGTGCTGCAATTGTATGCTGTGGCTCAAAAAACCGGGTTTAATTTTCAGGCATCGATCAATAATGTAAAGGCTGATGGGTTTTATACTATTGTACTTACTCCATCCATTAATGCTCATTTAAAAACGGATTACAGCGACCTGAGAATTGTAAATGATTCAAGCAGATGGGTACCGCATTTACTGCGGAAGCCGGAGACTGAACATGCAAATAAGTCCGTTATTTATAAATTAAAAATCGTTAAAAAAGAAAATAGCCCGATAGCAACAGACTTAATTGTACAAAGCACAGAGCTTACAACTTCAAACCTCTTATTGGAAATAAAGAACTCAGATGCAGAAAGATCCTGTACTTTAACAGGTAGTGATGATTTAAAAATATGGTATACAATTAATGACAGTATTCGTATCAGGCCACTAGGAAATAATTCAGAAGCTAATAGTAATTTTAGTATCAAATTCCCTCCATGTAACTATAAATATTTTAAAATCTATATCAGCAATAATGGCAAAGCACCCTTTCAAATTATAGGTGCAGCTACAGAAACAACTGATACCACTTTTAATGCTACAAAAAAAATACCTTCCTATTATCCTTCAATAGAAAACCCTGTTTGCTTGGTTTCACAAAAAGATAGCGGTAGTATATCTTACATAAAAGTTGTACAAACAGCTCCCTATCATTTTGAAAAAATAAGTTTAAAAATAGGTGGAGTAAAATATTATTCCCGAAAAGTAGATCTTTATCTCCCTGTATCTGCCACGCATTCCTTTTTGAATCCCGGTCAACTTTTCCAATCTTTTACTATTTCGAATAATAGTACGCTTCAATATAAATTACCCATCTGTAACGCAACAACTTTTTACCTCATCATTCATAATGAGGATAATTTACCCGTAATTGTGGAGCAGGTTAAAACATATTCAAAATATCGTGAAATTTCAGCCTGGCTTGAAATAGGAAATGCTTACAAGCTGGTAATGGATAATACCGAAGCAGTAACTCCAAATTACGATCTGAAAGAGCAAATAAATTTGCATGAACGCTTCCCCATAGCAGAAACTGGTCCTATAAAATCCCTTGGACCAACATTTGCTGTTACCGTTGCGGCCAATAACAACAAATGGTTAATTTGGCTCGGTATTGGGATGGCTGTAATTGTACTTTGCTTTTTTACTTATAAACTGGTAAGAGAGATCAATTGAACAAAATGACAATTCTTTGATACTTATTTTAAAATCATGTTCATTTACAACGTAACTATAAAAATACAAGAATCTATACATGAGGCATGGCTGCAATGGCTTAAAGAAGTGCATGTGCCGGAGGTTTTGGCTACCGGGTGTTTTACAAATGCAACTATTGTAAGATTACTTGAAGTAGATGATAGTGAAGGCCCCACGTACGCAATACAATATGTTGCGGAAAGTAAGGCATTGTACAACCGGTACATAGAAAAATTTGCCGGTATTTTACGCCAGAAATCATTTGATAAATGGGGTAACCAGTTCATGGGTTTCCGGTCGCTAATGCAAGTTATTAACTAAGTGTGCAAAAAAAATAATTTTCATTTTGTTAAGAAAAAACGTTTGTATATTAAGCTGTAAACCGCATCTGTATTGAATTTCAGGGATAGATTTCGGAAACCCTTTACCAGAAAGGGTTTCAGCGGATTGTATTTAATTGCTGGCAAATTTCATGTTGGATAAATTTTACGCTATCCCTTGTTCCTTGTGCATTTCAGCGTTCTATAAAACCATTTGTGCGTTAAAAAACTTTCGTTGCATTTAAAAACCTTCTATATTTGTTCTTCTTAATAAAAAAATCAAAAAATAAATTATGAACAAAGCAGAATTGATCACTAAGATTGCTGATGATGCAGGCATTACAAAAACCCAGGCTAATGCTACTTTAGATTCTTTTGTAGCGGCTGTTACAAAAACTTTAAAAGGTAATGGTAAAGTTACTTTGGTAGGTTTTGGTACTTTTTCAGTTTCTAAAAGAGCTGCCCGTAATGGCCGTAACCCACAAACTGGAGCGGTTATTAAAATTAAAGCTAAGAAAGTAGCTAAATTTAAAGCAGGTAAAGAACTAGCTGAGAAGCTGTAAGAATTGCAACCAAATCACTAAAAAGCAAGATATATTTTGTATGTCTTGCTTTTTTCATCTTGTTAATAACAAATTAAAATATCAATATCATGGGACGTGGAGACATCAAAACAAAGAAAGGAAAGATCACTAAAGGATCATTCGGAAAATCAAGGCCAGCTAAACCAGCAAAGAAAGCTGCTGTAGCAAAAAAAGCTGAATAAACTAAAAAATTACAGGTTGATAAGTTGACAGAAAAGCAGTCAACTTATCAACATTAAAAATTTGCATCTGCAACACCCTTGTTGATCAGGTAAGTATTAAAAACAATCTCCGCCTTTCCACTTTTATTTGTACTCGAAGCAGTTTTTTTAGTTTCGCTGCCATCATCAAAATCAAAAGTAACCCCCTTCGGTAATTTGTAATCTTTGGTGTTAAAAGTAAAAATAATTTTATCCGGTAAGCCATAGCCAACATATTTCCCGTACGACATTTCAAGTTGGTAACTCCCATTTAATCTTGTTGTAGTCTTCGCTTTTTTAATAATATTATTGGCTGCATCAATGTACAATGTAGATAAAACAACATCTGCATTATCATCGAGTGGCAATAATTTAATCACCCTCACATCTACGCCTCCTATCTTATCAACACCGGCATCTATTATGGTATAATCATTACCATTTAATATCGAACTAAGGTTGATACTAACAGCACCTTTGGGCACAAATGAAATACCTTTTTCATTTTTTATTTTTAGCTTATTGGGCTTTTTAAAATAAATTTTTACCTCCGCTTCAGGTACTTTTAAAAACGATACGTTTGTTTTCATACTGCCGGTAGCCTCGTAATCATTCACTTTATCCATGATTGATTTTACCTTTTTCAATAGTGTAGCAGCATCCTGTGCCTGCGAAGACATTGATAAAAGAATTAATGCCGTACTAAAAAATAATGGGCTTAAAGTTTTCATATAGTTACTTATTTTCATCTGCTTTTAAATTTTATGATAAGATATCCTTTCTGTTAAAAACTGCAACAGAAGCCCAAACAATCACCACGATGTGGCCAATTAAAATGAACAGGCTTTTTCGGATGGCAGGCCAGTTTTCAAGGCTTCCTTTTATAGGAACACCATCTGCATTAGTGGCTATATAGAAAAAACCTTTCCAGCCAACGAGGTAAGAAGTGAAAAGAAAAGGCTTTACGTTTCTATCAATTATCGGTACGCTGATGTTTGATATGATGGTACAAACAATTACGATACATACAGTAGCAATAATTGGCCCGATTGAATTCTCGGCAAATATTGAAAGGAATAAGGACAAAGCTGCTATCACTGTTAATGCCACTGTTGCATAACCAAATGCAGCGAAATAACGCCACATAATATCATCTTTCGTTATCTGCATTATTTGTGATTCTTCTCCTTTTACCCTAAAGATTAGCATGTCATCTGCACCAAATACCAGCAGGCTCATAAACAAGGCTGTGATGGCCATCCATAGCAATAAAAATATAGTGAAGATGGTTGCTGCCGCAAACTTTACCAGTATCAATTGAGTACGACTGATGGGCTTTGAAATCAACAACCTTAAAGTACCCATGTTAGCTTCGCCGGATATAGAATCTGCGGCTATCAATGCTACCAATATCGGCACCTGTATCAACAAAGTGTTCAAAATAATGTAACACATGAAATAGCCGTTGATAGCTTTTGATTTATCCAGTTCAAAACTATCCTTTACACTCTGTAATACAAGATCCATGTAGCTTTGGCCATCTGCCTTAAATGCAAACTGAAATATGGCCACAATTGCAAAAATTGCTGCAAAGGCAATGTAAGTGCGTGGCCGTTTGGAAATTTTAAATAACTCAATTTGTAAAAGGTTCCACATGGCCGTTGTTGGTTGTAAGGGATAAAAAATAATTTTCTAAAGAGTGACTGGAGTTTACAGAAAGCAACTGAATATTCATTGCCACCAGGTCGTTTATTAATTGCGGTACTGATTCTTTATTCATCATTAATTGCAAGGATTTACCAGGCTGCAGATAAGCTGCCCAGCTAGACGTGGCAAGCTTTTCCGTTGCCGCTTCATTATCAACTGCATCAATATCAATTACTGTATGCGAGGGATCCAATAATTCGGCAACATTGCCTTCTATTATTTTTTTTCCCTTGTGAATGATAATCATCCGGTTGGCTATTACTTCAATTTCACTTAACAAGTGAGAGGAGATTAAAACAGTTTTTCCCATTTCTTTACTTAGCCGCATTATCAGGTTGCGTATATCTGCAATGCCCTGCGGATCCAGTCCATTGGTAGGTTCATCTAAAATAATTAACGCCGGATTGTGAACGAGGGCAACAGCAATACCGAGGCGTTGTTTCATTCCCTGGCTAAATGTTTTTACTTTATCCTTTGCCCTATCTGCTAATCCTACCATTTGCAATTGATTCATCAGCAGCTGTCGGGTAACTTTTATACCACTCATTCTTGCAAAGATGGAAAGGTTATCGTAAGCATTCAGGTACTTGTACAAATCCGGTTTTTCAATAACAGCCCCTATGTTACTGAGGATTTCTGAGCGATGGGTGCTTAGCTTTTTATCAAAAATATTTATCGCTCCTGCTGTTGGTGCTATTAAAGTAAGTAACATTCTGATGGTGGTAGATTTCCCAGCACCATTCTGACCCAAAAAACCATATACATCCCCTTCATTTACCGTAAAGGAAAGATCGTTTACTGCCTGGATGTTCCCGAATTGTTTAGAGAGATGACTGACTGATATGATTGATGCCATTTATAATATTATTATTAAAGGTTAAACAGATACGGGAACTTATTGTTCAAAATCATCAGCCTAAGCTTTAATAAAATAAAAACGGAAACCTCAATTATTAGTATATATTTGTAGCCAATCTGTTCCCAATCTCCCCGACAAACCATATATTTATTTCCAATTTATTATCACTTTTTAACTAATCGTTATTGATGTTAACTGGTACTGTGAATAAAACCATCTGCTTTAAAACAGCATTTTATTTTATTATTCATTTTAAAATTTCACAGTATGAAAAAGTTAATCACGCTAGCGCTTATCAGCTTAATTAGTAGTACACAAGTATCTTCAAAATCAATCGCTATCAGTGTTTCATCCAATAACTGCAAGGGCAATACTCTTTTGACTTCATCAGACATTAAGCCTGTAAATGCACATGTTAACTTCACAACCCAAAAAGCGGGTAAAGGTACAATAGTTGTTTTAGACGAATCTGGTATTACCGTGTTAAAACAAACGGTTATGTTGGTTGCAGGGAAAAACAAAATAACCATTAACAATATTTCCAGTCTAAACGAAGGCAATTATACAATTTGCCTTAACACCAGCTATAAAAATTATTCTACAGCTTTTGTATTGTGGAATTAAATTATTAAAACCAGGCACAAACAAAATAGCCCTTCAGTAAAATGAAGGGCATTTTATTTTTAGGTAAACCACAACTGATTATTATTACTGCCTACCCGGATTCATATATTCCTGCAATGCCTTTACATACATTTCAAAAGCTTCAATGCCAACAGGAGAAACTTTACAGATAGTTTGTGGATAGTTGTTGTGAAATTGTTTGGTTACTTCAATATAACCCACCTCTTTTAATTTGTTGATTTGCACACTCAGGTTTCCGGCAGTTGCGTTTGTCTTTTCTTTTAAAAAAGTAAACTCTGCTTCCTTAACACTTATAAGGATGCTCATTACAGCTAACCGCAACTGTGAGTGCAATATTGGATCAAGTTCTTTAAACATTCGTAACTTTTCCTTTTACATTTTTCTGATATAAAATTATACCAGGTATCAGCCAGGCAGCACCGGCGGACAAGGCAGTAAGCAGCATGTCGATATCATTAGGAGTAAAAACTGTAATAACGCAACAAATCCAACACAATATACCGCCCCACAGCATTGGTTTAAACTTTCTACATCCTCCGGTAATAATGGTGGGAAACCCATACAACAATAAAAAGAAGGATGTAGAGAAGCTGCGATAGGTGATCATTGACTTTTGCCCGGTAAGTTCTTTGTAGTGTGAAAAAACAGGTTGAAGTGCCTCAATAATATTGGCGTTTATAAATATTAGCAAAAATATCCCAATACCAAAGCAGCTCCAGATATAGTCCATCACCAAATCATCATATCCTCTCACTTTACTTTTTTTCTTTTCCCTTGCTACAAGAATTATCTGGGGAATTATCGCAAATAAGGTAAGTAACCAAATATCAAATGGAAGCCTGAAATCAAATTTTATTTGACAATAAGTAACCAGGCTGCACACGGTAATTACAGTACCCCAAAGCATAGGACCAATACCGGATTCATGGTAACTGTTTTTTGCCTTGTTAATCATCTGGCTGATTAACAACAAGCTTTCCTCTTGAGAAAGTGGATTATTCTTATTGTCCATATACTTCCAGTTAGTTTAACTTTTTAAACCTGTTTTTCAAAATGTATCCGGGAATTATCCAAGCAGCAATAACTGCTGCCGCCAATAGCAGCAAAATGTATTCATTGTGAATGTAGCTGGAAGCCATTGCAAGAATACCACAACATATACCACCCACTTTTAATGGCGTAAAACGCATTATCACACCAGATAAAAAAGTGGGTATCCCATAAAGCATAATAACTATTGGGTACATACTTATCCAGCTATTGGATTTTCCTAAAATAAATGATAACACAAACATACAGGCACCAAAAGAAATCCATACGTAATCTATTATTTCTTCACTGTAGGTTTTTACATTACTTTTTTTTCGACTCCGGTTTAAATATACTAACTGAAAAATAACAGTCGCAATACAACTGAACCAAACAATTTCCGGATGGGATATAATTTTTATCTGCAGCAAAACAAAATGACTGATAGCGCTTATCAAAATAACCCATCCCCAAAGAAGATATAAATAGCCATTTTCAGAAATCCTGTTTTTAGCCTTATTGATCATGGCTTCAATTAATTGCAGGCTTTGCTGTGGGGAAAAATCATCCTGTTCCATAATCTTACTTTTTTTGTTTATTTACAAGTTGCTATTAATTGCTGTGCTATTGCTTTGCCCCAGGAAGGATGCAACTCACTTGCCGGCTTAAAGGTTGCGTATTTTTCCAGTGCAGTTTCCAAAGCAGGCTTAGCTGTTGCACAACCACCACCAAATGCCTCCGGTGTAAATTTCAATCCCTGGCCCTGTAAATAATATGGGCGTGGATTGGCAGGGTCCTGGCTCATAGAAGCCTCCATGTTACTACTGCTTTCTGCGCCATACTCCTGCCACCTGTTCATTGGGTCTACCATCATGCGACAGCTGGCAATCATACTCTTAATACAGGAGATTTCCGAATTGTTGGGCGCTAATGAATCGGCTCCTGCAATCAATGAGGCAGCCTTATCAGCTATCGCATCTACCTTGGATTTATCCTGCTCCATAAAGCCAACATTTACCTGGCAAAATGCAGCATAATAATAAGGCAACCATTGATTTTTTTCTGCGGCTGCAATGCGTTCAAAACTATTGGCCAGTTTCAATAAATCGGCTGGATTTTTAAAACTTGAATCCATCGCACCAAGATTCTTTTTCATGGCCTGTGTAAATTTTTCACTTTGAGAAAAGCTGGTAATGGCAATAAATAAAATGATAGCCGAAAGTAATAACTTTTTCATGTTGATTTTTTTTGTTTTATAAAAATGATTAAATAATTTTTTTTAAATGGGACTAGTGTTATGTTAAAAATAAAATGACGTATCGATTTGTGACCCGCTAGCTATAGGGTGGTAAATGATAAATGGTAAAATATTCACCATTCTTCATTCACCATTCTTCATTCACCATTCACCATTCCCCATTCACCATTCACCATTCACCATTCACCATTCACGCTTAACTGAACACTAGTTATAAATTGTTATTGATTGCCTCCTGCGTTCTATCTATTCCAAAACTGAGGAAACAGCCGATAAAAACAAATTGCCTGCTAGGTGGAGTTACAGCCTCTTTTCGTGTGCCGGCACTATTGTAATTATAAGTAAAAATCTGATTTTGATTCAATACATTATTTATTCCTAAAACCCATACAGCAAAAGTCTTTTTATCTTTTTTACCAAGGTTGGGCAGATAGTTTACACTAAAACTCAAACTGTTGAAGTTGATGGTTCTTCCCTGGTCATTTATCAGGTATTTATCGCTGGCGTTATCATAAGCAATATTGTAATAAGGCCTGCCGGTTGCAAAATTATAACTAACGTTAAAGCCTGTTTTCCAGGGCAGCACAAAACGCTTAAAAACAAATGATGCCGTATGGTTTGTTGCAAAGGAAGGCTGAATAGATGCAGGATAATTCAGGAAATCTCTTTTGGTATCCAGGAAAGAATAGGATATCCAGTAATCAACATTCTTCCATGTTTTTTTATCTCTCCAGAACACCTCAATACCTTTTGCGTATCCATAACCAACATTGTTGGAAGCAACATCCCGGCCATTGTTGTTAGGTGCAGTTTTATAAAGCCTGTCGTACTTTTTATAAAACACTTCTGTACGTAAAGTATAATCTTTGGTTTGTTGAGAGAATTGAAAAATATAATGGGTAGCTTTTGAAAAATCAAGTGTGGCAATAGCTGGCAAGTATCTCCGTTCCGGATTTTGGTAAAAAATACCATAAGCAAAAGAGGCCTGGGTATTAGCCGCCAGTTTATAGGCTAGTGAAACCCTCGGTGCAATATTCCATTTACTCAAAATAGCCGAATGCTCAAGCCTGCTGCCAATTTTTGCAGCTAAATTATTGGTGAGATAAATGTCGGACTCAACAAAAGCAGCGTACAGTTTATCTTTTACTTCTTCACTAAATTTAAACCCATTATACAACATATAGGTAGATTTTTCTTTACTATAAAAATAGTCAGAACCAAATCGCAGCGCACTCAGGCCGCTTATTTTTTTCTCTAATACAAACCTTGCCTGGGCATACATACTATTATTTACCAGGCTAAAATTTTTAAAAGCATAAAAACCTGGGGAAGTAACGATTACCTTATTGTTATTTGCATCCTGTGTTTCGTTGGCTATATCATCTTTGTTGGTGCTAAAGCTGATGCCTGCGTTAATTTTCCAGCCATTACCAATTCTGTCTTTCCAATTAATGTTTTGATATATGTTAAGATTGCTCAATTCAAACGCATTTTTCAAAACAGCCGAGTCAATATCCGGCGACCGAAAAGCAGTATTGTTGGCACTTACATATCCATAATATTTTACAAACCCGTTATTCTTTGTCTTTATTCTGAAGTTGGCATCGCCCTGGTTAAAAATGGGTACCTTAAAAAAATCCTGTTTTTGTTTGATGACATTAAAAGCCAGCCAAAGATTAGTGTGGTTTATAGAAACTCCCCAGGATGATTTTTTATCTTTTGACAAATGCTGAATACCCCCTCCCACCCCAACGATTGAAATACTGAGATCGGCCTGGGTTCTTTCGGGCAAATCGGTACTCTCTAAAATTAATGCGGAAGAAAGTGCCTGCCCATATAAGGCGGAATAGCCACCGGTACTAAAAACTGTTCCCTTAAACAAAAAGGGATTAAACCGGCCACGGGTAGCTATACCGGGGGTACTGCTATAAAAAAAGTTATTCACCAGGTTGCCATCCATGTATATTTTACTTTCGGTAGCGGTGCCGCCTCTTACAAAAAGACCTTCACTTTCCCCCACCTGCTGTGTACCGGGCAGAGATTTAAAGGCACTGGTAACATCTCCATTAGCACTTGGCGTTGTTACAATATCAATAGAATTGAGCACTGCACCTTTATTTTTGTCACTTGCCTCAAAGGAACCAGCCGAAATTACTACTGCCTTTAATTCTGTTATTTGCTCCTTTAAGGCAAAATTTTGAACGATGGGCGCATTTGCCAGCATAATTTTTTGAAGAACCACGAAATAACCGCCGCTGGACACCTCCATTGTTTGTTCCCCCTTCTCTTCCGTAATAAATGAGTAATTACCCAGAGAATCGGAGGTGGCTCCATCGTAAGTGTTTTTTAACTGTATACTAGCCCCGACAACGGGCTTATTTTTATTATCTGTTACACGGCCAGATATCTGCAATTGCGCTTTTGAAGCACCGAAGCAGAAAAGTAATAGTATAAATAATAACTGGTTCATTTTGATATTTATAACACAAACGTAAAGTAGTTTATTTAATAAACCAAATTAATTTATTTGTTTTAAAATAATATTTCAAGTTGCCATCATGTCAGTTTGGTTCAGAAAATATTTTTTAAACAATTGATTTACAAATAATTACAATGGCAAAATGATTAATAACGCTATGCATCACCGTTATAAAAAACTTATTAACATCCAGAAAAATAATTTTTTTTTGTGGGGGCAATTTGTAATTTAGCAATAGAATTTAATGGGTTAGTAAGTACAAAGGGTTAGCAGCAATGCTAACCCTTTTACTTTTAAGAATAAAAAACTTTCTTTTTAGCCTCTAAAAAATCTTTTTTAAACCGCATCTTTTTTTACCTGTAGCCATCATTAATTTTTCCAACAAATAAATTTGCTAACCATAAAATTTAAAAAGAATATTTAGTACATCCCTCCGGTTATTATATTTTTTTCAAAGAATTTTAAGAGATGCAATTCCTTCGTGCGTACTTTGCAATGATAGTTAAGGCAATTTATTTTTAATTATTGAACAGTTGTATTTTTCGATAGTTAATCACAAATCAAAGATCACATATCACAAATCAAAGATCATAAATCATAGATCATACCATGGGTAAAACCAAGTCAGGATTTTTTTGCCAGAGTTGTGGATTTGAAAGTCCGAAGTGGGTAGGCAAATGCCCCAACTGCGACAGCTGGAATACTTTTATAGAAGAGATTGTAGTAAAGGGCACCGATAAAAAAGAAAAAGATGAATGGGCTGTTTACAATGGCAATGAAAAAAGAAAAATCATTTCCATTAATGATGTAAGCAGTGCAGAAGAAGAAAGGATTTTTACCAATGATGCTGAAGTAAATCGGGTGTTGGGTGGAGGCATTGTTTTGGGAAGCATTGTGTTGGTTGCAGGTGAACCAGGTATTGGAAAATCAACCTTGTTTTTACAAATTGGTTTACAATTACAGGACGTTGTTACACTATATATAAGTGGAGAAGAAAGTGAGCAGCAGATAAAGATGCGGGCAGACAGGGTTGGTATTAAAAACGAAAATTTTTATTTGCTTACGCAAACCAATACACAAACTATTTTTCAGGAAATAAAAAAATTAAAACCGCAACTGGTAATTGTTGATTCAATCCAAACATTGCAATCTCCTTATGTAGAAAGTGGTGCCGGCAGCGTAAGCCAGATAAGAGAGTGTGCTGCAGAGTTACAGCGCTTTGCCAAAGAAACCAATACGCCTGTTTTTTTAATTGGTCACATTACCAAAGATGGCACTATTGCAGGACCTAAAATTTTGGAACACATGGTAGATACCGTGCTGCAATTTGAAGGTGACCGTCACTATGCCTATCGTATTTTACGTACACTTAAAAATCGCTTTGGTTCCACCTCGGAATTAGGTATTTATGAAATGACCAGCAATGGTATGCGCCCGGTAAGCAACCCTTCTGAAATTTTAATTACTCAAAAGGAAGAGCAACTAAGTGGTGTTGCCATTGCAGCCACCATGGAGGGTGTAAGACCTTTATTGATAGAAGGACAGGCACTGGTAACTCAAAGTGTATATGGCACACCGCAAAGGACAGCCACCGGATTTGATGCCAAGCGGCTGCAATTATTATTAGCGGTTTTAGAAAAAAGAGGTGGCTTTCATTTTGGAACAAAAGACGTATTTGTAAATATAGCTGGTGGAGTAAGAATTGAAGACCCCTCCATAGATTTGGCAATTGTAAGTGCCTTGCTCAGCAGTTACGAAGATGTACCCATCAACCAGCATTATTGCTTTGCGGGAGAGGTTGGTTTGAGTGGCGAAATAAGGGCTGTCAATAGAATTGAACAACGCATTGCCGAAGCAGAAAAACTAGGCTTCCAAAAAATTATCCTTAGTAAATACAATGCCAAGTCTATTGCCAATGTAAAAATGAATATTGAGATTGTGGCACTGGCAAAAGTGGAAGAATTATACCAGTACTTGTTTTAAAAACCAGGATATTAAAGATAGATCACTTACTCATAAACGGCATCAGAAAAAAAGCTACTTATTCTATTAAAACAAATAAGGCTTTGTTCTTACCTGTATTATTTTGTATATTGATTAATGCAGTTTTTCAAAAACATACTATCAGATATTTCCCATATTTTTTACCCACACCTGTGCAATGGCTGCGGCACTGATATTTTAGGAGAAGACAGCTTACTCTGTGCCAGGTGCATCGTTGATTTACCACAAACCAATTTTGCCCAACATGCCAGCAATCCTATCGAAAAAATATTCTGGGGAAGAATTCCATTGACTGCGGCCTGTAGTGAGTTTTATTTTGCCAAAGAATCATTGATCCAGCACCTTGTGCATCAACTAAAATACAAAAGCAACCAGGCAATAGGAATTTACCTGGGTGAACTGATGGGGAAATCGATGAAGGACAGTAATCGTTTCAACCATATTGATGGCTTAATACCATTACCACTTTACCCAGACAAAGAAAAGAAAAGAGGCTATAATCAAGCAGAAGTCATTTGTAACGGGATGTCTGCAATAATGAATGTTCCGGTATTGAATGATGTGCTTAAAAGGCAGCGGTTTACCGAAACCCAAACCAAAAAACACCGGACAGAAAGATGGGAAAATGTTGCTGACAGTTTTGTGTTAAAAAATAAAGAGCAGTTAAAAGGGAAGAAATTATTATTAGTAGATGATGTAGTTACAACAGGCGCTACTCTCGAGGCAAGTGGTAACACTCTATTAAAAATTGAAGGCGTACAATTATGTATTGCTACACTCACTTTTGCATCCAAATAGAACATGAACCCGGTGCAATTTCAAATTCATCCTGCTCTGGGCCCGAAAAAGCAGTATACAATTTCTTTTAAGGACATTTTATTGGTTATAAAACATCCGTTTATTTCGCAACTCGTTTGACCTCACCCTAGTCCCTCTCCTATAGAACTGGAATCCCTGTACCTCTCAAGACCTCACCTCCAGCCTCCCGAAGCATCGGGACAGGCTCTCCCGAAAGGTCGGGACAAGTTCTCCAAAGGCAGAGGGGAGCATGACTCTGATACCTTAAAGCTCTTTTATTATTCGATTGGTAGTCTCATTTTTCATGTACGCTTATTTAGAATTAGCTTTGATTTTTTCCAGTTCTAATCCGCAAAAAATCAGTGCACTTATATTATACTCCAAATGCGACGGTAGCTTGACTCTGAAAACTCGAAATTGTATTCATTTGGCCATCAGTTGGCTAACAATGGTGCAAATTTAATTGTTGCAAGCTGCAAGCCTGAAATTGATATAGTATTTAGCACAAGCATTGATTTGAGTGCTTTAATCCCACTTTAGGGGATGGGGGCAAAAGCCACTATTTGAATTGCACCTCCTTCATCCGCTAGATAAAAAAATACAAGTACATTTGAGCATGCTTTCAATTAACATTTCTGTATTCAGGCGCTGCCTTATTTTTGGCCCATTGGTAGTTGCAATATGTTTCCTGTTTTCAGCATGTCAGAAAGATGCTTTCATCACCAGTAACAACGCAAGCATCAGCACCAGCGCAGACAGTCTTTCTTTTGACACAGTTTTTACCAGCATTGGTTCTACCACACAATCATTTAAAATCATTAATACCAATAGTCAAAAACTATTATTGAGCAGTGTGCAATTGCAGGGTGGCACATCATCTCCCTATACCATTAACATAAATGGAATTGCAAGCGCTGCGGCCAGTAATATTGAAATTGCTGCCAACGACAGCATCTATGTTTTTGTAACGGTCCGTATCAACCCAAACCTGGCTGACCTGCCATTTATCGTACAGGACACGGTTGCCATTAACTACAATGGCAATATTAAAAAAGTAGGGCTGCAGGCTTATGGGCAAAATGCCAATTTTTTGCGGGGGCGTACTATTGCCGGTAATATTATTTTTACCAGTAACAAGCCCTACGTATTATTGGGTGGATTTAAGGTAGATACCAATGCAACGCTAACGCTGGAGCCTGGTTGCAGAATATACGCTCATGCAGATTCCCCCATTTTTATTGATGGCACTTTAATAGCAAATGGCACAAAAGAAAATCCGGTTATTTTTACCGGAGACAGGCTGGATGAAGATTACCGGGATTTTCCCGCAAGCTGGCCCGGCATTTATTTCAGGGGAAGCAGTAAGAATAATTTGTTGACATACACCGTTGTAAAAAATGCTTACCAGGCAATTGTTGCAGAAAACCCTGCTGATAATACCAATCCAAAAATCAGGCTGCAACAGTGTATCGTTAGCAATGCCTACGATGCAGGCATTTTGTGCATTGGCAGCAGTGTTGATGCCGATAATAGTTTGATTGCCAACTGCGGCAGCAACATCAATATTTTGCTGGGCGGTAAATATAGTTTTACCAATTGCACTGTGGCCGCTTATTCAACTTTTATCAGTCACAAAAAACCGGTATTAGCTATCAATAACTTTCTATTTCAAAATGGCAGTGCCATTACCAACGAATTAGACGCCGCCTTTACCAATTGTATTTTATGGGGAGAAGATGGGCAGGTGAAAGATGAAATAATTATCAACAAACAAGGAACTGATCCTTTTGCTGTAAAATTTAACAATTGCCTGTACAGGGCATCTGCAGCACCTTCCAACAGTATTTTTGTTGCCTCCATACAAAATGTGCAACCCCTGTTTGACAGTATAGATGTGTCGAAGAAAATTTTTGATTTTCATATCAGCAATCCTGCAGCACCTGGTATAAATAAAGGTGTTCCTGTTCCATTTTTAAAAGATTTGGATGGAAATAACCGCAGCAATGGAATTCCTGATATCGGTTGTTATGAGCAACAATAAATTTAACTTGCAAAAGAAATAATTTTATAAACAAAATCAACGCTCAATCGTTAATCAAAAAAACTTCAACATGTTTAAATTATTAATAATCACCATTGCACTTATTTCATGTGCAGCAAACAGCAACAACACAGCCATGAATAATTCAACTAATACTGCAGCAACTGTAGCAACAACCCAAGGTTCCGTTTATGATTTTAAGGTAGAAGCATTAGACGGTTCCACTATTGATTTTGCTACTTTTAAAGGCAAAAAAATATTGATTGTTAATACAGCCTCTCAATGTGGCTATACAGCTCAATATGAAGGACTGGAGGCCTTGTACAAAAAATACCAGGATAAATTAGTAATAGTTGGTTTTCCTGCCAACAATTTCGGCGGACAAGAACCAGGCAGTAATTTAGAAATTAAGGAATTTTGCAAAAAGAATTACGGCGTAAGTTTTCCTATGGCAGCTAAAATTTCTGTAAAAGGAGATGATACCGCACCTATTTATAAATGGCTTTGCAATAAAACCCAGAATGGTGTTTTGGATGCAGAGATTAAATGGAATTTTAATAAATTTTTATTGGATGAAAAGGGTGCATTAATTTCAAAATTTGATAGTGGCGTAAAGCCATTGAGTGATGAACTTACCAGTAAGTTGTAACAACCGTAAAAAATAATTGTACAATCCGGAGTTAAAAGCTCCGGATTTTTTGTTTTTAGTTACCAATTGCATAAAAAATAATGCCCGTTATACCAAACTGAAATTCATTTTAGGTCAATATGAGTTGGCTGAAATTCATACAAAGTCATTTTGGGGTAGATTTGGGCAACCTGATTGTGCGTTAAGCGGTACATACCAGTTTTAATTTACTTCGGCATTGGACGAACTTAAAAATCTAATCGGGACTAGTTTGTAAAATTTTTATTGTACTGCACAAGGGATAAAACCGTGAGTTAGATTTTTTATGAGCCGGGCAGAAGTACTGCTATTAAGCTTCGGTGGCGTCGCAGCCGATAGCTATCGGCTCTTGTACTTTTACCCTTTATTGAGTGAATTAAAAAGTCACCAATTTACTCCTTGCGAAGTATATAACCATATTGATTAATATACTGATGCAATAAGGGTGTAATAATTTTTACGCTTATCGCTTTATGTTTAAATTTATTATCCACAAAACAAAAACCGCATGTGTATAATATTAAATGAAATGTGTTTATGAAAAAGCTAAATTGTATTATAAAATAAGCCGCAAATATGAAATATCATTCAGGACAAACAGTTACACTACTGGATACTTTTTTTAAGCCCGCCGGAAATGCCGTTGTAATCCAGTACCAGGAAAACAGTGATAAATATGAGGTTGGATTTCAATATCCCGGCACCGATACTATAGATCAGATTTATGTACCGGAAGAGCGTTTGGTATTGCCAACTTACTTTGAAAATAATATTGTTTGATCAGCTTTTTATTTATCAGCAAAACCCTTTACCAGATTGAGGTATAAAGGATATTACCTTACATAATTGTTTAAATACCATTTCATTTATAAATGGCCGATTGCGAAATAATACATTTCGTTATTGGTCATTTCTTATTTGGCTCATTGAATTTTTCCACACATCGCAACAATATTTTCTGCAAAATGGTTACTGAATTTAGTATACTATTTTTCGGGTTACATACAATTTTTTTCAACTTACTTTTTTAATTTACTTTGCGCCAATGCAGTTCGAAAATGTAATAGGTCAAAAAACCATAAAAGAACACCTGGCGCAAATGGCACAGCACAACCGGCTTAGCCATGCCTTGTTATTTTTAGGTAAAGAAGGCAATGGCAGCCTCTCCCTTGCCATGGCATTTGCACAATATATCGTATGCGAAAAAAACTCCCCTTTTAAGAAAAAAAATGCCCTTGCACCAGCTGCTCATTCAGCCGTAGCTGCAATGGCACTGTTTGATGAACCACCTGCTGCTGAAACAGTAACAGAAACAAATAACCAGCAGCAAATGGATAGTTGCGGCACCTGCCCAAGCTGCCTTAAAGCCAATCAACTCATTCACCCGGATATACATTTTACCTACCCGGTTATTCCTAAAAAACCAGGCGACAAACCCGTTAGTGCTGATTATATAAAAGAATGGCGGGAATTTGTATCTATCCATCCATATGGTAATGTTTTTGACTGGCTGCAGTTTATTGGTGCGGAAAACAAGCAGGGCAATATCACTGCAGATGAGTGTAACGATATTAACCGCAAAATCAGTTTAAAAAGTTTTGAGAGCGGCTTTAAAATCCTGCTTATCTGGATGCCCGAGTATTTAGGCAAAAACGGTAACCGCTTGCTAAAATTAATTGAAGAGCCACCGGTTGACACCCTCTTTATTTTAGTAGCCGAAAATGAGGAAATGATATTGCCAACCATTTTATCAAGAACACAGTTAGTAAAAGTACCTGCATTATCAGCAACTGAGGTTGAAGTAGCGCTGGAACTAAGGGCCGGCGTTAAAATAGAAAAAGCCATGCAAATTGCCGCTATCTGCGGCGGAAACTACCGGGAAGCATTAAACCTGCTGCAACATGCAGATGACGATTGGCTGGCATTGCTGCGGGAATGGCTCAACATGATTGTAAAAAGAAACCTGCCTGCCCAAATAAAATGGATTGAGGAAATGAGTAAACAGGGGCGGGAAAAACAAAAACAGTTTTTACTGTATTTCAACCATTTGCTGGAGCTGGCCATCAGGCAGGATATTATTGCCGATTCCGGCGGAACCGCCAACCAGGAAAGAAGTAGCGAACTGGATTTCGCCATCAGGCTCAATAAACTCTGCAGCGTTCACCAGCAGGAAGCCATTATTAATGAATTAGACAAAGCCAGCTACTACATCGAACGCAATGCCAACGGCAAAATGCTTTTTCATGCCCTCTCCATTAAACTCTACCACATTATTAGTAACAATTCATTAATTTTGATTAACTGAGGAATTTGAATTGAAGGAATGGAGATGTTTGTAAATGTATTTTTTGTAACAGGCTTTTGCTGCTATAATCAACATCGTTGGCCTGTCCCGGTTTTTTTCGGGAGTCGTTAACTTGTACGGAAACACTTTATTGAGCTTATATTGATATTTATTACTCAATAAATAATCTGCTATAATATATTTGTCTGTTGTTTTTTTAATAAAAAAGGCACATTATATAGTTGGGTTAAAAAATCGTACAATAGGGCATAAGTCGAAATGATAACCAAAAGCTATCGGTAAAACAGAAAGTCTAATAAACGCCTCCAACGCCAATTCAGCCAAATCTCCCTAGTGGCATTTAATTATCAATTAACCAATTATCAATTAACCAATTATCAATTATTTATATGGCATGTGGAAGTTGTGGAACAAGTAGCACACCAGGCGGATGTAAAAGTCACGGCAGTTGCGCAAGCGGCAGTTGCAACAGGATGAATGTACATGATTGGCTGGCCAATCTGCCATTCAGCGATCCTGAAAGCGGTTGCAGAATTATAGAAGTGAGTTTTAATAACGGCAGCAGAAAAGATTATTTTAAAAATACCACCACCCACTTTTTTGAAAAGGGTGATATGATTGCGCTGGAAGGTGTAAGTGGTTTTGATGTAGGCAGTGTAAACATGACCGGAGAACTGGTGCGCCTGCAACTGAAAAAAAATAACATAAAAGAAGAAAGTCCGGATATTAAAAGGGTTTTGCGCAGGGCCAACGAAAACGACCTGGGCAAACTCAGGGAAACCAAGGCAAGAGAGAAAGAGGTAATGATCCGCAGCCGTGCCATTGCCAGGCAGTTAAATCTGGAAATGAAAGTTGCCGAAGTTGAAATTCAGGCCGATGGCCGTAAAGCAACATTCTTTTACATTGCAGATGACCGGGTAGATTTCAGGGAACTGATAAAAATTTACGCCGGAGAATTTAAGGTAAAAGTAGAAATGAAGCAGATAGGTGCCCGGCAGGAAGCAGGTAAGGTAGGTGGCATTGGCAGTTGTGGCAGGGAACTTTGCTGCAGTACCTGGCTTACCGATTTTAAAAGCGTGAATACCAATGCAGCCCGTTACCAGAATTTAAGCATCAACCAAACAAAATTAAGTGGTCAGTGCGGCAGGTTGAAATGTTGCCTCAACTACGAGCTTGATACTTATCTTGATGCCCTGCAACAATTTCCCGACAATTGTGATTCTATTGAAATAGCAAGAGGCCGTGCTTACCTGGTAAAAAAAGATATTTTCCGCAACCTTATGTGGTATACTTTGCCAGACAGCAACAAACAATACCCATTAACGCTGGAAAGGGTAAAAAAAATAAAATCACTTAACCAACAGGGTATTAAGCCAGATGAGCTTGAACCGGTAGAAGTGATGAGTAAAAAACCAGTTGACATTGAACCTACCTATGCTGATGTGGTTGGCCAGATAAGTTTACAAAGCCTGGAAAAAACCAGCAGAAAAAGAAGGGATAATGAGCGTGGGCAGCAGCAAGGTAACCGGCAAGCTGGTAATGACAACCGGGGAAATGCACCCCGTAACAATCCCAACGATCAAAGGGGACAACAGCAGGGAAATGATCAACGAGGACAGCAAGGCAATAACCCCAACAGGCAACAACAAAGACCACCTCAAAACAGGGGGAATAATAATCAGCCGCCACAAAATCGTGGCAACAATAACCAGCCGCAGCAAAACAGGGGCAATAACAACCAGCCTCCGCAAAGAGGACAAGGTAATAATGGACCCCAGCAAAATCAAAATAATCCTAACCAGCAACGAGGCAACAGACCCCAGAGCAAGCCACCACAGCGGCCTGCGCAAAACAGGGGTGGTCAGCAACAGCGGCCGGAGGAAGGAGATGATACAAAAGTTTAAAAAACGTATGCTTCAAAATATTACTACAAAAGCCAGGTTTAATGCCTGGCTTTTGTAGTTTAGCAGACTTATTTTAATAGGATTAGGTAGAAGAATTGGAAACCTGCTCTATATATTCGGTTCGTGCAATTTTATTAAGTTCAGAAAAAACAATAATGAATATTGAACAAGGAATATCGAATATTGAAGTAATGTCCTTGCTATTTCTGCATTCATTATTCCCTGTTCGATACTCGATATTTTAATACCTTATCTTAATGACATTAATTGAAGGGATGCGATACATCATTTGAAACAACAGCATGCGCTCATACCACAAATAAAATATTTCAAATTAATTAGTTGGTAAAAAGCCAACTAATTATAAATTTGTATGTGGTAACAAGTAGCAAATCAAAATGAAAATAGGATAGCATTATTTCCAATGACTTTAAAACTACCGGATGCAAATAGTTTTTTTAAAGAAACTTATTGACTTTAGTAAGAAGCATGCAACTGCAAGACAAAGTTTATCAAGTTGGAAAGCAGTAACAGAAAATGCTACCTGGAAAAACAAACAAGATGTGTTACCCGCTTTTCCTAAAGCGAAGATGATAAAAATAACAGGGCAAGGTTTTAGATTTTACACAATACCTACAGATTAATCGGTTTGATAGATTGTGAAGATTAAATTGTACAAATACGTTTTATTGGCACCCACAATGAGTATGATGCCATTATTCCGGAATATTTAAACTATGACAAAAAAACAATGGTTTCTGATAGAAAATGAGCAGGATTATCAAATTGCAGCAGAAAGATTTGAAGAAATAAAAGAGGCAGTAAAAGGAAATCCTGATCATAAGGAAAAATTATTACTGGCTTTTCTTATTAACCAATATGAAGAAAAATTATGGGATTTGCCAGAGCTAAACCCTATTGAGTTGATAAAAATCAGGATGGCCGATTTTGGTTACAAACCAACCAATCTTGCAAAGGAATATGGAGATAAAGGCACCATCAGTAAAGTATTGAATTACAAACAACCGCTCTCTTTAACCATGATACGTAAGTTTAGCAAAATGCTTAAGCTCCCAACCAATTTACTTACCAAAGAGTATTAAACAAATTAAGCAACCATTCATTATGTCCATCACCGTTTCCAATCTTACCAAAATATACGGCACTCAAAAAGCAGTTAATGACATCTCTTTTACAGTTGGCAGAGGAGAAATTGTAGGCTTTCTAGGACCCAATGGCGCAGGCAAAAGCACCACAATGAAAATGATTACCGGCTACCTGCAGGCAGATAGTGGGACAATAAGTGTATGTGGAGAAGCAGTCAGTTTGAATAGCTTGTACACAAAAAAGAAGATCGGGTACTTGCCCGAACTAAACCCATTGTACCAGGATATGTATGTAAGGGAATACCTTGATTTTACCGGCGGTATTCAGCAGGTAAAAAACTTGTCGGAAAAAGTAGAAGCTGTAATTGAAACAGTTGGATTGCAATTGGAAGCCAACAAAAAAATCGGCCAATTGAGTAAGGGCTATAAGCAACGGGTGGGGCTTGCTGCTGCGCTGATACATGATCCGGAAGTATTGATATTGGATGAACCAACCACCGGCCTCGATCCCAACCAGATTATTGAAATACGGGAAGTAATAAAAAGACTGGGTAAAGACAAAACCGTACTTTTCTCCTCCCATATATTGCAGGAAGTAGAAGCCATCTGTGATAGGGTAATCATTATCAACAGGGGCAATATTGTGGCCAACGACCTGCTGAGTGATTTACAAAAATCCAGTCCGGCAGTACAAACCATTGCGGTTCAATTTAAAGAAGCAGTGTCAATAGACTGGCTTAACAGCCTGCAAGCTGTTACCAGTATAAAAAATACTGCGGCAGGTTCTTTTAGCATACAATGTACCAATGCAGAAACGGTAAAAAAGCAACTGCTCCAATTATCCATCGATAAAAACCTTAACATTGTTTCGCTGCAGAGTATGGAACATAGTTTGGAAGAAGTGTTTAGAGAATTGACGGGAGGGAAATGACATCCAAGTCATTATCGCCGAACCATTTTAGCAAAAATTAATGCCCGTATTATTTTTTCATTACTAATCAACTCCTACATTGAGGCCTATTCTTTGTAATGAAACATAGCCCCAATATTTCATTTGTCATTCAACCAAACAACCTGGCTTAATGCAACTTTGATAAGTGAAAATTTATTCCTCCCAAAATAGTGATTCCAGGCATAGTGTAACCATTATTAATCTGATAGGATTCATTCGTCAGATTTTCGCCCTTTAAAAATACATCCACAAAAGAATTGACAGTATAGCCGGCTTTTGCATTTAATAGTAAATAATTACTGGTAAATGTTACTGGTTTCACTTGCTTATACAAGCCGGCAATATGTTGAACGTTGAGGTTGAAATCAAATTTATTAAACCGGTATGTACCGTTTGCTGCCAATTGACTGGCAGGAGCTCCTATGACAGGATTTTTAATAGCTGTGTAAGCATAATTTACCGCTAGTACCAGCTTCTGACTTACAGAGTATCGTGTAGAAATTTCAATTCCTGTATTATTAAAAACACCACTATTTACATTTTTGGGAGCCCCTCCTTCAAAAATAGTCTGAATCTGGTTAACGCCCTGAACATTAAAAAGCGCACACTCCAAAAGTATTTTATCGTTTAATAACTGTTTTCTGATACTGACTTCGTAGCTAATCATCTTTTCTGGCTGTAAAGCTGCATTAGCAGGTGGAAAAAGATATAACTCCAATACAGCAGGACTTCTAAACCCTTTGGAAACGGCTGCTTTAAGGGTTGTACGTTTTGTAACCAGATAAGATACACCGCTGGATGGAACTGGTATGCTGCCATATACACTATTATTTTCCAGTCTGAATCCTGCACTTAAAATAATTTTATTGGCTATTGTTTGCTGACTAAAAACATAAGGCGCCCATTCCGAAATAGTATGATTGCCAAAAACGATACCCTGTCCGTTCATTGCATAAATATTACTAGCCTTGCCACCATAATTTTTTACATCAAACCCAACGGTGGTAGCGTTATTTTTTATAGACTTAAACGTTTGGTAAACCGAAAAGCCATAATTGGCATCCTGAGAGCGAAACCCATCGGTAATTGCATGATTCCCATAATTATAATACAATTGAATATTACCCGCAGTTTTAATAGAATTGTTTGCAATAAAAAAATAAGTTGATCCCCGGAAAATATCAATTGCCTGTCCCTTAGGCCCATACGAAGGACCCGGATCGCTTGCTTTATAGGTTGCTACATTTGATTCCAAACCCATCGAAAAACGTTTTGCAAACTGGTAATTCAATTTAAGAAAGCCGTTTGTAATATTAAACGCAGCGTTTGGCCGATGTCCATCTGTTCGGTCATTGTTTAATGATACCATTACGCTAAACGCTTTTTTGCGGAAGCCGGCATTTAGCAAATACTTTTGCGTGTTAAATGAACCATATAAAATCCGGCCATTTACGGAGTATCCATCCTGTTGCTGGTTACGGGTAATAATATTTATTACGCCGCCCATGGCATTACTGCCATACAATACTGAACCAGCGCCATGTATAACTTCTACCTTTTTAACATCAGATGCCACATAAGCATCCGGCAGGGGGTGTCCGAAAATCCCCATAAATTGTGGGTTGCCATTAATTAAAACCAATACCCTGTTATTAGGGCTGCCACTAAGCCCCCTCATTGAAATAGCTCCTGCCGAACCAGCTCCAACACCAAAACCAGTAATGCCTCGTTGTGTAACAAATAAACCTGGTACCTGCTGGGAAAGTAACGGAAGTAAAGATGATTCGCTGCTATTTTCTATCTGCTCCCTGTTAACTACAGAAATATTAAAAGGCACATAACTTTTTGCAACTTCAGTTTTAGTTCCTGTAACTACAACTTCCTCCAATAGTGCATTGTTCCCAGTCAAAATAACATTAATTGTTTTAATTCCAATACCTTCTGCACTTATCAATTGCGTGTAACTGTTGAACCCCGTAGCACTTACTATAAGCTGGAATTCACCTTTTGCCATTTTAAAAGAAAAGTTTCCTGCATTATCAGTTGTTTCATTTTTCAATGTATTCAAAATACTTACTGATGCAAATGCGATGCCTTTGCCTGAAACCGACTTGACTGTACCAATAATATTTTGGCAATAAGAAGTAATACAGCAACAAGAAAATAAAAGGATACTGACTAATCTAAATCGAATTTCCATTAGAAATAATAAATGTATAAGAATAACAAATTGCCAAATGCAGGCGAAAATAAGATAATGACTTGTATTGTATTACACTTGTTTATGTTCAAATTCAGAATAATAAATAAAATCTTTTTTTGAACGCAATTGAAATGTCAGTTTGAACAATATTAAAGCAGGTAATTATTAGATGTTAATAATCTTCCTACCAGTAATAAATATTTTTTTTATTACGTACTTTTGACCAATTTAAAAATACGCTGCTTTGTTTTTAGTTAAACATTCTTTATTGTGTTAATATTAAAAAGTATTGGAGTTTCTATAAGTTCCTTAAATTATGAATGAGTGCATTTATAATGCGATAACTATCGGATGTAGCTGCCTCAAGTGATTTGTGAGGACGCCAACCACGACTCAGAAAGAATCAATTAAAAATAATTAAAAAAATAAATGTTTATGACATTATCTACGCCGTTTTTACCGCTACAAATGCCTTTATATAGTTGGCGCACTTACCTTTTTGCTGTTTTATTTGTGGCAGGTAATTTATTGTTACCTCAGTTAACACATCTTATACCAAAGGGGGGGCTTATTTTTCTGCCCATCTATTTTTTTACTTTAATTGGGTCGTATAAATTTGGAATAAAAGTTGGCCTGTTAACAGCCATATTTTCTCCTTTGGTCAATCATTTCCTTTTTGGTATGCCACCTGCATTTGTATTACCGGCAATTTTAATAAAATCAATCCTGCTTGCTGTTATTGCAAGCTATGTGGCTGAACGTTTTGAAAAAGTGTCAATATTATATCTATTAGTGGTTGTATTAGCCTACCAGCTTATTGGATCGATGGTTGAATGGGCCATTACACAAAGTTTGGAAAAAGCAATGCAGGATTTTAGTATTGGTATACCCGGTATGCTGATACAAGTGTTGGGTGGCTGGTTAATTTTAAAATCGTTAGCCAGGTATGCTTAGTAAATCCTTGAAAGAAATAATGGATAAAATTAGTGAATTGGAATTTGCAGAAAAATTCGACCTCATTGTTGCCATTGCAAACGGCGGTATTATACCTGCAGCACTTATCAACCAACGGCTGCTGGTAAAAATAGTTTTACTAAAACTGAGTTTCCGCAATGCAAAACAACAACCCTTGTTTGCTGCACCTCAACTTGCAGAACCAATTAATTTTGAGGTAGCAGGTAAAACAATTCTTTTGGTAGAAGACAGGGTAAAAACCGGTGCCACACTTGATTATGCAAAGCAATTGATGGCAGGCGCTGCCAAAGTAAAAACATTCGCTTTAAATGGCAAGGCTGATTATTTTTTATATGATGAAAATTGTTTCCCGTTTCCCTGGCTGATGCCGGTTGCAACTAGTAAGGTCTCGTAGTTGTAATAGAAAGGCGCCAATGAGGTACATTTACAAAAAAATGTGTTGCACTTTTTACTTAATCACAACATTACTTTAACCGTACCTATATTTATCATCAAATAATTACTTCGATTTTAAAAATAATTAATGCAAACAGCCAATAAAATATCCAATATCTTACCCCCTGTACTGAACAGGCGCATCGGTTATTTTTTTTTAAAGTTATTTGCTCTGTTTAGTATTTGGTTTGTTGTTTACGCCCTTATTTTACGGCCACCCAGGATAATTGACAGACCCTTAACTAATTTCATTACCAGCACTGTTACCAGTTGTATTAATATTTTATCCCCTTCAACAGTACCCGTTTCCTGGATTGACTTGCAGGACGAAGGCCGTGCACACATAACGCAAAACGGCCAAAAGGTATTTGGGGTATTTGATGTTTGCAATGGTATTGACCTGATGTTTATTTATGTGGGAATTATAGTTTTATTGCCCTATCCTTTAAAAAGAAAAATTATTTTCAGTATTGGAGGTGTGATTGCAATCATTATTGCCAACATCATTCGGGTAACAGCTCTCTATTTTATTAATGTTTATATGCACAATGCATTCGATTTCAGCCATCATTATCTCTTTACCATTCTTATGTATATCCTGATATTTTATGGTTGGTTGTTATTTATAAAGAAGGGGAAAACAGATGAAAAAAGCAGTTAAAGTACTAGTCATTTATCTTGCCGGGCTATTGGTTTGTTCCTTGATTTTTAGCTTGCTTCATATCAATCAGGGTACTATTTTCTCGACATCAAAAATAGACTATGAAGTAAATATTATGATATTCCCAACAATCATTGGTGGGTTAATTGCATTGAGGATGACCATATCTGCAAAGTCATTTAAAATATTTTTACTGGTATATGGATGCTTATGGATTCTTCGTTTTATTGCATTGTACATTGGAAATCAATTAGGAGAAGTTTATATTTTTGGCAGAGCCTACCGGTTTGACCTTATAATCTTCAATTATTACCAAACCGTATCGAGACTGCAAACGCCCCTGCCTTTTATTATTTATTGGTTTATTAACTACTTATTTACAGTAACGCTGCTGCCAAAAGATAATAGTGAGAAAGTATAATAAGCATGTTAATCACCGTTCTTTCTACCAGAAATACTACCACCGCTACCCAAAAAGATGTTGCTAATACCGATTATACTTTGTTGTTGGTCCAATCGGTATTTACCAAATCCCTTCACACTGCGCCATCGCACATAATTTCAGCCAGCACACATTGGCCTGTATTGAAATTATATTTGGTATTAAATATAAGCTCTATACTCCAAAAAAATAGCTGCCTTTTTTGGAGGCAGCCGTTGAATTCAATAACTATATTTTCGTGATTAAATGTTTATTCAACCTTCAACACTTTTTTAAACAGCTTATTGGGCGAATGAACAAACTCCGGCAACATTTTTCCAATGATATCAGGTATGCTCTCGTTATTGTGTAACTCGGCAACTTCCTGCAATTGATCCATCAACACATAAAAATGAGGGTTGGTATCTGTTGCTTTTGTTGCTCTTAATATTTTGGGATGATCAGTGGTAGCAAATTCCTCAGAATCTTTAAACAACTCCTCGTACATCTTTTCTCCTGGCCTTAATTGGGTAAACTTAATATTAATATCTTTATCAGGTACAAATCCGGCTAACTGAATCATGCGTCTTGCAAGGTCAACCACTTTTACCGGCTGTCCCATATCAAACAATAAAATATCGCCCGATTTGCCAATTTTACCTGCTTCCAGTACTAGTTTGGCAGCTTCGGGAATGGTCATAAAATAACGGGTAATATCCGGGTGGGTAATGGTGATAGGACCACCTGCGGCAATTTGCTTTTTAAAAGTAGCCACTACCGATCCTGCAGAACCCAACACATTGCCAAAACGGGTTGTGATAAAATGGGTTGACGACTCAAAACGATCGTTGAGCGACTGTATATAAATCTCCGAAATACGTTTGGTGGCGCCCATTACATTGGTTGGGTTTACTGCCTTATCTGTAGAAACCAATACAAACTTTTTAACACTGTACAGCAAGGAAAGATCTGCTACCACCTTGGTACCAAACACATTGGTTAGCACTGCCTCACTGGAGAAAAATTCCATTAAAGGCACATGTTTATAGGCAGCAACATGAAAAACCACATCCGGGTTATGATTGCCGAAAACTTTTTTTATGCGGTGATAATCTCTTGCAGATGCCACTTCTACCTGTAACAACCTGCCGGGAATTCCTTTCTGTCTTAGTTCATACTCCAAATCAAACAAACCGGATTCTGACTGATCCAACAAAATTAATTTCTGCACTTTGTGTTTAACCAACTGCCTGCAAATTTCACTGCCAATGGAACCTGCAGCGCCTGTTACCAATATCACGGAATCGGCGTAATTGGCATTGGTAAGGTCATTGGGTAAAAATATTTCGTCCCGCTGCAGCAACTCCTCAATATTCATCTCTTTCACCTGCTTTTTCTGGAATAAGCCACGGCTCCATTCATTGGCATGTGGCACTACATTTATCTTTATTTTAAAGGGCGCACATACATCAGTAAGCGCTATTTTTCTATCCACTGATAATTTATCAACAGCAATGTATAATTGATTGATGCCTTTTTCCTGTATCAACTTAACTAACTGGGCACTTTCGGCACTATAAATAGGTAATCCTTCAATTTTTTTACCAATTTTACTGTCACTATCGTCAATAAAACCAAGAATGGTAGAGTTCATGTTTACATCCTGTTCCAATACCTTTTTAGCTATTCTTCCCATCATACCTGCCCCAAAAATCAATGTTCTATTTGCAGTGTTGGGTCTTGACTGTGCCCTAAAATATACTTCTTTTACCAGCAGCCTTAGTAAAACCATTAAAAAACTTACTGCAAAAAAATTGATTACCAACAAGGGCAAAGTTGCTCCGTTTAAGATATTGCTGCCAGCAACAAAATAAATGACTAACCAGCAGGTAAATTGGAGGGCGGCAAATTTTACAATTCTTACAATATCCCTTATTTCAGAATAACGGATGATGCCCTTATAGGTTGCAAGCAATGCCACACAGCATGCTCCTATAAAAAGGTTAACAACAAATGCAGGCACAAAACTCATAATGTCCGGTAAATCCACGGAAAGATGATGTATTAAAAAAAAGGAAAGTGCAAAAGCAACCGAGATCAACACAACATCACAACAGAAAATTATCCATCGGGGAGCAAAATGCTCGAAGTATCTTTTAGTCATATTATTTCAATTTTTAAAACACCAGAAATGTTTCCTCTCAGGGAAAATATCATTTTACTGATACTAAACTTATCTATCAGGACCATAATAAATGATCTATATAACGGTGTTTCTGTTTTGGCTTTTTATGGATAATGCTGTTTTTTGCAAAAATATAGTATTTTTTATTACAATAATCTATTAAATCTTTCATTAAAAACAAGTCGACACAAGACTGTCTTTTAATTGAATAATTACACTTTAAAAACACTGCTATTTTACCTTAAGGATTTACGTAAGATGGGAACGGAGAAAAACAGTTTATAATTGATCTTTTTAAATATCAGCCGTTTTATTTTCCTAACGAATGATTATCCAAAAAATTGCTCATTTTAATTTTATTCTTTTTTTAAAAAAATACAATTACAGGTTACTAAAAAGAAAGCAAATTACAGGCCAAAACAACCTGACAATCATCCATTTTCAAATTGATGATTTAATAATGTTCCCACCCTTGTAATCTCTTCTGCAGAAAGGTTACTTCCCGACGGTAAACAAAGCCCCTGTGCAAATAATTTATCTGCCGTTCCATCGCCGTAAAAAGGGTAATCAGCAAAAACAGGCTGCAGGTGCATGGGCTTCCACAATGGTCTGCATTCAATATTTTCCTTTTCCATTGCAAGCCGGATCGTTTCCCTGCTCACCCCTTTATGGGTAAGTAAATCATCAACTAGAATAGTGCTCAGCCACCGGTTACTAAATGAACCGGCTGGTTCCTGCAAAAACCTTACGCCTTGTATGTTATTCAGTGCATTTGTGTAAAAAGCAAAATTAGCTCTCCGTTGCGCTACCCTTTCGTCTAATACTTCCATTTGTCCCCTGCCAATGGCCGCACATACATTGCTCATACGGTAGTTGTAGCCTATCTGCGAATGTTGGTAATGCGGGGCTGCATCTCTTGACTGTGTTGCATAAAAGCGGGCTTTATCAATGTACTCCACATTGTCGGAAATTAGTGCACCGCCGCCGGAAGTGGTGATAATTTTATTGCCGTTAAAAGATAACACGCCAAGGTCACCAAAAGTACCGCAGGCTTTATTTTGGTAGGTAGAACCCAATGCTTCTGCTGCATCTTCAATTACGGGTATGCCAAATTCTGTTGAAATACCCATAATTACCTCCATATTAGCCGGCATTCCGTACAGGTGAACAGGAATAATGGCTTTGGGCTTTTTGCCTTTGGCCATCCTGTCTATAATGGCCCTGCGTAAATGCTCGGGGCTCATGTTCCAGGTATCCTTTTCTGAATCTATAAATATGGGAATGGCGCCCTGGTAAACAATAGGATTGGCAGAGGCCGAAAAAGTAAAACTTTGACAAAGCACCTCATCGCCTGCTTTTACACCCAATAAAATTAATGCCAGGTGTATTGCAGCAGTGCCACTACTAAGTGCTGCAGCGGCCTTGGTGCCGGTAAATGCTAACAGGTCGTTTTCAAAACCATCGACGTGCGGACCTAGCGGGGCAATCCAATTGGTATCAAATGCTTCCTTTACATACACTTCTTCGTTGCCACCCATATGGGGAGAGGAGAGCCAGATCTTTTTATTCATATTGTTTTTAAGCAGATTTATTGCACGAAATTATTGCATTATAAGTTTTAAATAAGCTATTGTTTTAAAGGATATGCATATCAAGTGAACAAGGCATCCTCTCGCTATTTAATATTGCCGTTAAGGCATTGAGGCGTTTTTATTACTTTAACGCCGTGGTTGGAGAAACGAACCACGGCTACAAAATCCCTGTACCTCGTATGACCTCACCCCCCGGCCCTCTACTATAGAACGGGAATTTTCGTACCCTGTTAGACCTCACCCCCAACCCCTCTCCAAAGGCAGAGGGGAGCTTGACCCGGATATCTCAAAACTCTTTTCTTATACGATTAGTAATCTCATTTTTCTTATACGGTTATCTAGACCCAGTTTCAGCGCCGTGGTTAATTTCTTCACGAAATACAAGTTGGTTTAGCCTTGTGTTGTTTCTTTCCCGTTCAAACTGTTATTCAGGAAGTGGTTCGTGGAGACACGAACCACGGCTACAAAAATTACAAGGCAGCTTTTATAGCCCCGATGTATTCATGGAGTATCGCATCCAACGCCGTGGTTCGTGTCTTCACGAAACACAAGCTGGTTGAGCCTTGTGCTGTTTCATTCCCGTTCAACGCCGTGGTTCGTGTCTTCACGAAACACAAGCTGGTTGGGCCTTGTGCTGTTTCATTCCCGTTTCAACGCCGTGGTTCGTGTCTTCACGAAACACAAGCTGGTTGTGCCTTGTGTTGTTTCTTTCCCGTTTTAAACTGATATCCAGGAAGTGGTTCGTGGAGACACGAACCAAGGCTACAAGAGATTGTTACCAAATACTGCCAATCCCAAAGGGGTTGAACCCAGCTGGTGGTCAACGCCGTGGTTCGTGTCTTCACGAAACACAAGTTGGTTGAGCGTTGTGCTGTTTCATTCCCGTTTTAAACTGATATCCAGGAAGTGGTTCGTGGTGACACGAACCACGGCTACAATGCCAGGTGCAAGGCAGCAGTGCCACTACTAAGTGCTGCGGCAGCCTTAGTACCGGTAAATGCTAACAGGTCGCTTTCAAAACCATCTACGTGCGGACCTAGCGGGGCAATCCAATTGGTATCAAATGCTTCCTTTACATACACTTCTTCGTTGCCACCCATATGGGGAGAGGAGAGCCAGATCTTTTTATTCATATTGTTTTTAAGCAGATTTA
>Ga0163154_10000714_pt1 | contig 51666 bp, 39 predicted proteins | sample OliLakLV19MP9P1_FD_148649 | JGI IMG/M metagenome (GOLD analysis project Ga0163154, IMG submission 148649) | Freshwater microbial mat bacterial communities from Lake Vanda, McMurdo Dry Valleys, Antarctica - Oligotrophic Lake LV.19.MP9.P1 | ecosystem: Environmental > Aquatic > Freshwater > Lake >...
AACGCCCACTTGTCGGCTCGAACGCCCACTTGTCGGCTCGAACGCCCACTTGTCGGTATGATTGAATCAATGACGTGGCAATCGACTGACTCACTCTTTTAAGATACAAGGGGCGGGTTCACCAATAGCCTTAAAGGGTGCAAACAGGTTAAATAAACCCGCCCCCACCCACTCAGATGTATCGAGTTAGCCTACAATCAAAATTAAAAGCTCGATCGCAACAATGCCCGCGATCGAAATAAAATTATGAAATTCTCCCTCGATGTCGAAAACAATCCCGCAGGCTGGCCGGATCACACTCAGCTACCCGAATCCGACGGTACTTTTGTGAAAAACTTTCAAGAACTTCCCCAAAGCATTCTCTTGACAGATTCAATTACTCCCGTCTTCCAAAGCATTCATCCAGATGGTAACTATTGTATCGGTCAAGACAGTGGCATTTATTGGCGATTAACTGAGCCGCTAGAACGGGGTGCGGAAGCACCCGACTGGTTTTATGTGCCTAATGTGCCGCCAACTATTGACGGTCAATTGCGCCGTTCTTATGTGATGTGGCAAGAATTTGTGGCGCCGTTAATTCTGTTGGAGTTTGTATCGGGTAATGGTGCCGAAGAACGGGACAGAACGCCTTTATTGCGATCGGGTCAACAGGAAACTAAGCCCGGTAAATTCTGGATTTATGAAAATGTCATCCGTCCGGCATTTTACGGGATTTATGAAGTGAATCGAGCCAGCGTTGAAGTTTACCATTTAGTAGATAATAGCTATCATTTAGTCCAGGCAAACGATCGCAATCATTATCCCATTCAACCGTTAAGAGTGGAATTGGGCATCTGGCAGGGGAGGTATCAAAATGCTGAATTACCTTGGCTGCGCTGGTGGGATAGTGCAGGGAATCTGCTGTTAACGGGCTTTGAAAGAGCAGAACAAGAGCGGCAAAGAGCCGATCGCACCCAACACCAATTAGACCAATTGCGCGCTCAATTGCGATCGGCTGGAATTGAACCGGAATTGTGAATTGCCTGCAAGGGCGATCGCGCCCATCCCCAGCGATCGCACCTCAAAACTTTACAATGGCGATCGGGAACATCGATCGCTCCTATTGAAGCTAAAATCAAACAACAACTCAAAATAAATCTATGGGACTCTTTGACAAGATTCGCGGCGAATTTGTCGATATCATCGAATGGTTAGACAATACCAGCGATACCATTGCCTATCGATTCGAGCGCCACCAAAACGAAATTAAACAAGGTGCTAAACTAACTGTACGACCAGGACAAATCGCAGTCTTCGTCAGCGAAGGCCAAGTTGCCGATGTCTTCGCTCCTGGAATGCACGAACTGTACACCCGCAACTTACCCGTTCTCAGCACATTAAAAGGTTGGCCCTACGGTTTCAACTCTCCCTTTAAAGCAGAAGTCTACTTTTTTAACACCAAAATATTTACCAACCTGAGATGGGGAACCGCTAACCCTGTAATTATCCGCGATCCAGAACTAGGCCCAGTGCGAATGCGGGCTTTTGGAACCTATAACATTAAAGTTTCCCATCCCGAACAACTCTTAAAACAACTAATCAGCACTGACGGACTATTTCAAGTAGATGAAATTAGCGAACAACTCCGCAATACAATAGTCAGTGCCTTTGCCAATTGGGTTGGCAATTCCCGCGTTCCCCTGCTAGACTTTGCAGCCAACTACACACAAATGGGCGAACAGGTGCGAGTTGCCATAGAGCCAAGTATCCAGCAGTTTGGGTTAGAGTTAACTCAGCTATTAATTGAAAATATCTCAATGCCGCCTGAAGTCGAAGAAGCACTCGACAAACGAGCTTCGATCGGACTTCTGGGAAATATGCAGCAATATACCCAATATCAAGCTGCTAACGCGCTAGAAGCATCAGCAAATAACCCCAGCGGCGGCAACCAAGGATTAGAATTGGGCATGGGCATGGCAGTAGGCCAACAAATGACAAATATGATGCAGCCGCCAGCATCGCAAACACCGCCGCCACCTCCCCCAGCAACACAAACTCAGTGGTATATTGCCCAGAACGGTCAACGATTAGGACCTTTTGAATTGCATCAACTTCTGCAAAATGGTTTGACACATCAGGTAATGGTTTGGCGTGCGGGTTTTGACGGCTGGAAGTTAGCATCGCAAGTGCCGGAATTAGCATCTTTGTTGGCGACAGTACCGCCGCCTCCCCCGCCAGCAGCAGCCTAAATTTTTGTTTGCATATTTAGTTAATTGGTAATTGGTAATTGACCTGCTTTCCCGATTACCAATTACCAATTACATCACCAATCAACTATTATGAATACTTCTGAACCTGCTGTTAAACGTTTTCCCTGTCCTAGCTGCGGGGCTTATTTAGAGTTCAACCCCCAAGCAGGAAAACTCAAGTGTGCTTACTGCGGCTGGGAAGATGCAATTCCCCAAACTGCGGAAGAAGTAAAGGAAAATTCCTACGAACAATATCTCCAAGTCGATCGCACGACGCTGACAACTTTATCAACAACCGCCCTTGAAGTAAAATGCAATGATTGCGGAGCAAGTATTACTTTTGAACCGCCGAAAGTAGCGGGTAAATGTCCATTTTGTGCTTCGCCAATTGTGACGCAACCTGAAAAAGCTAGCCCTAGTGTGCATCCAGAGGGAATTGTTCCTTTTGAAGTTACTGATAAACAGGCCAGAGAAAGCATTCAGAAGTGGCTAAGCAACCGCTGGTTTGCTCCTTCTGCTTTGAAATCCCTAGCGCAACAGGAGAAAATTCAAGGGGTTTATTTGCCGTTTTGGACTTACGACACTTATACGGTTAGTTACTATCAAGGTTCTCGCGGAGAACACTACTACGTGACTGAGAGTTATACAGAAACAAATGCTAACGGTGAAACTGAAACTAAAACCCGCCAAGTGCAGCATACCAGATGGTGGCCTGCTTCTGGCAGAGTCGATCGCACTTTTGATGATATTCTGATTCCCGCTACAACTTCAGTCGAGCGCCCCCGCCTAGATGCGTTAGAACCTTGGCATCTCAAAGAGTCGCTGCGCGCGTACAATTCATCTTATTTAGCTGGGTTTGAAGCACAGCGATCGCAAGTTTCTCTCACTCAAGGATTTGAATCTGCTAAAAATGTCATGGCGGGTACTATTCACTGGGATGTTTGTAGACATATCGGCGGTGACGAGCAGCGGGTTCACAGCATTTCTACAGATTACAATGCTATCACTTTTAAGCATATTTTGCTACCTGTGTGGATGTGTGCCTATCGCTATCAAAACAAGCGATATCAAGTAATAGTTAATGCTCGCACCGCTGAAGTTCAAGGCGATCGTCCCTACAGTGTTTGGAAAATTACTGCTGCTGTTGTTAGCGGTATCGTGTTTGCGGGTGCGATGTACCTATTGTTTAGTGGTAATTGGAGATATATCCCTATTCCCGGTCTGCCTCAACCCCAACCCCAACCAACTTCCCTACCTGTACCGAGCCAAAAATTACCGCCAGCTCCTATTCCCTCTGCCGCACCTGTACCGAACAAAAAATTACCGCCCGCACCTGTTCCCTCTTCTAATTAGTTGATTAGACATCTCCCACAATCGTCCCTAACCAGCGAACGGATTTATCCGCCGTCCTAATTCTAAAATCTCAAATCTAAAATCTAAAATCGACTTGACCGAGACGCTTCAAAATACTCAGTACACTGTACAAATCATTCCCCGGATTGAAAAGGTAAAACTTCCGAGAAAAAGCGTACTGTGCTGTTTCCCGCTTAACTAATTTGACAAATAGAAAATCTGCCCCATTCATTAACAATCCGTAAGTAGGTCGATCGGCACTCAGATTAGCTAACATATAAGCCAGTAACTGCGGAATCCCTACTTCCAAAGAAAACGCCGCTTGCTTGGACTCGATAACTACTACCCAAAACTCCTGAAACAAAGCCAAAACATCCAACTGTCCCCTCACTATAGTTCCCTCGTCTTCGTCAACAATTTCTACAGACTTTTCTGAAGTAACATGAAAAGGAGCAAGATAAAAATCAGCTAAGTCCAAAAACGGAGACAGCACAACCATTTTGACTGTATTTTCTAGAAGTGGGGGATATTCTAGTAAATTCCTGTAACTTGCTTTAACTCTGTCTAGCCGCTGTTTCTCAGCATCATTGATTTCTGGCAGATCGTCTTGCCACTCGCGAAAGAATTGGTCATTCTCGACTAACTCAATTTTGAAGTGGGTTTCCAAATCGTACAGCGCGACATTTATTGCTTGTACCATAAATTTAACTTTTTTAACCAATTGTTTTGATAATTTATGATAGCAAAACTTAATAAGAAGAGAAGAGGAGACGGCAGTGCTCGCCGTTGGTGGCCTAGAAACCGGGTTTTTTGCCAAGTTTTTGGATGAAAGCGCAAGATTGTGGAAAAAACCCGGTTTCTGACTCGCCGTTGCGCGGTCTAGAAACCGGGTTTTTTGCCTCGTGGGCGAAACCGCAAGATTGTCGGAAAAACCCGGTTTCTGATTCATCGTTGCGTGGCCTGGAAAATGTAACAACTTGTAACGTATAATTAAGGCGAAGCGAACAGAGGGCAGTAGTATTAAATGCGAGTTGCGATCGCCGGAGCCGGCCTAGCAGGGCTATCCTGTGCAAAATATCTCACCGATGCGGGTCACACCCCCATCCTCCTAGAAAGTCGGGACGTACTCGGCGGCAAAGTAGCCGCTTGGAAAGATGCAGATGGCGACTGGTACGAAACCGGCCTCCACATATTTTTCGGTGCATACCCAAATATGCTCCAACTATTCAAAGAACTTGACATTGAAGACCGGCTGCAATGGAAAGAGCACTCGATGATTTTCAATCAGCCAGAAGCCCCCGGAACCTATTCCCGCTTTGACTTTCCGAATATTCCGGCTCCCTTCAACGGCCTTGTGGCTATCCTCAGAAACAACGATATGCTCACCTGGGCCGAAAAAATCAGTTTCGGCATCGGTTTGGTTCCGGCGATACTTCAGGGCCAGAAATACGTCGAAGAAATGGACAAATACTCCTTTTCAGAGTGGCTGAAAAAGCAAAATGTCCCCCCCAGAGTCGAAAAAGAAGTATTCATCGCCATGTCCAAGGCGCTGAATTTTATCGACCCCCACGAAATATCTGCAACCATTCTGCTGACAGCCCTCAACCGCTTCTTGCAAGAGACAAAAGGCTCGAAAATGGCTTTTTTAGACGGTTCCCCTACGGAGAGGTTGTGCCAGCCGATGGTAGACTACATAACTGAACGCGGTGGCGAAGTACGGCTGAATGCACCCATCGGGGAGTTTTTGCTCAACGATGACAACACGGTGCGCGGTTTCCAGATTCGGGGTGTCAAAGGGGCAGAGTCAGAAGTTCTGACGGCTGATATTTACGTTTCGGCGATGCCGGTTGACCCGCTGAAGTTGATGATGCCGAAACCTTGGGCCGAAATGGATTATTTCAAAAAGCTCGAAGGTTTGGAGGGTGTACCGGTGATTAATGTACACTTGTGGTTCGATCGCAAGTTAACAGATATAGACCACTTGCTGTTCTCGCGATCGCCCCTGCTGAGCGTCTACGCCGACATGAGCAACACCTGCCGCGAATATGCCAACCCAGACAAATCCATGCTGGAACTGGTTTTAGCACCGGCCAAAGACTGGATAGGCAAATCAGACGAAGATATCGTCGCAGCCACAATGGTCGAGTTAGAAAAACTCTTTCCCGATCAAATCCCAGAACCCGCCAAACTGCTCAAATATCACGTAGTCAAAACCCCTCGTTCCGTCTACAAAGCCACTCCCGGACGCCAGCAGTGCCGTCCCACACAAACAACTCCCATTAGCAATTTCTATCTAACGGGGGATTATACAATGCAGCGTTATCTTGCGAGTATGGAAGGTGCCGTGCTTTCTGGTAAGCTGACAGCGCAGGCTATTTCAACAGCCAATAACAAATGAAAAATTAAGAATTTTTCATAAAGCAGTAAAAAATCTCCCGTTGTCTAAACGGGGGAATGTCAGTTCTAATCTTTAAATTTCTTATTCTCGGATGCTGCAACTGTCAAAACTCCAGTGCATGAGAACTCTGGCCTCTTTGGATGAATCCTACGAACTGTGCCGCCAAGTCACAGCGAGTTATGCCAAAAATTTTTATTTAGGCACTCAACTCATGCCCGAAGCTAAGCGTCGGGCGATTTGGGCGATTTACGTCTGGTGCCGCCGCACCGACGAACTCGTAGACGGGCCGGGTTCTGATGCAACGACCCCTGAAACCCTAAATTTGTGGGAAAAACGCCTAGAATCTGTGTTTGCGGGTCATCCCCACGATGATTATGACGTGGCTTTGGTGGATACTTTGTCTCGTTTCCCGATCGACATTGGGCCGTTTCGAGAAATGATTGCGGGCCAGCAAATGGACTTGTACCGCAGCCGCTACGAAACTTTTGAAGAGCTCAATCTTTACTGTTATCGAGTAGCGGGCACCGTCGGGATGATGTCGATGTCTGTGATGGGCGTGGACGAATCTAACCAGGCTGCTAACTGGAATTGGCACTGGGGAAACAAAATTCCCAAAGAAGAAGCCATATCCCTCGGTATTGCCAAGCAGTTGACTAACATTCTGCGCGACGTGGGAGAAGACGCCCGCCGCGGCCGCATTTACATTCCCTTAGAAGACTTAGCTTTGTTTAACTACACCGAAGAAGATTTATTCAACGGTGTAATTGACAACCGCTGGCGGGAATTGATGAAGTTTCAAATTCAGCGAGCTCGCAAATTATACGCTAGCGCCGAACCGGGAATCAAAGTGCTGAGTCCCGATATCCGCTGGACTGTTTGGGCTGCGACGATGCTGTACAGTAAGATATTAAATGCGATCGAACGCAATCAGTACGATGTTTTCCAGAAGCGGGCTTATGTTAGCAATTCTCAGAAACTGCTGTGTCTCCCCGCCGCTTGGATGAAGTCAAAAGTGCTTTAGCCGCAGGCAATTTTGCTTTTATCTTAGTCCGCGTAGGCGGACTTTGTTTGTATAGCCCCGAATTATATTCGGCGGATTCAAATTTTGTTTTCAATTGTCTGTTTTCAATTATCTGTTTTCAATTGGTCGATCGAACTTTCCAACAATTGCTTTTCCTGCTGGAGTTTTGCCTCTAAATTTTGAATTTGTTCTCGGCGGGCTTCAACTTCAATCAAGCGGCGAGAAAATTCTTGACTCTGCAAAGTGAGAGATTGCCTCCAATCTTCTGCTTTCTGGGCTTCTTGCTGCAAAAAATCGGGAGTAAAGCCTGTTGTTAAATATTTTTCAACTAATTGTAGTACCCAGTTGGTAGCTGCTTGAATATGCAAAATATTGCGATTTTCGCCAATATCTGCTAATACTAGCATTCCTTCATTTAACACATTTTGGTCACAATTGGGCGGCACTATCAAGACAGTTTGTTCGGGAAGAATAGCCCAAGTCTCATCAGCATTTTGACAAGCCAACAATTGCAGACTTATCTCACCTAAAATATCCTTCTTTTGTACTTGGGCTAAATATAACATCAGGGTAATTGGTAATTGGTAATTGGTAATTGGTAATAAGCTGTTGCAGCATTTAGTTTGTACCTTTGGGGCGGGCTAGAAGCCCACCCCACAACAACTTATTAAGCTGCTGTGCATTAATTTTTAACAATCCTGTTTCTTCAAACTCTTGTGGGGTGGGCTTCTAGCCCGCCCGGAATGCAATTTAAATACATGACGAAAACTTATTTCATTGACCTGGTGAAACCAGGTTTCTTTCGAGATTTATCGTGACTAAACACAAAATTTCATAGAAACCCGGTTTCTCACCCCACCCGCGACTACTGCCAACTGCCAACTGCCAACTGCCAACTGCCAACTGACTAATTACTCATTAAAACAACTTTAGCCGATCGCGCAAAATCTCAGCTTGTTTTTCCGATTCAGCCAAAGCATCCCTCGCGCCCTGAACCACATCAGGAGTAGCCTTATCCACAAACTTCTGATTAGTCAAACGCGCCGCCGTATGCTTAATTTCAGCTTCCACCTTGCTCAACTTCTTCTCTAATTTACCGCGCAAAGCCACCAAATCCACCACCCCAGCCAGAGGAATCAATACTTGTACAGTACCGACAACCCCAGCAATTGTCTGTCCCAAATCTGCATCCAAACTAGCAGTAACAGTCAGATTTTCCACCTTAGCCAAATCTTTGATGTAAACGCTTCCATCCGAGAGAATTTGGCGTTCCTTCTCGCTTTCGCTTTGCAAAATCGCCGTCACCTTCAGACTCGGTTTGATATCAGAATCTGCCCGCAAATTGCGAATAGTGCGAATTGTCCCGAACAGCAACTCAAACTGCTGTTCTAACTCAGGATTAATCAGCGATGTATCCGCTTCAGGATAAGCTTGCAAAGCCAAACATTGATCGTCACCTGTTTGAGTCAGAGTGTGCCAGATTTCCTCAGTAATGTGCGGCATAAAAGGATGCAGCAGTTTCAGAATTCCTTCCAACACAAAAGCAAAAGTTTGCTGCGCGACTTTCTTAGAATTTGGTTCAGCATCCTCCTGCAAGCGAGATTTGACTAACTCAATATACCAGTCGCAAAAATCGCCCCAAATAAACTCGTAAAGATTCTTCGCCGCTTCTCCCAAGCCGTAAGTTTCCAAAGAATTGCGGCTTTGTTGCACAACTTGATGATAGCGAGAAAGAATCCAGCGATCGCACAATTCCAAACTACCACCTTCTCTCCCATCTTGAGAAAGCGAGACTTCATCACTCCCACCCTTAGCAAGGGAATCTTCCTCTCTCCCCCCCTTAGCAAGGGGAGGCTGGGGGGGGTGAGGAATTCCCAACTGTTGCGGCGTCTGTCCCTCCAAATTCATCATCACAAACCTGGCCGCATTCCACAGCTTATTTGTGAAGTTCCGGGAAGCTTCCACCGATTTCGATTCATCAGTTTTGCGATCGTACTCCATGCGAATATTTTGACCCGCCCCTACCACTTCCTTAACCAAAGTGTAGCGCAAAGCATCAGTACCGTACTTGCCAATCAACAGCAGCGGGTCGATACCGTTGTTTTTACTCTTAGACATTTTCTGACCGTTTTCATCTAACACCAAACCGTGAATGTAAACAGTATCAAAAGGCATCTTTTCAGTAAAATGTCCTGCCATCATCGTCATTCTAGCAACCCAGAAAAAGATGATATCAAAACCCGTTACCAAAGTAGTTGTCGGATAGTAAAACTCCAAATCTTTAGTTTCGTCAGGCCATCCCAGAGTTGAGAAAGGCCACAACCCAGCCGAAAACCAAGTATCCAATACATCTGGATCTCTTGCTAGCTGCACATCCTTACCAAATTTAGCCGTTGCTTTTTCCCTAGCTTCAGCTTCAGTTTTCGCAACTATAAAAGGTGTCGTGTCAGTAATTTCTCCTTGGGTTTCGCTAACAGCATACCAAGCCGGAATCTGGTGTCCCCACCACAATTGGCGGGAGATACACCAATCTTTTAGCTTCACCAACCAATCGCGATAAACCTTTGTCCATCTGTCAGGAACAAAGACTGGTGAGTTATTTTGATCTAATTCTTTTAAAGCACGTTGAGAAAGAGGATCGATCTTCACAAACCATTGTGTAGATATCAAAGGTTCCACGGCGACTTTGCCACGTTCGCTGTAGGGAACAGTATGCTTATAATCTTCTATTTTAACCAACACTCCGTCAGTTTCTAACCGCTTTACCACATTTTTCCGGGCAATAAATCGGTCTTGTCCTTGGAACTCTCCGGCATTTTCATTTAAAGTGCCGTCTTTGTTCATGATGTTAATAAACGGCAAATTGTGACGTTTACCCATCTCGAAGTCATTCGGATCGTGGGCGGGAGTCACCTTGACACAACCTGTTCCGAAAGTGGGATCGACAAACTCATCGGCAATGATGGGAATTTCGCGATTGAGAATGGGCAAAGTCACAGTTTTACCGATAAGATGTTTGTAGCGATCGTCCTGTGGATTCACCGCCACCCCAGTATCGCCCAACATCGTCTCCGGCCGAGTCGTCGCCACCTCCAAATAACCAGAACCGTCCGTCAAAGGATAGCGGAAATGCCACAAATGCCCCTCAACTTCCTGCTGGTCAACCTCCAAATCCGACACAGCCGACTGACTCGCCGGACACCAATTCACCAAGTAATTGCCACGATAAATCAGCCCCTCATCGTAGAGGCGGACAAAGGCTTCTAAAACCGCAGCGGATAAGCCTTCATCCATCGTAAAGCGTTCTCGCGACCAATCGACAGACACGCCCAGACTACGCAGTTGATTAGTAATAGTATTGCCAGATTCAGCTTTCCATTCCCAAGCCCGTTCTAAGAATTTTTCTCGTCCTAAATCGTGGCGAGTTTTGCCTTCTGCTTTGAGTTGCTTTTCGAGAATAGTTTGAACGGCGATGCTAGCATGATCCGTTCCCGGCAACCACAGCGTATTGCGTCCAGTCATGCGGTGATAGCGGACGAGGACATCAATTAGGGTTTCTTCAAAGGCGTGTCCCATGTGGAGGCTGCCGGTGACGTTGGGGGGCGGGATGACGACGCAGTAGGGTTCGCCGCCTGTTTCTGGGTCTGCTTTGAAGGTTTGGTTGTCTTCCCAGTATTTTTGCCACTTGGTTTCGGTGGCTTTGGGGTCGTATTGGGGCGGTAGGTTTGCGGTCATGGTGGCTTGAGGGTTTGATCTTATTTATGATTGTGCCACAGCGGGGGGAAGAGAAGAGTTTTTAACCGCAGAGGGCGCAGAGGGCGCAGAGGGAAGAGTGTTGCGAGGGTTTTGGGTTATTATTTTGATATTGGTTTGAAAAGAGGAGAGGGGAGTTGGCAGAGGATCTTAATGAATTGAGTTACGCTGTGATTGGGGCGGCTATGGAGGTTCATAAGGAGTTGGGGCCGGGGTTTTTGGAAGTGGTATATGAGAATTCGTTGCGTGAAGAACTCTCGCGCCGGGGAATTCCTTTTGACCCTCAACCTACGGTGAATGTCCTGTACAAGGGTGTTGTGGTTGGGGAAGGCAGATACGATATGCTGGTTGCCAACACTCTCGTTGTTGAATTAAAGTCAGTCCAAACTATACTTCCTATCCATGAAGCTCAAGTTATTTCGTACCTCAAAATGACTGGTTATCCTCTAGCCCTTCTCATCAACTTTAATGTCCGCTTTTTAAAAGAAGGAATCCGCCGCCTCATCCTCTCCTGACAAACCTTCTAATCCCTCCCCTCTCTGCGCTCTCTGCGCCCTCTGCGGTAAAATCCTCTTAATCTCTATTTCACCTCTTTGTAATCCACCCCATAACTCGTATCTCTTCCCGTCAAAGTCTCCAGAGTTTGTCTCGTTTTACTCGAAGTGTATTAAATTGTGCCACAGGTGAGGGAAGAGAAGAGTTTTGAACCGCAGAGGGCGCAGAGGGCGCAGAGGGAAGAGTGTTGGAAGAGAATCTGAATGAATTAACTTATTCCGCCGCCTCATCCTGTCATAAAAAACCCTCTCATCCCTCCCCTCTCTGCGCTCTCTGCGCCCTCTGCGCTAAAATCCTCTTAATCTCTATTTCACCTCCTTATAATCCACCCCATAACTCGTATCTCTCCCCGACAAATACGTCGTTTTCCCCGTTAAAGTCTCCAGAGTTTTTTTCGTTTGAGCCGAAGTAATGGTATTCAGCGGTACGCCCAACTTGCTAGCCAAGCCAGCCGCTACGCCCACACCTTGTCCTTGATAAATATTCACTGTCGCAATTCGCCCGACTGATACCGCCATACCGACATATCCGGACGATCGCCCGACAATGGCTAAATTCTTGACTTTACTAGCCAAAGCGCTCTCTATCCCGAAATTATACACTGGCAGCGGCGGAATTCTCGCAGATAAATTCTTGACTCCGCCCCGCATATCGAAATCGTAGGAAAAACTGCCGATCGACTTGGCAGGTGCAGTTCCCCCTTTGATAATCTCCTTCCCCGTCAGTGGATCTACCACATCGCGAACGTTCAAAGTTTGCCTGATATAAACCTCGTCTGGAATAAATACTCTCACATCTTTACCAGACTTCTTTTGTAGCCACTGTTGGAGATATGACATTTCTTTAATCATCTCAGGAGTCGGTTTTCTGCCGTTAGCTTCCATCTTCATGATTTGGTCAACTTGGTATTTAAACAGAAACCCGTTCCAGGAAAGCACATTTTTGTTATAAACGCAGACATTGCCTTTATCAAAAAAGAATCCTTTATTTTGACTAAATGGCAGATTTCTGTCTATGTGATACGCGGCGCCTATGGCTACGCTTCTGATATCGTAACCGTCTGTATATGGCTGATAAATCGTACTCAAGAAATTCCTCATCCAGAATTTTGTACTGGCAGGATCTTTAGATTTTGTAATGCTTTCTTTAATCTTTTTTACTAAAGGCTTGTTGTAGAGAATTTCATCTTCTATTCTGCGGAAGTCGGACATCGTTATACCCGTAATTCTCGGAACTATAGAGACAGCTAAAGTTTCATTTTTTGATTTTATATTTTGAGATTCATATCCTGTATAATAAGATAATCCTGCTTTTCTAGCCAATTCGGCGTCTTGAGTTACGTCAATAAAAGAGTTGGCTTTAATTTTTAGATTGCTGCCTTTTACTTCGGCATATTCGATTTTTTTATCTACGACGCGGGGAGTAAGACTTGAGTTGGAAATAACTTTAATTCCGGCTGCTGAAAGCATCTGTTTGAGAGCTCGATCTGCCTTTTTTGGGTCTAAGCAAGATTCGGGCGCATTCGCTTTATCTAAGAATTCCTTAAAACATTGGGCGTAGGGTTGGCGATACCAACCGGGGATTTTATCTACATCGATGTAAGCTAAACCGCCACGAGTAAGTAAGCCGCCCAAAGGAGCACTTCCGTAGTTCGATCGCACAACAGCAACTTTGCCCTTTTCACCTAAAGTTTTCTTAGCCCATATTGCCGCACATATTCCCGGTACTTCATCGCCATACACTACTACATCGAACTTTCTATCTGCTGATGTTTGAGGCGAAGCGGCGGTGGGGCTGCTGGATTTGTGTCGCAAAGTTTCGGTGTCTGATGTGGCGCTGGCTGGGTTTCTGTGTGTGATGTCATTGGCAGCTTGTTGGAACTGCGGAGAGTCAACTAAAAGTTTTATGGCTACGAAGAAGATTGCGATCGAAGCTAATTTCTTGAAAGTAAAGGGCATTTAGTTGACTCGTTGATAATTTTGGCAGACCTGAAAGCGCTGTTCAGGGTTTACGCAGTTGAATATAGCACTTTTAGGTAAGTTTGGCACAAGTTTAGGATGTTTTGCCTGGAGTGGCGGCTCTGCGGTGGTTGCTCCGTTGGTACTTCCTTTTTTGCTATTGTGATACGGGAATGCGAGGCGTGCGATCGGCTTATTTGAAGAGTTTGGACATTTTTTAAGTCGTGAGAGTATCACCCGGCAGGACTCACGGGAGGTCAACATGATTTAACATCTAGTTGGAGTCTCAATCAATAGTTAGGATAGTTTTTGTTATACAATCCAGTGCGCGTTATTGCTCACACTATAACAAAAAAATGCTTTTTACAATAGTGAGATAGTCACCACAACTATTCAAAGTATAAGACGCACAACAGCTTGATTCAATACTTCGGACATTTTTTGATTTGTAGCCGACATACAATGATTATAAGGTACTTTGGCAATCGACTTGCTAAGCCAAAATTAAGGGTTTCAGACTACCACCTAAAAACCACCACCACTACTATTGTTAATTAAGTAGTATAATTTAAGCAGGAGAAAAAGTAATTATCCAGAAACAACTTTCGTTCCCCAAAAGCGCATTGATCGCCGCCATATTCAGAGCAACCAGGCAACTGTGACAGATTGGTTCAACGCAGTATTACTGCACTGCGACAGTTTCGACACTGCACAAGAAGCAATCCACAAGGAGCTGTGAGCTGGATGAATGCGGTAGAAGGAATTGCCCACTGGGAGCCATCTATTAACCTCGCTCACCCTACTTAAATCACAAATATGATGAACTCTCTAGATTTTTTGACGAGTAGTGATGGGTACTCACCCAAGAAACAAGCTGATACAGTAGATAATCCTCACGATTTATGTCTTGATGTTCCAGCATCCAGTCACGATGTCTCCTGTGTCCAGGAGTCTCAATGCGATCTAACTCCATCTGACTATGTGAGTATACATCAATGGTTTGAAGCGCAGGTTAAGCAGACTCCTGATGCGATCGCCTTGTCATTTCAAGGGCAAGAAGTAACCTATGATGCCTTAAATCAACGCGCAAACCAGCTCGCCCATTACCTTCAAACACTAGGAGTGCAACCGGATGAACTGATTGCTATCTCTATGAATCGCTGCATGGAAATGGTGATTTGCTTTTTGGGGGTGATGAAGGCTGGGGCGGCCTATGTGCCGATCGACCCAGCCTATCCCCACGAACGTCGAGCGTACAAGTTACGAGACGCCGCTGTGCGATTCATTTTGATTCAGAAGCATCTAGTTGAATTTTTGCCCGAACACAATGCTCGCGTGATTTGTCCAGATACCGACTGGCACGATATGGCGCAATACAGCACTGAAAATTTGCCTCTCCTGACAACGCCTGAGCATTTGGCTTACGTTATCTATACCTCTGGTTCGACGGGGAATCCCAAGGGTGTGATGATTACCCACCGGGGTATGATTCACCATAGCAAGGCGATCGCACAGGAATTTGCTCTTGGATTAGGCGATCGGGTACTGCAATTCTCTAGCATGAGCTTTGACATCATCATTGAAGAAGTGTTTCCATCCTTGGTAAGCGGTGCAACCATCGTGCTGCGAACTGAAGACAGTATTAGCTCTACCCGCCAATTCCTCGAATTTATTGAGCAAGAACGAATTACTATTCTGAACTTGCCAACTGCTTTTTGGCATGGCCTAGTCAGCGGACTCTCATTGCTACGTGTTCCCATGTCCCCAGATGTGAGATTGGTGATTGTGGGCGGAGAAAAAGCCTCTCGCGCTCTGTATAGTGAATGGCGACAATTGGTTGGGCAATATCCTCGTTGGCTCAATACCTATGGGCCGACTGAAACTACGGTGACGGCAACCATTTTTGACCCGATCACTGAAGGCTACGATCTCAGTAGTGAAGCAGACATTCCGATCGGTCGTCCCCTTCCGAATAGCCAAATTTACATTCTGGATGAACACCTAAATCCTGTGCCAGATGGCGAGATTGGCGAAATGTATATTGGCGGCCCAGGGCTAGCCAGGGGATATCTCAACTTGGAAGAACGCACTACGAGTAAGTTTATTGCGAATCCATTTAGCGATCGACCTGGAGCCAAACTTTACAGAACAGGGGATACTTGCCGCTATTTACCCAATGGAACGTTGGAGTTTATTGGTCGCATCGATTTTCAAGTAAAAATTCGAGGTTTTCGGATTGAGTTACTAGAGATTGAAACCTATTTGGAACAGTACCCATCTGTACAGCAAGGTATAGTTTTGGCACGGGAAGATGTTCCCGGTGAAAAGCGCTTAGTGGCATATATCATTCCTAAGAATGGGCAACAAATTAATGTGTCTGCACTGCGTATTTTTCTACAAACCAAGCTACCAGCATATATGATTCCGGCAGCCGTTGTAGTGATGGAGAGCTTCCCGATGACCCCCAATGGTAAGGTCGATCGCCGTGCGTTTCCAGAACCTCAGGTTGCTGATCTGGTCAAAAATAGTGAATGTGTTTTGCCTATGGATGGACTAGAAGCTCAACTCGTCCAAATTTGGGAGCAATTGCTCAATATTAAGCCGATCGGCACAACCGATAATTTCATGGATTTAGGCGGTACATCCCTGTTAGCCGCTCGCTTAGCTGACAAAATTGACGAAAAGTTGCAGCAGAGTCTCCCACTATCGATGATCTTTCAAGCCCCAACCATCAAGCAACTATCCCAGATTCTACGTCAAGGCGATATCCCCAACCAAAGCCTTTCCTTAGTTGAGATTCAACCGAAGGGTTCTCAGGCACCACTATTTCTGTTTGAAGGAGTGTCTATTTATCATCCGTTAATTCCATATTTGGGGCTAGATCAGCCAATATATGGCTTAATTGCTGTTGTTAAAGATGGCGTGAATGGGCCAGTCAATCAGGTTGAGGCGATCGCAGACTATTACATAAATGAGCTAGTGAAGGTTCAACCAGAAGGCCCCTATTATTTGGGTGGTTTATCATTTGGGGGTATTGTTGCCCTTGAGGTAGCTCAGAAATTGGCAGCTAAAGGACAGGAAACAGCTTTATTGGTGATGTTTGATTCCATGTTACCCTCTGCCTATAAGCCCCTATCCCTCGAGCAGCGGCTGCGCTTCCATGCCCAAAAAATTGCTAAGCAGGGTGTAGGTTACATCATCAGTAGCGTCGTCGATAAAATAATGACAGTTACAGACCGCATGACAATGGTAGCCCGCAACACGATCGGGCGATACCTTAAGGCCAAAGAACCTACAGAGTCAATGTCTTGCACCACCGATTATTTGATGACAGACAAGATAATTGAGCAAGCAGAACGAGCTTACGTGCCAAAACCGTATGCTGGCAAAGTAGTCATGTTTCGAGCGCTGGATTCTGAAGATGGCGTAAGTGTCATCATCGATCCGGATCTAGGCTGGAAACCTTATCTCAAAAAAGGTCTGACCATTTACGATGTACCAGGAGACCATCTAGGTATTTTACTGGAACCCAATGTCGGGGCGATCGGCAACCAAATCAAGCTATTGCTCGATCGGGTAATGGTGAAGAAGTAAAGTTTTTGGCATTCTGAATCGATATTCAGACAGGGTTGCATCGAATTACATAATTTAAAAAAGTAGAACTATCCTCAATCAAGCCGGAAAAACTTTTTTAAACTCTCTATTGCCAAACACTCTACCTTAACTCAATACGCTTGGCTTAAGGCTTTTTTACGAATTTTATCTCACGATTTCATAGGCACTACAGGAATTTTTTGAAAGTCAGATATTTATTAAATAAACCGTATTATGCGCTAATTATTCTCTGCACCAAAATCACCCTCTGCCGTTCATTTCACTCCACAAAAAAAGAGGCGCACTCGCGCCTCTCAAATCTTTCATGTTAGAGTTCTAAACACTAACAGCCACTTTTGATTCCTTCGCAGTCAACTTCTCGTAAGTCGCCCGCATCTTCAATCCGACCAATACTTGGAACAAACCAGTTCCATTATTGGAACCGGGATATTCGCGGTGTTGGAGTAACAGGTGAGTCAACTCGCCTTCGTACTTCGCAGAAGTTTTGCTCAAATGGCTTTCGATGTAAATCACTTCTTCGAGATTCTCGAACTGACCGTCTACTTCCAAAATCGAGACTTCGTGACCGTAGAAAGCATCTGGGCCGTAGTACATCTTAATGCCGGGATAGGAACAAGTCAGCTTGCGACCGCAAGGAACCCAGTTAATTGTTGAACCTTCGTCAAACAAATATGCAGGTTCAAAATTGGCGATGCCTTCGCGCTGGATCATCTGCACTCGCAGAACTTTCCGTTCTTTGTCGTCTTTGATCAAGTTGGTCGGCAACACTTGAATTACCACATCGGCATATTGCTTTTGCGGGTCGATGTAGGCTGTGAAATCTGGTTTGCGAGCGTTGATCGCAAACAGCACGTCTTCGTATCTGTGGCCCCGTTCGGCCATGTCGCGCTGGATTTTCCAAGCAATTTTTACTTCGTCGCTGATGTCGAGGTAGACGCTGAAGTCGAGGAGATTTCTCACTCGCTCGTCGTACAGGGGATGCAGCCCCTCAATCACAATCACATGATTCGGCTCTACCCGCTCAGGAGGATCGAGCAGACCGGTTTCGTGGTTGTAAATCGGCTTGTCGATCGCATGACCTTCTTTGAGCGCCTTCATTTGCTCGGCCATCAGGTCAAAATTGTTGGCTCTGGGGTCAAGGGCTGTAATCCCTGTTTCTTTGCGCTGCTTGCGATCGAGACAATGATAGTCGTCGAGGCAGATTACAGTAACGAAATCTTCCCCGAACAAATCTGTCAATCGGCGCAAAAAAGTAGATTTTCCGCATCCGGAATCTCCGGCAACGCCAATTAAAACCACGCGATCCGGCTTACTGGTCATAGTTTCCCTCTAACAAAATCACTGTTTACTAACTAACTCAAGTCTAGATTCCACAAAATTTCAGCCCGCAGGTAGTGGCAAGCAGGCTTTGTGCTGCTTTGCTACCCCGAGAGGATCAAGTTCTCACCAGCATACAGCAGTGAGTTGACTGCCTGCCCGGGAAGACCCAAGCAATCTTCAAGGCAAGTAATTAATACTAACTTTAGTGGTTAATCTTACCAGAATTCGTCCGCCCCCTACAAGCTCAACCTCATTAACTGGTTAAATCCTCCTTTAGGCTGTACAGCATTTAAATTGTATATTTCAATCCTGTATTCCCCTTCATAGTCAAATCCTCGAACCCTCTCCCTTCTCCCCCTCTCCCCAAATCCCCAAATCAGAAGGACTTATCGGGGCAGATCCCCCGATCGGGTAAAATATTGGCAGTACGCAGACAACAATAGCTATAGGTCAACAGCCGAACGCAATAGGGCTCGGTGAGCGCGGCGTTCGGCTAGTAGGGATTTGATACGCGAGCGATCGCAACTTCAGCACTCCCGCCGGCGTGGCGAGGCCCAAAAATTGGCGCGGCAAATTAGTCCCGATGGCCTTAAGAAAAAAGTAAATTGAGTCTAACGTCACATTCTCTTTCTTTATAACTCTGTATCGTGAAGGAAAATCAACAAATGTACAGCCCAAGCATATCTGGTGGGGCGGCCAACTCAGAATCAGGCAGCCGCATCTTTGTTTACGAAGTGGAGGGTATGCGTCAGAGCCAAGCAACTGACCAAATAAGTAACCCGATTCGCCGTAGTGGCAGCGTATTTATCTCCGTGCCCTACGATCGCATGAATCAGGAAATGCGGAGAATTGCTCGCATGGGTGGCAAAATCGTCAGCATCCGCCCATCAAACGGCGCTCCCGAAACTAATAGCAAAGTTGCACCAGAAGCAGGGCTACAGAGTCAGAAATCTGGAGAAAAAACTAAGCCCATGACTCAAGCCAAGGAAAAAGTTCAGGTTCCTGTTAACCTCTACAAGCCGGCCAATCCCTATATTGGTAAGTGCATTTCTACAGAAGAAATGGTCAGAGAAGGCGGCGACGGCACAGTCCGTCACGTCACTTTCGACATTTCTGGTGGCAAATTGCACTATCTCGAAGGTCAAAGTATCGGGATTATTCCCGATGGGACGGATAAAAACGGCAAACCTCACAAAATTCGGCTTTACTCGATCGCCTCCACCCGTCACGGCGACAACCTCGACGACAAAACAGTCTCCCTGTGCGTCCGCCGGCTAGAGTACAAACACCCAGAAACAGGCGAACAAGTGTTGGGCGTTTGTTCCACTTTTCTCACCGGTTTGGAACCAGGGGCTGATGTCAAAATCACCGGCCCAGTCGGCAAGGAAATGCTCTTGCCCGATGACGAAGATGCCACCGTAATTATGATGGCTACCGGTACGGGTATTGCTCCTTTCCGCGCTTATTTGTGGCGGATGTTTAAAGAAAACAATCCCGATTACAAGTTCAAAGGTTTAGCTTGGCTGTTCTTTGGAGTTGCTTACACTCCCAACATTCTTTATAAGGAAGAGTTGGAAGAATTGCAGCGCGAGTTTCCCGATAATTTCCGCTTGACTTATGCCATCAGCCGCGAGCAAAAAACTGCTGACGGCGGCAAGATGTACATTCAAAGCCGGATTAAGGAGAACGCAGACGAATTGTGGGAATTGGTTCAAAAGCCGAAAACTCACACTTATATCTGCGGTTTGAAGGGTATGGAAGGCGGAATTGATGAGGGAATGTCGGCTGCGTCTAGCAAGCACGGCGTTGACTGGGCTGGCTATCAGAAACAGTTGAAGAAAGAGCACCGTTGGCACGTTGAAACTTATTAATGTGTTACCTGATTTAATCTGATTTGTAGGGTGGGCTTGGCTCGCCCTACAATTGTTTGTAGGGCAATTGTATCCGACTTGTAAGATACCGAATGCGTACCCTACAATACTATTTTGATTGCTCCGGTACGGGAATAGCCTACAATGGTTGTGGCTTAATTGAGTTTCTACGGGTCAAAGTCGTGGCTTTCAAAATTGGTTTGTTAGGTTTGGGTACAGTTGGCGCGGGAACAGCAGAGATTTTGCTCTCCCCAGATGGTCGCCATCCGCTGTTGCAGGAATTGGAAATCTATCGGGTGGGAGTGCGCGATATTTCTCGAACTCGGTCTTTACAATTGCCAGAAAATGTGCTGACAACTGACCTAGAAGCGATCGCAACTGACCCGGAAATTGATATTGTAGTAGAATTGATTGGCGGATTGGAACCGGCGCGATCGCTCATTTTACAGGCTATTGCCAACGGGAAGCACGTAGTCACTGCCAACAAAGCAGTTATCGCCCGCTACGGTAGTGAAATCTTCGAGGCCGCCAACAAAGAAGGCGTTTACGTAATGCTAGAAGCTGCTGTCGGCGGCGGCATTCCAGTCATTCAAACCCTCAAACAATCTTTAGGTGCAAACCGCATCAAAAGTGTGACCGGCATCGTTAACGGCACAACTAACTACATCCTGACGCGGATGCAGACAGAAGGTGCAGACTTTGCGGAAGTGCTCGCGGACGCTCAGCAATTAGGTTATGCTGAAGCTGACCCTACAGCGGATGTAGACGGATTAGATGCTGCCGATAAAATTGCTATTTTAGCCTCGCTAGCTTTTGGCGGACGCATCAAATTAGCCGATGTTCACTGCGAAGGTATCAGAAAAGTTAGTGCGGCGGATATTGACTACGCCGACAAGCTGGGATTTGTGATTAAATTGTTGGCTATTGCTCAAGAAACCTCCCACTACAATGGCAAGCAAGCGGAGGGAGAAAGCGAACTGCTGTCAATTCGAGTGCATCCGAGTTTTGTGCCGAAAACTCATCCGCTGGCGAGTGTTAACGGGGTTTACAATGCAATTTTAGTCGAAGGAGAGCCGATCGGGCAATTGATGCTGTACGGGCGCGGCGCCGGTGCGGGGCCCACAGCTAGCGCCGTAGTATCCGACATCATGAATGTGGCGGCCATCCTGAAAACCGAAACTGTTCCGATTCCCCATCCTTTGCTGAGTTGCAGTCACCAACACTACTGCAAAATTGCTCCGATGCAGGAACTTGTTACTCGCTTTTACGCCCGTTTTCTGACGCGCGATACTCCGGGGGTAATTGGCAAACTCGGCACTTGTTTCGGCAATCACAAAGTTAGTTTGGAATCAGTTGTGCAGACGGGAATTCACGGCGATTTAGCAGAAATTGTCGTCGTGACTCACGATGTGAGGGAAGGGAATTTTCAACAAGCACTCGATGAAATTCGCGCGATGGAAGCAGTCGATAGTATTGCTAGCACGTTGCGAGTTTTGTAAAAATGATTTGCTAGGCGCGGGTGTCACATACAATATTTGCTAATAATTGACAATCTCTAAAACCCGCCCTCTCACTCTATTCTCGACCTCTGCGTGCATCGGCGTCAATCCATTGTCATCTGCGGTTAATAAATTCTCTTTTTTTAACCGCAGATACAGGCAGATTAACACAGATTAACGCAGATGAATTAGATCAATTCCCGTTGCACCGTCCGTGGTTGACTGTTGACTGGATTTTACGCCCGATGATACTACCGGATGTGATATCACATAGAATATTTGCCAATCATTGACCATCTCTAAAACCCGCCCTATCACTCACGCAACGGTAAATGTCATGTAGATTTTTGCCATTTGATACAAGTAAAAGTTAATTTAGATTATTCGTTGTGCGGTGGCGGGTTTATGTAGATTTTTTGTACTTAATAATGAAAGGAACAGAATTGGATTTTGTCGATCGCCAAACGGGAAGGCACTTGCTAGATTCCCTCTATGAAAAGTTTGCAAAACCCCAACTGCACGATACTTTTAAACCCAATAATCCGTCTATTTACATTCGGCACGAGTCAGGGCAAGTTATTGATGGAAATTATATCATAGAAAAAGTGTTTGAAGACTCTCGCACTGGTTTTTATGCTGAAAGTCGCGTTCCCATTTCTGGCAATAATCCGCCTGTTATCGTGATTCGCGGCTACGGTTCTTGGTATCCTTTCGAGCGTGTTTTGGAAGATACGCCAGATGTATTTATGGCAAAACTAGAACGCCAATTAAAATCGGCGAAAACTGCGGGTGCTATTGATTGGATAAAACAGCAATTTCACAGTGGAAATCCGCCCGATGTCATCGGAGAAAGTTTGGGCGGCAAAGTTGCTCAGCAAATAGCCGCAAAATACCCGGATTATATTAGATCCACTGTAATTTTTAATTCTTTGGGGGTTTCGGAAAAGTTAGCTAAAACTTCCACGGCTAACAATGTTTTTCACTACTTTACTTTAGGCGAAAGGTATGCTTTCTGGGCAAATCAAGGCGCTTACATACAGGGAACAATTTTTGTGATTTCTCAGAAAGGGGAAAACTGTTGTTATAAACTAGAAGAGGCGATCGTCCGAATGGCGCGTTTTGAAGGCAAGTTTCTCAAAAGGCGCGCGATTGTGGCAATATTGGCTCAGTTGCTTTTGGTAAATAGACACAATGCGATCGTCCTCAACAAGCGACGGCCAGTAGTCGTTCAGATCGATCGCGCTCAATTGCAAATTTTCCGAAAAAGTCGCTTTGTTTAAACTCAGACCAAATTGCTTCAGGTAGCAGAGGGCTGATTTTCCCGCGCTGCGACGGCGAGTACCAGACAAAGTGCCGCTATCGCTTTTTCCCACTCTTCCTTCACGGCGGTGGGTTCAACCTCATTAAAAGCGCTAACTAAGCGAGGGATCGATCGTTCTAATGCCTGTCTAGGAATCGATTTGTGCAATTCAACTAAACGAGTTAAACTTTCTTGATTCTTCAAAAAACCGACTACCCATTTCGTAGTATGATCTGGACTGTCAGGGACATTTTTAAGTCCTAGTTCTGTTTGCAACCAGTCGTAAAAAGGCGGGAGATTTTGAGCTAAAACAGCGCCAGCAGTCGGCAAAGTTTCTTTGAGCAAAGCAGTATCGAGACTCCCCAAAACTTGATTTAACTCCGGTGATTCCAGCAAGCTAGTTAATGGAAGCGAAAGCATGGCTTCAGCATCATCGGGGGATACATTTAAAGTCCGCGAAAATGTTTGCAGCATGGGATAGTATTTGGTATGGATGACTTTTTCACTATAACAATAACACGTCTCAATGAATGTGAGCTAGCTCATATTAAGCAATTTTGATTAGGAATAATTAAATTTAACCCATTTTTTTTAGGCTAGCAACTCATCGACGGCAATACTAAAACCAGGCAAAACTATTTGAGTGCTGACAACTTCACCTCTAGTAAATAAAAGTCTCTGCTGTTGAGTAACAACAACAATCCATTGACTCTCTGGAAGTACCAGCCAGATTTCTTGACAGCCGGATTCCAAGTATTCATTAGTTTTAGCAAATACTTCTTCCGCTTTATCGGTAGGAGAAATAATTTCAGCAATCAACGGGAAACTTTGAGGAAGTATGGTAAAATCATTAAATTGAGCGACTAATTCTGGTGTCAAGTAAGAAACATCAGGACAGCGACCTCTCCCTACTGTACGGCAACCTGTTTCTGTGTAAACTTCTCCACCTTGTCCGCTGGAAATTGCGTAATTTCCCCAATAGCGGGATAACCGAGATTGAATACGACCAGTTTTTGCTGTCATGCCGTTTTTTTCTATTAATTCTCCATCTACCCATTCTGTGCTGTTAGGCGGGTTTTCCATCCATTCTTCTAGGGAAATGCGCGGAGATTCAATAACTTTAATTTCCCTTGATTCGATGAGTGAACTTACCATGTGAGTCAACCTCTTATATTTGTACTATCTCACAATTTGAGTGATTCCTTTCATGATTTTGAGCGACGGCTGAGGCTGGGTTCCGAGATCATTAGTTTTAGGCAATTATGGTTGGTAAAACCCGCCCCTATAGGTTATTTACGATTATTTGGCGTTGCGGATTCTAAACAAATTCTCCTTTAGCCACCATTACCACTTTACCTCCCACCAATACTTCTATTTCCCCTTCGTTTCTTTGAGCTTTCAGCAACAGCAAAGAAGGTCTACAAATCTCATAACCCTGTTCGACTCTCACATCAATATTTGATTCCCCATAATAATCATATTCTACCAAATATCCAGCCAAACAGCCATTGGCGCTGCCCGTTGCGGGATCTTCGGGAATTCCTAATGAATGGGCAAAAACTCGGACGCTCAAATTATTAATGTTGCTGTAAGTTTCTGGGCAAAATATCAAGATTTCTTGGGCTTCTGTGGTATTAATCAGTTCAAAATATTTGTCTAAGTTGACTTGAGCTTTTTTGAGCGCTGCGAGGTGTTTTAATGGGACAATTATAAACGACACTCCAGTAGAAACTTCTTGAATTGGAAATTTTTCGTCAATTTCATCTACTTCTAAATTCAGGACATTTGCCAGACTTGCGGCTGATAAAACTTGACCAAAACTAGGCGGGTTTTGTCGCATCCACAAAATATCTGCCGATTCATTGTGATAATTAAAAGTAACGGGAATTTGACCGATCGCTAAATTGAGAATTACTCGATCGACCTTTTCGCCAATTATCTCTTGCTGCAACACAAACGCAGTGCCCAACGTCGGATGACCGGCAAAGGGCAATTCCTTCTTTGGCGTGAATATCCGCACGTCATAGCCGTTATTTCGCGGATTGGGCGATCGAATAAATGTGGTTTCGGAATAATTGATTTCCCTCGCTATCAGCAGCATTTCGGTATCTGATAAATCGGCAACTCCCGCACCGCAAAATACAGCTAGCTGATTGCCAGCATATTTTGACTCGGCAAATACATCAACTATATAAAAATTCATATTTTTCTCCTTTAAGATTAGAATACCGGGCGATTGAAATCGCCGACTCTGATCGACATCGACAAAATTTTTGACCCAGACTCGCTACTTCAAACAGCGAATTGCCTCCAACATTCCCCTGGCTTTATTGAGCGTTTCTTCGTACTCCATATCCGGGTTAGAATCAGCCACCAAACCAGCGCCAGCTTGCACAGAAACCGAATGTTTATCGCCTTCTTGAGAACGAACAACCATAGTCCGAATTGCGATCGCACTATTCAACTGTCCCTCAAAATCATAATACCCGTAAACCCCAGAATACGGGCCACGGCGACAACCCTCCAACTCGTGCACAATTTCCATCGCCCGAATCTTCGGAGCACCGCTAACCGTACCCGCAGGAAAACCAGCTTTCAACAAATCCCAAGCTGTCTTATCCTCAGCCAATTCTCCTATTACATTGCTCACAATGTGCATCACATGAGAATAACGCTCAATTTCCATTAATTCGTCAACTTTTACAGTACCGTTTCGGCAAACTCTGCCTAAATCGTTCCTGCCCAAATCAACTAACATGACGTGTTCCGCAATTTCCTTCGGATCTTGCAGCAATTCAGCAGCCAAAGCATCATCTTCTTGAGGAGTCTTACCCCGGCGGCGAGTGCCGGCAATCGGCCGCAAAGTTGCAATCCTTTTGCCATCCGCAGTATTTTCCGCTTTCACCATAATTTCTGGACTCGAACCGATAATCTGCCAATCTCCGAAATTAAAATAAGCCATGTACGGAGAAGGATTAATCAGACGCAAAGAGCGGTAAAGTGCAAAAGGATCGCCTTTGTATTCAGCCTCCAGCCGCTGGGAAATCACTACCTGAAAAATATCTCCCGCTTTGATATAATCCTTAGCCTTTAAAACATTTGCACAATACTGTTCGCGAGAAATATTGCTGGTGTAAGCTAATTCTGTATTTCCACTTGTGGAACGGGCATCTTGCCCGTTATTGGGAGGTGTCCATTCTATGAGAGTAGATTGCCGGGAAAGCGGCGATTGCAGCTTCTGAACTAACTTACCAACGCGATCGCACGCTTGCCCATAAGCATCGGCCAAATCAACGCCAACCTCCCGCAAATCCGCATAGGCGACGGCCCAAATTTTTCGCTTCACCTGGTCGAAAATCAGCAAATTATCCACCTGCATCCACAATCCATCCGGCAAATCATTCTCGCTGGCTGGATGCACGGGAACTCGCGGTTCTATCCACTTAATTAACTCGTAACCCCAAAAACCGAATAACCCGCCAATTCCCGGCGGTAACTGTGGCAATTTCACCGGTTGATAAGACTCCAAACATTCAGTTAAAGCTACAAACGGATCGCCCGTAAATACTTTTTGCGAACCATCGCGGTAAACTTGAGTTATGCGATCGCCCCTTGCCTCCAAAATCCACAACGGATCGCACCCTAAGAAACTATAACGCCCAAGTTTTTCCCCACCTTCTACCGACTCCAGCAGAAAACTGTAAGGTTGACCCGCACAAACCCGATACCACGCAGACACCGGCGTATCCAAATCAGCAACCCATTCTTGATACACGGGTACAAAATTGCCTTGTTTCGCCAGTTCCGAAAATTGTGAGAAATCGGGAAATATCATACAGTAACTTTGCTATACAATCAATAAACAAAAGACGGAAGCCAACATCCCTGGGGCGATCGGTACTCGCCAACTGCCATCACCGCCATCGGCTTGAGGGCGCGCAGCCCCTCTTGCAAGCACCAACGAAACAAACTTGCATATCTCAGCGGCAAGTGAAAAGCCAGCAATTCTTCGGAACTGTACGCAGCAGCCCCCAAGAGCAAAGCCTGCATATCGGCTTCAGTTTCCGCGACGCTGTGGCCCAAAGCCGACACCGCACAAGTATAAGCCACAATCCGACCTTGTTTGCAAGTAACGAAGGGAGAAAAGAAATTCAGGGCGTCTTCAATCTCCGAAGTTCGATCGCACCCGCATACTTTTTCGCACAAAGCCGCGCATTCCTCAACATCCTCACTAGCCATCGGCCGCACCTCAAACCCATACTGTGGCTGGCTGCGAAACTTCCCCTCCATTAACACGAAAGGTTCCTTCACCTCAAAACCTAGAGAAGCGTACAGCGACAGCGAAGCCATATTAAAAGATTCCTGAACCAAACGGATGCCTGCCGCGTCTTTTCCCCGTTCTAGCAAAGCTTTCATGATTTCCCGTCCCGCGCCGCGGCCCTGAAAAGCTCGATCGACACTGACGGGCCCGATACCGCGAATCGGGTTGCGTTCGTCCATAAAACCGCAGCCGACAACCGCACCATCACTCTCAGCTACGATGCAAAAAAAACCGGACTTTCGATAAAAAGGCTAATAATCTCAGTTGAGAAATCCTGCGTCGGAAAATCTGTAGGGAACAAGTGGCGATCGGAAATATCTTTAAAAGCTTCATAAGTAATGCCAGCGCAAACATCGATATCAGAAGGCTGCGCTCGCCTGATTGCGACATTCATTTTTAATTTAACTATTAACTTTTAATAAGATTAGAAGTTTGCAGTAGTATTTTGGCGCTGCGGGCTTAGCTTCCCGCGCCAGAATACTACTGCAAAAACAAGTTTACAAGCTGAGCCGTCCAGGGAATATTACCTATGTTTTGCTCAGCGATGCAGTCATCGTCTAAGGATCGAAAGTCTTCTTACCAGTGAACTTGACCTTAATCGGATTGGGATTGCTGCCAATATTGCGGTCAATCTTACCGACGTAAGGACGACCTTCGTTCACCTTCTCAGGGAACACGCCATCCTTGGGATGCAGGTACTCATTAGAACCGTCGGGAAATACGCGGTAGATTTTGTAGTTCGAGATTTTGAATTTCGCCCGCAGTTGCTGGCCGCCCAAAGCGATGCACTGCTCCTTCCGGGGCAGATACAGCAAGTTGTCGCCTTGACGCATGATTGCAGCGCCGCCTGTAGGCATTTCAAACACCTGTTCCTTGGGGCTAGTCCAAGTGATCGCGTACTTCTCTTCAACTAGCGCCTTGGTCAGCAAGCCGCCGGTGCTGCCGCCGAAAAGAGGGGGTTGTCCAGTGAGTTCTTCTGCCATAAACATATCCAAAGGATTTTTACGGCATCGTATCATCATGAGGCGACACGGCTGTCGAAATTGTAAGGAAAGTTAACAGTTTTTTGGCGATCGATCTCTTCTGATAATTGATAATTAGTAATTAATAATTGATAATTGGTAATTTCCACCAAAGTTAGAAAACAAAATTAGGCAGCACGAATCCCGAAAAAATAATCAAAAAAAAACAGCAATTATTCTGGTGCTTATGGGGCACCCGAATAATCGCACATTCCCCCAATTTCCCCCCACACACGATCGAACAATTTACCGCGCCAACCCTAAGTCAAGAACCTATTAGGGTCATAGCCACGCGGAATTTGGCTCAAAGCAGTCCAAGTTTCTTGATTGACAATCCCGTCGGCCTCAATCCCAAAGCTTTTTTGAAATGCGCGAACAGCTTTGTCCGTCAAAGTAGCAAAGTAGCCGTCAATTCTACCACCATAATGGTTGGAAGTTTTGAGAACTTCCTGAACAGTAGCGACTGCTTCCCCAGAACTGCCGAATTTGAGTACCGGCATATTAACTGGAGCAGAAGTATAAAGCGCCTGCCAAGTCAGCGGCCCGACAATACCGTCCGGCGACAAGAAAACCCGAAACTGAAACAGTTTCACAGAAAAATCAACTGCTTTGTTAAAAATTCCTTGAGCAGGATGCCGATAAAGTTGCAACTTGGTTAGCAGTTGTTCGAGTTCCAATACCGCTTTACCTTGAGAACCTAATTGTAGTTGTGGCTTTTTGGCCATAGGTTGAGTAGATTTCATCTGGGTTGTAGGTGACATAATCGATTTTCCTAACCTCTAGGTTTGAGTATTCTTATGGAAAAAAACTTTTTCCGGGCGAAACATTTGCATTCTCAATTTTTCACGAATCAACACTGGCGTCGGCAGTGCCTCAACAGATTCGAGCGACTTTTACCATCTCACGACTTGTGGACAGGAGACTTATACCACTTGAGATTTTAGATTTTAGATTTTAGATTCGGCATGACTGATTACTATCGGGGTTTGCAGCTTACCTAGGATCGCGAATTAAATAACTTACAATTTTAATTGTTATTGTGGGATGGGCGTCCCGCCCGTCAAAAAAGGGCGGGCGGGACACCCCACAAACTTGTGTAAGTTATTTAATTCTCATTCCCTACAGTTGGATTCTTTTTTTAAACTGGTATTAATTTTCGGCAGCCTCCCTAGGTATTCTGTCGCCAAACCGGGTTGAAGACGGCAAGCGGATCCTGAATCTGCTTTGATACTTTTGATTTTTAAGCTGAACACCGCGTGGCCACATCACCTTTAAGGCTGATCTCACAGGGTGAGGATTGAGGGTGAGAAAGGGTGTAGCAGCGGAGGCTGGTTCTGCAGTGAAAACTTTTCTGTGCTATCGTGTCTCGGTCGATCGATTAACTCGATCGATACTGCGCGCTCAGACGCTCACAAACCCGGTTTTTTAACTTTTTTGATTCGCATTGCTGACAGCGGACTGGAAATGCCGGAATCATATCAATTCCGGTAGTATCTGAATAGTAAAATCCAGTCAACAGCGATGCCATGAGCGAAGCCGAAGGGTCAACAATCACGGATGGTGCAACCGGAATTGATCTAATTTATCTGCGTTAATCTGTGTTGATCTGCCCTCATCTGCGGTTAAAAAAAGAGAATGTATTAACCGCAGATGACAATGGATTGACGCTGATTCACGCAGATGAAGAGAAGAGAGATAGGAATAATTCCGATGCTAACAGATTTGATATCAGTCAGAACAAAATTGTTTACGGCATTTTTTACAACTAAAGCAGCAGGCAAAGGTACGGGATTGGGACTGTCTATTGGCTATCAGATAGTAACTCAAAAATATTGGGGAACTTGGAAATGTTGGTCATCGCTAGAAGGTGGAACAGAGTTGGCGATCGGTATTCCAATTTAGGATAGACTGAGGGGTAGTTTGCAGTCATTAGTAATTAGTCATTAGTGATTAGTCATGAGTTAACACTTGTCAATTGATTCTCAACAGTGGGAATAGTAAAGTGAAATTCACTTCCTCGGTCTTTTCCTGCAGAATCCACCCAAATTTTACCGCCCCAGCCAGCAACAATCTGCTTGCAAATTGCCAATCCCAAACCTGTACCGCCGGCGCTGCGGCGCAAAGCTCCTTCTTCTTGATAAAATCGATCGAACACTACTTTTAAACTGTTCGCCTCGATTCCCCTCCCCGTATCGGCTACGAGCACTTCCACCATCCGAGAACCGTTGCATTTTGCTCTTATGGTCACGCTTCCTTGAGGTGTGGTGAATTTGCAAGCGTTGTCTAGCAGTTTGGAGAGCACCTCCACCAACCACTCTCCGTCAGCTTGCACTAAAGGCAATTCTGCGGACACTTCGGCGATAATTTCCGGTAACTGTCGATCGAGTCCGCCGCGCGATCGCACGCTGCTGAGGGCCAAATCAACGCATTCTTGTAGAGTCAGCGATTCTACATTCCATTTTACTCGCCCGCTTTCTAAGTGAGAAAGTGTTAAGAAATCCTGCACGAGTTTCCGCATTCGATCGGCATCGCCGAGGGCAGTTTCTAACATGATTTGCCGCAATTCTTGGGGCATATCTGGCTCGGAGTTCAAACTTTCTAGACACACTTGAATCGTCGAAAGTGGAGTGCGGAGTTCGTGTCCGGTGATGGCTATGAGATTGCTTCTAGTCCGGTCTAATGCTTCTAATTGTTGGTTGAGTTCTTCTAAATGAGCGTAGGTTTCGGCTTGAATTAAGGCTGCTCCGAGTTGGGTGGCGATCGCCTCTACTAAAGCAATTTCGTCTTCTTCCCAAGCCAAAGTCGATCGGCACTGGTGCATTTCCACCATTCCCAAAACCCGCCCCCGATAAAGCACTGGCACCATTAACCAAGAGACAATTTGCCAATTTTTTACAGTTTTTTCCAGGAATTTTGTATTGACAATCAGTGGGTGTTGTGATGTGTCTTGGATGTAAACTCGCTCTTGCCGCGCCACCGCGTCGCTCCATATTTGATTTTCCTGCAACAGCCAAGTCTGATCCAGCATGGAACTAGCGCCTGGAGCCAAAAACTCGCGATCGATTTTGACCGCCACATCTGTGGCCTTGCACCGATAAATCAAACATCGGCTTGCCGACAGGGCAGTGCCCAGTTCTTGCACTGCGACTTCGACGATTTCTTGCGGGTTGAGAGACTGCCGCATTGCGGTGGTAATTAAGTTTACCAGGCGTTCTTTGCGTTCCTGAGCGGCGATGGCGCTGTATGCTTTGAGCAGTTTGTGCTGGCCTGCTTGCAAGTAGGTTACTAAGCGTTCGGTAAAAGCATCGCTCAATTTTGGATTGGGAATTTTTGAGTTTTTGGCTGTACTTATGTCGGGTTTGGTGGCTTTGGAAGTGGCGGATTTCCTCGTTTTTTTCGGTGTTTTGACTAGCTTGTAAGTAGTTCGCGCTCGATCGATCTTTTCGGCCAATTCCGGGCGATAATTGACAATTCTATCGAGCAACAATGCGGCAGCTTTGGAGCTTACCTCGCGATCGAACGTCCAAATTCCTTCAAATCTGCGAGCTTGATCCATCAACAGTGGCCCGCGAGCGTCCTGGTTGTCGATCGGCACAATTTTTTCTTGACAAATCAGGCAAGTTGAGTAGTTTTGCCCCAGCACCACTAAGTGCCACTCTTTACTTAATCCGTCCTCCGGTGCAAACGCCACAGTTTCGTGATGTTCTGAGGAGTTTTTAAACTCAGTTTCCGGTGATGATAGCACGTATACCTGAGAAGATAGAGCGGCAATTCGTCGATAGCGGTGAGCTTCATGGCGGTAGAAGCGCTCTTGCTGAAAGCTGGCAATGACTAGCGGTTCGTCGTCAGAACCCGCCAAAACTAAGTCTTCCATCGCGTGAGACAGGGCTGTCATGGAAGATTTGAAATAAATTTGTGCCCGCAGTTGGGGCAAAGCTCGCAGAAGTTCTGCCAGTAGCGAAATAGGGACGATCATCTAGCCTTAAACGTGCATTTTTGCCGATGACAAAACAGGATCGATAGGAGGTTTAGAGCGATCCCTTTTCAGTATCTGATACATTTATGCTTCATAACACGACTGTTTAAGTCATATCATGCTAGCAATAGCACTTAGACGAATCTAAGCAGAGGTATCCCTCCAAGACCTTGAGTTCATCCCAAAGTCACCTGTTTTTACCTCTAAGTTTTGACGCCAACTCATCTATTCAGGCTGGGATTTGGGCGTTAGCACTCTCACCATTCAGACTTGTTAGGCACCGCTTGCGGATCTCTTGCATTATACTATTCTTGAGCTATTTGATATCAGTGCAATCTGTATCGGTTTTTGGTGATCGGTTTTTGGCGAACCGGTTTTTGGCGATCGATCTGGCTAATCGGCAATTAAACTTTCAAAAATCCCAAATAATTGGCCATTAGTTAAAAACTAACGGCCAATTATTTTGAGGACTTATATCCAATCTGGTTAGATTCGGAATAATGCCAAGGGTGCGAGCATCGTCGCGAGATATTAAGCTCGCACTGAAATCGGAAAATTATTATTCCGTTGAAGCGCGGAAACGATTTTCACCAAAATCTATGAAGAAAAAGGGTTTCGGACACCTAGCGTGTAAGTCCTATATTTTTTTTGAGGCATAGCGCCTAAGTATAAATGCTGCGGCTGTGGTTGTCTTAGGCTAGTTCGCCCCCTTCGTCGCTGCCGCCCGGAGATGATTTGTAGAGAGCATCTAATTGTTCGCGCGCGTCTTGCACAGTCAGCGAACGCATCACTAACAGCGGCTCGTTGACTATGTTTCCGTATTCATCTAAAAGTTCTGGATGCGGTACCGATTGAGAGCGAGGATAGGATGCGTAGGGATTATTTGCCCTGAACTGTTGAGGGCGCTGGGACTCCATACCAACGGTGACTAGACTGCGGATTAAGTTACCGACTGCCAGAAAGGCAAGAACGGTAAAAGCTAAAATATAAAGCAGGTGCAACATTATCTTCTCCTCCGGGCTAAACAGCCACACAGCAATTTACAAAAATGTTTCAGCAAGTAATAACTTATTAACTGGAAATCTGTTTGAGCTTGTCAAGTGGGCCGCCACATTTCCAAAAGTTTGGGATTTAACTGCAAGTTTAACTTGAACTCGCTTCCTTATTTTCTTGGGGGAGCTGACTGCAATGAGCGAAAGCGCACCGATACTTGCCAGCATTCGGCGAGCAGTCTGTGCCACGGCATCAGTGCTGTGGTTTCAATCCCAACTTGACCCCCGGTTGCTTGAAATAGAGCTTTAGCAGCGCCTACTTCTTGCTGAGTCTGTTTGACTCGCGCCAGCAAGTCAGATTGATCCTCGTCGCCCAGAAAGGGAATTTCCTCAGTTTCTAAGAGCTTTGCCGATCGATCGAACCAGTAATTGAAATCCTCTAACAGCGGTTCCAGTAACGCTTTGAGCAATTCTGGCTCGGGCAAATTGGAATTAAGCATGGATCAAAATTGGGTTATTTATATATTATAGTCTTAGACGGTCTTTACAAATTGTAACATATTTTTAACAAAAATTCAATGATTTAACAACAATTAGCAGGTGGGTGTGAATAAATTTAATTGTGTCAGCAGCGATTTTTGAGTCGAAATCCCCAAATTCTGCCAAATTTTTGCGATCGCAGGGGTGCTTAGAAACCGGGTTTTTTCACGCAATACTTCATTACAGCCCGCAGATTCGGTAAAAACCCGGTTTCTCGGCCGGCCGAGTGCGTCCCGGACTAAACGTCCTCACCATCAGGGCCGTTGCTGTAATGAACCGGAGTCTCCCCCAGCCGGAAGTCGGCGCTTACTAGACCTCTTGCAAAAATAATTAGGACGATGCTCAGAGCAACGTCCCACAAATTTTTTTTTCTTGTGGGACGATGCTCTGAGCATCGTCCGAAAATTTGATTAAAAGGACTTATGCAAGAGGTCTACTTGTCCCAATCTGAGTAAGATAGAAGCAACTGCAACTAAATTAATTGCTAATTCAGCCGATGTCTAGCTCAGAATCCATGTCCCCTCCAGAAGAGTCCGTTAAGATTGAGTTGCCCCGCACGAGTGAGTCGGAGGCACTAAAAAAAATTCGCCACACCACATCTCACGTTATGGCGATGGCGGTACAGAAGTTATTTCCCAAGGCTCAAGTAACAATCGGCCCTTGGATTGAAAACGGTTTCTATTACGATTTTGATTGCCCCGAACCTTTTACTGAAAAGGATCTCAAGGCAATTAAAAAAGAAATGATCAAAATCATCAATCGCAAATTGCCTGTAACTCGGGAAGAAGTCAGCCGCGAGGAAGCGGAACGCAGAATTAAGGAGATTAATGAACCTTACAAATTAGAAATTTTGGCAGGTTTGATTGAACCGATTACTCTTTACCATTTGGGTGACGAATGGTGGGATTTGTGCGCTGGGCCTCACTTGGATAATACCAGTGAATTGAACGGAAGGGCGATCGAGCTAGAAAGCCTAGCAGGCGCTTATTGGCGCGGCGACGAAACCAAAGCTCAGTTACAGCGCATTTACGGCACAGCTTGGGAAACACCCGAACAACTAGAAGCCTACAAACACCGCAAAGAAGAAGCATTAAGGCGAGATCACCGCAAATTAGGCAAAGAATTAGGCTTATTTATTTTTGCCGATGCGGTTGGCCCCGGTTTGCCTTTGTGGACACCCAAGGCACGATTTTGAGAAAGTATTCTAGAAGATTTCTTGAAACAAGAACAAATCAAACGCGGCTACTTGCAAGTTGTGACACCGCACATCGCCAGAGTTGATTTGTTCAAAATTTCTGGACATTGGCAGAAATACAAAGAAGATATGTTTCCGCTGATGGCTGAAGATGCAGAAGCGGCAGCCAATGAACAGGGTTTTGTGATGAAACCGATGAACTGCCCTTTTCACATTCAAATTTACAAAAGCGAGTTGCGTTCCTATCGAGAATTGCCGATGCGTTTAGCCGAATTCGGCACAGTTTACCGCTACGAACAATCGGGAGAATTGGGCGGTTTAACGCGGGTGCGCGGTTTTACAGTAGACGATTCCCACTTGTTTGTCACGCCGGAACAGTTGGATGCTGAATTCTTGAGTGTGGTGGACTTGATTCTGTCAGTATTCAAGAGTCTCCAACTGAAGAATTTTAAGGCGCGTTTGAGTTTCCGCGATCCAGAAAATTTAGAGAAATACATCGGTTCCGATGAAGCTTGGGAAAAATCTCAAGGTGCAATCCGCCGCGCGGTGGAAAGTTTGGGAATGAATTATTTTGAGGGAATTGGGGAAGCGGCTTTTTACGGCCCGAAACTAGATTTTATTTTCCAAGATGTGTTGGATAGAGAATGGCAATTGGGAACAGTTCAGGTAGATTACAATTTGCCAGAACGTTTTGATTTGGAATACGTTGCTGAAGATGGGACTCGCAAGCGTCCGGTGATGATTCACCGCGCTCCTTTCGGTTCTTTGGAGCGCTTAATCGGGATTTTGATCGAACAGTATGCGGGGGATTTCCCAATATGGTTAGCGCCTATTCAGGTGCGGTTGTTGCCTGTTAGCGAGGAGTTTTTGCCGTTTGCGAAGGAAGTGGAAGCGAGGATGAAGGCGCTGAATATTCGCGCGGAAGTTGAGAGTGGCGAACGTTTGGGTAAGTTGATTCGCAATGCTGAGAAGGATAAAATTCCGGTGATGTGTGTTGTGGGTGCTAAGGAGGTTGAGGCGAATAGTTTGAATGTTCGGACTCGTGCTTCTGGGGAGTTGGGGGCGATTTTGGTTGATGAAGTGATTGGGAGGTTGCAGGCTGCTATTAGTAGTTATGGCGATTTTTAGGGGGATTTTTTAACCGCAGATGCACGGGGATTAACGCAGATGATTGTTTGATATTGTCTGCGTTTTTCTAATCTATCGGGTAAAATGATAGTAGTAAACGGGAGGTAAGATCATGCCTAATCCATTTCCGGGGATGAATCCCTATTTAGAAAGTCCTGATTTTTGGCCCCAAGTACATCACTTGCTAATTAGTAGCATTTTTGAATCATTAGTGCCGCAGTTGCTGCCAAGATATATCGTCGATATTGAAAAAAGAGTTTATGAGATTAGCGGGGAAAATTCCCTATTAGTGGGGATTCCTGATGTCACCGTGCAGCGCTCTCCAATTCAAACAAACCCTAATTCTTCTAATATCGCAGTTGCCGCACCACCTGTGACAGCTTTGAAAGTAAGACTGCCAGTACCTATCGAATGTAGGGAAGCCTATCTAGAGGTGCGAGATACAGAAACTAGGGAAGTTGTGACAGTGATTGAAGTGCTGTCACCCGCCAACAAGCGTCCTGGGAAAGGGCGAGAAATGTATGAAGAAAAGCGAGAAAAGGTGTTTGGTAGTCGGACTCAGATGGTAGAGATTGACTTGCTACGAAGTTACCAACCTCTACCAGTTTTTGGGAACGATATTGAGGCAAATTATCGAATTTTGATAAGTCGGGCAAATCAAAAGCCTTTGGCCGATTTGTACCTTTTCAATTTACCCAATATGATTCCTCAATTTCCATTGCCTTTGCGCCCAGGCGATGCGGAACCAATTGTAGATTTACAAGCGTTATTAAATGGGGTTTACGATCGCGCCGCCTATGATTTTAGAATCGATTATACGACAGAACCCGTTCCTGCGCTCTCCGAACCGGATGCTATTTGGGCTGATGCTTGGTTGCGGGAGACGGGGTTAAGGAGTTAATATTGTGGAAATTGTCAACAATATATTACTATGCCTAATCCATTTCCGGGGATGAATCCCTATTTAGAAAGTCCTGATTTTTGGCGGGCGGTTCACAATCGGTTGATAGTGGCGATCGCAGATTTTTTGACTCCGCAACTGCTGCCTAAGTATTTAGTGGACATCGAACAAAGAATTTATCAAATCAGCGGGGAAGATGCTTTATTGGTCGGTATTCCCGATGTGGCCGTGCAGCGATCGCCAATTCCAGCAACTCCTAGCACTGGAAATGTTGCTGTCATGTCGCCGCCTGTGACAGCTTTGAGAGTGAGAGTGCCTACAACGGTGGAATTTAGAGAAAGTTATTTGCAGATAATAGAACAGGAAACTAAGAAAGTAGTTACAGTAATAGAAGTGCTTTCGCCGACGAACAAGCGCGGCAAAGGGCGGGAGATGTATGAGGAAAAACGGTATAAGGTGTTCGGAAGCCGATCGCACTTAGTGGAAATTGACTTGCTGCGAAGTTACCAGCCTCTCCCTGTTTTTGGGAATGATATTGAGGGAAGTTATCGGATTTTGGTGAGTCGGGGAGATTGTAGCCCCGTCGCTGATTTGTATTTGTTTAATCTACCGGATGCAATTCCGGCTTTTCCTTTGCCTTTGCGTAGCGGCGATGTGGAACCAATTGTAGATTTACAGGGGTTATTAAATGGGGTTTACGATCGCGCAGCCTATGATTTTAGAATCGATTATACGACAGAACCCGTTCCTGCGCTGTCGGAACCCGATGCTGTTTGGGCTGATGCTTGGTTGCGGGAGACGGGGTTAAGGAGTTAATATTGTGGAAATTGTAAACAATATATTACTATGCCTAATCCATTTCCGGGGATGAATCCCTATTTAGAAAGTCCCGACTTTTGGCCAGAGGTACATAGTCGTTTAATCGTGGCGATTGCAGATGTTTTGGTTCCCCAACTGGTGCCAAAATATCGAGTGGCGATTGAAAAGCGCATTTATGAACTCAAGGGAGAACAATCTCTGTTAGTCGGAATTCCTGATGTTTCTATTCAACGCAATCCTACTCCCAGAAATTCAAATTCATCTGTAGCTGTCGCGACACGAACTGCTACGCCTTTGAAAGTCGGATTACCGATGTTTGAGGAGGTGAGAGAAGCGTATTTGGAGATTAGAGATATCACAAGTAAAGAAGTTGTGACGGTGATTGAGGTGCTTTCACCTGCTAATAAACGTCCGGGAAAAGGGCGGGAGATGTATGAGGAAAAGCGGGATCAGGTGTTCGGAAGCCGATCGCACTTAGTGGAAATTGACTTGCTGCGAATTTACGAACCTCTCCCTGTTTTTGGTGACAATATTGAGGGAAGTTATCGGATTTTGGTGAGTCGGGGAGATTGTCGCCCCGCGGCTGATTTGTATTTGTTTAATCTACCGGATGCAATTCCGGCTTTTCCTTTGCCTTTGCGTAGTGGCGATGTGGAACCAATTGTCGATTTACAGGCGTTATTGAATGAAGTGTACGATCGCGCCGGATATGATTTTACGATCGACTATACCGCTGAGTTAGTTCCTGCGCTGTCAGAATCCGATGCTGTTTGGGCTGATGCTTGGTTGCGGGAGAGGGGGTTAAGGAGTTAATATTGTGGAAATTGTAAACAATATATTACTATGCCTAATCCATTTACGGGGATGAATCCCTATTTAGAACATCCTGATTTTTGGCCGGAAGTTCATCATTTACTGATTAGTATGCTTCAGGAGTCATTGGTGCCTCAACTGGTGCCAAAATATCGAGTGGCGATCGAAAAGCGCATTTATGAACTCAAGGGAGAACAATCTCTGTTAGTCGGAATTCCTGATGTTTCTATTCAGCGCAATCCTACTCCCAGAAATTCAAATTCATCTGTAGCTGTCGCGACACGAACTGCTACGCCTTTGAAAGTCGGATTACCGATGTTTGAGGAGGTGAGAGAAGCGTATTTGGAGATTACAGATATCGCAAGTAAAGAAGTTGTGACGGTGATTGAGGTGCTTTCTCCTGCTAATAAACGTCCGGGGAAAGGGCGGGATATGTATGAGGAAAAGCGGGATAAGGTGCTTGGAAGCCGATCGCACTTAGTGGAAATTGACTTGCTGCGAATTTACCAACCTCTGCCTGTTTTTGGGAACGATATTGAGGGAAATTATCGAATTTTGGTGAGTCGGGGAGATTGTCGCCCTACGGCTGATTTGTATTTGTTTAATATACCAGATGTGATTCCGGCTTTTGCGCTGCCTTTGCGGGGAGGCGATGTGGAACCAATTGTGGATTTACAGGCGTTGTTGAATACAGTGTACGATCGCGCCGGATATGATTTTACCCTAGATTATACGCCCGATCCCGTGCCTGCGCTGTCGGAGCCCGATGCTGCTTGGGCTGATTCTCTGCTGCGGGAGACGGGATTGAAGGGATGAGGGAGGGAGGTGGAAGTGCGATCGCGCAGATATTAGTCGCACAGATATAATTAAATAACTCACGAGTGGCGAGAAAAAGTCATGGCAGATATTCAAATCAGCGTCGAAGGACAAGATGCAGTTGCGGCGACGGAGGAATTCTTTGCGATTTCTGGGTTGTCGGGAAATTGGGAAACAGCCGGAGATGATGAAAAAGAGGTAATTCTCGTAACTATTGGCGCTATTGTGGGTATTGTTGGCGGAACTGTCGCAATCGCAGAACAAATTCGCAAGTGGTATCAAGAATATAAAAAAGGCAAGTCTGGTAAAAAGATTGAGAAAGTTTTGCTGGTTGGGCGGCGCGGGCGGCGGTTGCTGTTGGAAAATGCGACGATCGACCAAATTAAGCAAATTTTAGACGAATAGAAGGCAGTTCGGCAACGGTACGGGATGTAACGGATAGTCGGCGTTGTAGGGTGTGTCGCCACGAAAAATCCCTAAATGAAATAGACAATCTCAAAGCGACGCACCTTGCAAAATAGTTATCGCATATACGCATTTATCGCCGGCGACACACCCTACACATACTATCCTGTCAGGTGCGTCGATCGCTCGATGGTCGATCGAATCTAGGCATTTTTTTGGGCGACACACCCTACAAATACTAAATCAGAAAAATATCCTGAAACGAGCAAAACCACGGAGAAGTCATCTTTAACCTGATTCAAAATATTTTATTGAGCTAGAGCTTAAAACTCTGGCCTGCTGTCAGAGAAAGCATCACCTCTTAACCTTATATAACTCCCTACCGTGAAAATCCTGCACCTCGACCTCAAAACTGTTCAAGGCGATTATGTCGAATTTCGCTATTTTTTAGACAATCCTAACAATTATAGCTCGCGGCGGCTGTCTTTGACAGCAATTGCTGATTTAATTCAACTTGTCGAACGAGATTATTATGTTCGATTGCCCGAAGACTATGCTGTTACTGGAAAACGCTTGTTTGACTGGCTGGATGGCACGGAACGCCTGTTTTATCAAAAACTCGAAGAGTTGGCGGGGGAAAGGGTTATTTTAGCGATTGCTGCGGCAGAAAGACTCGCTCATTTACCTTGGGAAGTGCTGCACGATGGTAAGCATTTTTTAGTGGCAAAACCACAGCCGATTATTCCCACTCGCTGGGTGTCTTCTGATAGCATTAAAAAGTTGTCGGTTGATGAGGGAAAGCCGGAAAATCGAGCGCTCAATCTCTTGTTTATGGCAGCTTCGCCCGCAGATACAACACCTGTGCTGGATTTTGAGAAGGAAGAAGGATTAATTCTCACAGCAACGGCGCGGCAACCTTTAGCGCTGGTAGTTGAAGAAAGCGGCTGTTTGAAAGAATTGGGATATTTAATTGATAGTCACAGTCAGGGATATTTTGATGTTTTTCATTTGACTGGTCATGCGACAATTGATGATAGCGGACAACCGCGTTTTTGTACAGAGACAGAGACTGGTGAAACTTATCTAGCTAGCGGTCAAGATATTGCTCTATCGTTTAAATCTCGGCTGCCTAAATTACTATTTTTGTCCGGTTGCCGCACGGGACAAAGTGGCAAAGCTGGATCGGTTCCTTCTTTGGCTGAAGAGTTGCTGAGTTTCGGGGCTAAGGCGGTTTTGGGTTGGGGGAAAAAGGTGGCAGATGGGGATGCGACGGCGGCGGCGGCGGCACTGTATTCTAGTTTGGCGGCGGGCTATGGATTGACGGAGGCTTTGGCAAAAACTTATCAAGCTTTGATTTCAAACAAGGCGCGGGATTGGCATTTACTCAGGCTTTATGTGGCAGGAACTTTGCCGGGAAATTTGGTGACAACTTTGCAGACTCGCGGGCGCAAACGCGCACCGAAACCGACGGTTACAGAACAGTTTTTGGATGCTGCGGGGCAGAATGTGAAAGTGCCAACTCGCGAAGCTTTTGTGGGACGGCGGCGGCAGATTCAATCTTGTTTGAAAGCATTGAAATTGCCCTCGGACAAAGTTGGGATTTTGATTCACGGGATGGGGGGTTTGGGTAAGAGTAGTTTGGCGTCGAGGTTGTGCGACAGATTGACGGAATTTGAAAAGATTGTGTTGGTGGGGAAGGTTGATGAACAAAGTTTATTAAATAAGTTGGGCGACAAATTATCGCAGTCGCAACGAGAATATTTGCAGCGAGATAATGAGGACTTAAAATATCGCTTGCGAAACTTATTTAAGGATTTAGATGAGAGTAATTCGCAGCCGTTTTTGTTGGTTTTGGATGATTTTGAAAATAATTTAGAATCTCGACCAAATAGTGGCTATGTGTTGCAGCCGGAAATGGCAAGAATTTTAGATGCTTTGGTTTGGGCAATTCAGGAAACTAATGCGCCTCACCGTTTAATTTTAACTTGTCGTTACGATTTTGATTCACGGCTGTTGCGGAATTTTTATAAGCAGGGTTTGGATGGTTTTAAAGATGCAGATTTGAAAAAAAAATGTAGTTTGCTTGTGGCTTTTGCGCCGGAATCTCCGGTGGATGGGGAGTTACAATCGCAAGCGAAAAATTTGGCGGATGGAAATCCTCGATTGTTGGAACGGCTGGATTTGCTGTTGCTAGCCGAAAAGCTGGATGTAAGTGCGATTTTGGAACGGATGCAGGAGAAAACTGCGGAGTTTCGGGAAGAGATTTTGAATGAGGAATTGTTGAAGCAGCTATCGCCGGAATTGACAAAGATGCTGGAGTTGGCATTAGTTTATCAGTTGCCGGTGCCGAGGGCAGCTATCGCGGCTGTTTGTACAAGTATTGTGGAGATTGAGAAAATCTTAGATCGGGCAATAGCTTTGGGTTTGCTAGAAGTTAGTCCAGATTCGTCTGTGCGAGTCCCCCGGATTTTGTCGCTAAATTTGCCGGAGGATAGCGAAGATTTGCACCGAGAAGCGGCTGAGTTTTTGTATCGTCTCTGGTGGAAGGAAGGGGAATCTTCTACGGAGGAACAGGGGTTAGAAATTCATCGGTTGGCGATGCTGGGAAAGGTGGAAAAGATTGCAGTGGAAATCGCCAAATTTGTGACGAGTCAGTGGAAAAATAAAAGTCGATTTCGGGAAGCTGTGAAAACTTGTGAGGAAACTTTAGCAGTTTTTCCAGATTATCGCATTTTCCACAGTTTGGCTCGTTCTGAGGCTGAGTTGGGTAACACTGATGTAGCAAAAAAGTATTACCTAAAAGCATTAGATGAGTGTCCGCCGGAAGATGAAAAAGAAAAGGCAACCATTGTTCACAATCTAGCAGGAATCTATGCGAATCAAGGGGAAGTAGAAAAGGCGATCGCATTTTATCAACAATCTCTCGAACTTTTGGAAAAAATTGGCAATGTTCAAGGGAAAGCAGCTAGTTTGCACCAACTAGCAGGAATCTATGCGAATCAAGGGGAAGTAGAAAAGGCGATCGCACTTTATCAACAATCTCTGGTAATTGATGAAAAAATTGGCAATGTTCAAGGGAAAGCAGCTAGTTTGCACCAACTAGCAGGAATCTATGCGAATCAAGGGGATGTAGAAAAGGCGATCGCATTTTATCAACAATCTCTCGAACTTAAGGAAAAAATTGGCAATGTTCAAGGGAAAGCTGCTAGTTTGCACAATCTAGCAGGAATCTATGCGAATCAAGGGGATGTAGAAAAGGCGATCGCATTTTATCAACAATCTCTGGTAATTGATGAAAAAATTGGCAATGTTCAAGGGAAAGCAGCTAGTTTGCACCAACTAGCAGTAATTTATGCGAATCAAGGGGATGTAGAAAAGGCGATCGCATTTTATCAACAATCTCTCGAACTTAAGGAAAAAATTGGCAATGTTCAAGGGAAAGCAGCTACTTTGCACGAACTAGCAGGAATCTATGCGAATCAAGGGGATGTAGAAAAGGCGATCGCACTTTATCAACAATCTCTCGAACTTAAGGAAAAAATTGGCAATGTTCAAGGGAAAGCTGCTAGTTTCGCAATGTTAGGACAGTTGTTAGCAGATGAGAAGGGAGATTTTGAGCAAGCTTTGAATTATTTGCAGCAATCTTTGGAGATTTTACAGCATTTGCGATCGCCCGACGCGGAGACAGTGAAGGAAATTATTGCTAGAGTTCAGCAGATGGCTGATGGGTGAAGTTGGGATTTATCTAGGACTTACCCATTAAGGCCAAAGAAACCGGGTTTTTCGGGGTTTTTGCGATGTGTAGCGAGTATTTTCGTGAAAAACCCGGTTTCTGAGTATCGGCGAGTAAGTTCTAAAAAGTTAAGACTGATCCCCCCTAACCCCCCTTAAAGAAGGGGGGGACAAGAGTATTCTCAAAGTCCCCCTTCTTAAGGGGGATTTAGGGGGATCTCTATCCGAAACCTCAAAAATTCTACACAAAACGTTACATATTTGTTAACATCGTGGCGAGTCTGTGCTCAGCAGCCCCTCTGTTAACCTCCTAAACTAACCGTTATGAATCAACCTCCCTCCACAACTCCCGCCGCCGCAGAGTCCGTCGCCGAAACTGCGACACAGCCGACAAACAATGCACCTCCACCGAGTTATGTCAAGCTGGCGATGCGGAATATGGTTCGCAAGCGGGCGACTTCTTTGTTTCATTTTGCGTTGACGGCGGCTGGACTTTTGGGCGTACTCGTCGGTTTGGCTTTTCTCGATCGATATTTCAACTCTTAGTCTCAATGTGGCGATACAACACCGGGCGGTTGAAACCGCCGTCTGTGTTCTGAGCCCGTTGCAATCTTCCACAGATTCCTGTAATCTGCCAGCTAAAAGCAAAAAGTCGATTAGCCTGCCCAATGTGAAATTGCCCAAAAATTGAATATATTGCTTGACAAAAAATGCTGAAAATGCTAATTGAGGTGAACGTCGAAGACTGTTATGGGCTAGCCCGATCGTCCGCCGACGGTTCCAACCTCCCGGAAAGTGCAGCCAGCGGGGAAATTTCAACCGAAACTTGGGAAAATTGGTTTAGCGTTTGGCTGGAAAACCAGGCGGAGGATGTGCCAGCGGCCCCTGGCTACGAAGTCAGCCTGCGTTTAACCGCTGATCCGGATATCCAAGCCCTCAACGCCCAGTACCGCCAGCTCGATCGACCGACGGATGTACTAGCTTTCGCAGCTTTAGAGGTAGACTGTCCTCAATTAGAGGAAATGCAGTCATCTGAACCCTTATACTTGGGTGATATCGTAATCTCGATCGATACGGCTCAGCGACAAGCCCAGCAGCAAGGACATCCCCTGAAAACCGAATTAGCTTGGCTCGCAGCCCACGGTTTTTTGCACCTTTTGGGCTGGGATCACCCAGATGAAGAAAGTCTGACTCAAATGCTCGATCGACAAGAAACATTGCTGCAGGCGATCGGTCTTACGATCCAAACAGCATAACTGAAGTTGATGGTTATTTAACAAATCATGTCAAGCCCAACATAACTTTCTGAAATTAAACCAGAACTTTAGTAAAAACTTAGAAAAGTTACCTAGACTTGATGAAGTTAATTTAAAAAGTTTAGCTTTCATTCATCTCTGTAAATTAAAGTTGGTTCTTTATGACACTAGATAGACCCTCAATTTCATCACAAATCGCACAGTTTCTGCCCATGCCTCAAGACTCTTCTAGCCAGACAGTCCACGAGCCCAAAAAAGCCTTGAAATACAACCGAGAGCTGTCCTGGAAAATCGCATCTAGCTTAGCTACGAGTTTTAGATACGCTTGGGGGGGTCTGAGTTATGCTTTTGAAACTCAGCGCAATTTTCGGATTCACACAGTTATTGGCACTTTGGCGATCGGACTCGGGCTATTTTTGCAACTGAAACCTGTAGAAATATCTGTGATCGGCGTCACCATTGGTATAGTTTTAGCAATGGAACTGTTGAATACGGCGATCGAATCCGTGGTAGACTTGACAGTCGGGCAGTCTTACCACGAACTAGCCAAAATTGCCAAAGACTGCGGTGCCGGAGCGGTTCTGGTATCGGCAATGGCTGCGATCATCGTCGGTACTGCACTTCTGCTGCCTCCTTTGTGGGCAGTCGTTCAAATTGCGATCGCCCGTCAGTAACTTATTGGGCCCATAAAATTTTAGGTTTTAGATGACCAATTTGAGATTTTGAGTTTTATTCGTCTATATTGCAGCTATTTTTATCTTCGGCATCTATCTAAAATCTTGAAACCCTTGCTTTCAGGCAGCGAGTCAATCTAAGATCTAAAATTTAAAACCTAAAATCTAACTTAACCCGTGATTATAGTCATCGATAACTACGACAGTTTTACATACAATTTGGTACAGTATCTAGGAGAACTAGGTGCCGAGTTGCCCGTAGCCAGCGAAGTTCAAGTCTATCGCAACGACCAAATTTCCTTAGCAGAAATTCGCCAATTACAGCCTGCGGCAGTGGTGATTTCTCCCGGCCCGGGGCGGCCGGAAGATGCGGGAATTTCTCTGGAATTAATCAAAGAATTGGGCCCGACTTTACCAATTTTAGGCGTGTGCCTCGGACATCAAAGTATCGGTCAAGTATTCGGGGGCAAAATTGTTTCTGCACCCGTGTTGATGCACGGCAAAACTTCTCAGGTAGAACACACAGGAACCGGAGTTTTTCAGGGCGTCGAATCCCCGATGATTGCAACTCGCTATCACAGTTTGGTAATTGAAAAGCAGAGTTGTCCAGAAGTTTTGGAAATTACGGCTTGGGTTGAAGACGGAACTATTATGGGCGTGCGGCATCGGGAATATCCGCACATTGAAGGTGTACAGTTTCACCCGGAAAGTATTTTGACGACTGCGGGAAAGCAATTATTGCGAAATTTCTTGGAACGGCTTTAAGTAGAAGGAAGAAGGAAGAAGGAAGAAGGAAGAAGGAAGAAGGAAGAAGGAAGAAGGAAGAAAACATACACAGCTAGCTTTTTAGCGAGCCGTATTTTACGTTTAATTAAGTGGATTTACTTAGTTGAATTTCCCTGAATTTGTCGGGTGCTATAAGAGCGAACCTTACGGTAAGACTAGGGTGCACATTTTCGCATCTGAACCGCCCACAAAAGGATACAAGCCTCCGAAAATCGTCGCGGTGAAGCCCAAATTTTAGACGAAAGTTCCATATCCCAGATTCATCTGTGGAGTAAATCTAAAATCTAAAACTTGTTCTGAGCGAAGTCGAAGAATCTAAAATCTAAAATCGACTGACTGTGTTTTGTGCTATAACAACAAACGACCAACACCCGATAACTGCAACCAAAAGATGAAACGGCGACAATTAATACGTTACGCACAGACGGGTTTGCTAGCAGCTTTAGCAACTGGTTTGCCATCTGGATGGGAAAGCTATCAAGCTCAAACTGCTGATTCTTTGTCGATTCAGTGGTTGGGCCACACTTGCTTCTTGTTCGCCGGAGGCGGTGCGAGGGTGCTGGTGAATCCTTTTCGCCCATTGGGCTGTACGGCAGGCTATCGTTCTCCTAAAGTACCTACAGATTTGATTCTGATTAGCAGCAGATTGCTCGATGAAGGGGCGATCGACGGATTTGCGGGCAATCCCGGCCTTTTGTACGAACCGGGGGCTTACAGGTCTAACGGGCTGCGGATTCAAGGGATTCGGACGGAAAAAGACCGTGAGGGAGGAAGGCGATTTGGGGTCAATGTGGCTTGGCTGTGGCAGCAAGCGGGCGTTAAGATTTTACACTTGGGTGGAGTTGCTGGCCCGATCGGCATTGAAGAACAAATCTTGATCGGGCGCCCCGATGTAGTGCTGATTCCCGTGGGCGGCGGGCCCAAAGCTTACACTCCGGCGGAAGCGAAGCAAACTTTGCAACTTCTCAAACCGAAGATGGTGATTCCGACACATTTCAAAACCCAAGCCGCCGATGCTGCTGCGTGCGATTTGGTGCCGCTAGATGAATTCTTGGCGCTGATGGATGGTACGCCTGTGCGCCGATTGAATAATGACACGATTTCGATCAAAGCTGCTGACTTGCCCCAAACTGGTTCGGTGATTGAGGTTTTAAGTTACAGGTTTAGCGGTTGATGCCCGATTTCTCAGCTTGCGTTATAGTAAGGAAGTTTTGGTCGATCGGGGCTCCAAGAAAAATTTCTCTCCATTTTAGCCTCTGGCAACCTTGCCTTTTGTCGAGATTTGGCTAACATAACAATTCATGTTCACGGTTTTATCTCATAAGGAAATGCAAGCGCAATGAAAAATCAAAATTTACCTAGCTGGATGAAACAACTCACAGGTTTCGCAGGAGTAATCGGCGCTAGCGCGTTGATTGGTTTCCCGGCTTGGGCTCACATCAACTCCAACACCAATGTGAAGAATGCAACTCCAACTCAACAAGTTGCAGGAAATGTGAAAACCGCTGCTTCACCAGCACCAATGGCTTCACCCAAACCAATGGCTTCACCTGCCACAACTGGCGCTGCTAAGGATATTGTCGCTATTGCATCTGGCGACGCTCAATTCAAGACATTGACGAAGGCTTTGGGAGCTGCAGGTTTGGTTACAACTTTACAAGGAAAAGGCCCTTTCACTGTTTTTGCTCCGACTGATGCGGCATTTGCTGCTTTGCCAGAAGGAACTGTGGAGAATTTGCTCAAACCGGAAAACAAAGCCCAACTTACTAAGATTTTAACTTACCACGTTGTTCCTGGTTCGGTTTTATCTACTAGCCTGAAATCCGGCGATGTTAAAAGTGTTGAAGGCAGCTCGCTGAAGGTGGCAGTTAGCGCAGGCAAAGTTACTGTCAGCGGCGCTAATGTTGTGAAAGCTGATATCAAAGCTAGCAACGGCGTCATTCACGTAATTGACAAGGTTTTAATCCCGGCTGATGCCAAGTAGGAATAGCGTTTCTTGCATCATCAAATGACATCAGATTCGGTCAAATGAATGCGAAGTAAGGACACAACAATGTTGTGTCCTTATTTGTATGGCAGGCAATTCAGAATTAATATAGATCAAGCTTTAGGAATGAGAATTAAATAACCTGCAATTTTAATTGTTCTTGTGGGATGGGCCAGAAAGCCCGTCCCTTATAGACGGGCGAGACGCCCATCCCACAGGCTTATGCAAATTATTTAATTCACGATCCTTAGCTGGCTGCGGGTACTTGCAAAAATGACTGCCAACCCTTACCGCGATAGCCAAAATCGAAGACTTCGGGATGGAGAATTTCTGCTAAAATTTCTAACGAATCAACCAATCTCGGCCCCGGCCGATTAAAGTAAGAATTGCCGTCAGTTATGTAAACATTTCCTGTTTTTACTGCTGGCAAATTAAGCCATTCTGCGTATTAGTGATCTGCAATTGCTTCGCTGCGAGTGCGATTTAAATCAAAGCCGCAAGGCATGAAAATAATTACATCGGGATTAGCTTCTACTAGCGATTCCCATTTTAACCAGGGGGAATGTTGCCCGATAATGCCAAACAGCGAATTGCCTCCCGCCATTGCCACTAATTCGGGAATCCAGTTACCTGCAGCCATCAAAGGCTCAATCCACTCGATGCAAGCTACTTTGGGAACTCTTTCTTTTGTGGTAAGAATAGATGATGCTTGTATTTTCGAGGTAATAGCATCGATGCGGGATTGCAAAAGGTCGATCGCACTTTTGCCATTTACGCCCAAAGCATCAGCAACTCGCTCAATATCCGTCCAGATTTCTGCTAGCAGATTCGGCTGCAAAGAAATAATTTCCGGCTTGCTATTTACCAGCGTGCTTACCGCTTGTTCAACCTCTGCTAGAGAACAAGCGCATACTTCACATTGAGCTTGAGTAATAATGTGAGTCGGCTGCAATTTTTCCAAAGTATCTATTTCTACTTTATAGACACTCAGCGCATTTTGCAACAATTCTGTCACGCGGTTGTGAATTTCGCTGCTAGTTCCTTCAGGATTGAATTTAGGCTGAGTGCAAACAGGTAAATTTTGGATTTCTGGGGGATAATCGCATTCGTGGGAACGACCCACAATTGCATCGGTTAATCCTAAAAGTGCTACAATTTCGGTGGCACTGGGAATTAGAGAGACAATTCTTGGTTGGTTCATTGGTTTTCTGTTTTTTACCGATTCGGAAGCACAGGCGAAGCACAGGCGGGACGCCCGTGCCACAATAAAAGGGATTGTTAAATTTTTAGTTTTTTTAAGAATTGCAAATCTTGCCATGCTTGAATGAGATTACCTTGCATTAGAGCCGCTAAACCGTTTAAGACTCTAATTTCCGGTAGGTTGGAGTTAAGAGCTAGAGCAGGTTTTAAGGCAGTTTGAGCAGCTTTGGGATGCCAGCCGTACAGGTGTACGAAAGCGAGATAGGCGTAAGCGTAAGGGTTTTTTGAGTCGAGTTGGGTAACTTTTTCTAAGGCGGCGATCGCACTTTTGACATTCTGCTGCAATACCCGAGAAAATGCCAAAGCATAAGCCAATTCTAGATTATTTGGTTCCTGCTTCAACCGATATTCTAACGCTTGTTCCGCTTGCACTGTATAATCCTGAGTTGGATCGTACTGATTGATGCGCCCAATCTGCTCGAACACTGGTTCTAAACCGGGCAATCCTTTGGGTAAATTAACCGCCATTTCCCGCAATTGAGTTACCAAATCTAACTCCGGCTTATCTTCGTTTTCTGGGACTTGTTCGGTGATTTTCAAGTTTTTCTCATTTTCGCTCCCCCTTCGAGTCTGGGAAGCAATAACCGCAGGCTCAACGTCGATTTTAAGCGTTACCTGCGGTACGTTAATTGGATAGGTTTCGCCGGTTTTCCGATTTAGATAAGTAGCTTGGAGATTGTAACTTCCCGGTGCAATATTAGCAGGAGGCAGCATCGCCGTGCGATCGACAACTCGAAACCCCACAGCAAATTTATCCGCTTCCAGCATCCCCGAATGCAAAGTCGCCTGAGCGATCGCGCGATCGTGTAAAATCCTGAAAGTCTGTCCCGGTGGAATATCGCCAGGCGGCTGATTTTGCCACGTTACCAACACTAAACCAGACTGCAACTGCTGCCAAGGCCCAGACCAAGTATAAGTCACCGGCAGCGCGACTCCGGGAACTGCTTTTGCAGCGACAGTAACTCGATCTAATTGTACTTGCGATCGTGCTTCATTCAAGGGCTGTATTTCGACAGGCTGCACTCGCTTCCGATAAAGATTTAAATTAGTATAATCGGGCAAAACCCAAGTTTTTTCTAACTGAAATTTATCACCTTTTTCAACTGCAGCCACCGCTGCATTTTGAGCTTTTTTAATCCGTTCGCGAATCGAACCTTGCGGGCCAGTTTTGGTTACAAACCAAGAAAGCGATCGCACATCTTGCGGCACTTCTTTTAAATTCGTTCCCACCTGCCGCCCGTAAACCTGAAAATTAGCCAAAGCACCGTAAAAATTCAAATTATGCTGGTTAATTTCCGGTGTCGAAGGCAACACGCCTAAAGTAGATTGCAAATAAGGTTCCCTATCAATAATTTCTGCAATTACCTCACGGTGCGGCCACTCTTTCCCCGAGTAAGGATAGTTAGAATTGCCGGGACTGATAATTTGAACTAAGCTATGTCCAAAAGCACCTCCCAGCGGCAAGATATGGAACAGCATCGCCAGAATTGCCAAGCCAATTGTACCCCAGCGAATTTGTCGTCCCCACCGAGAAGGCCACAGCGTTAAACAGTAGGCTAAGAAAATAGATAAAACTGGCAAATAAGGTATCACATATCGGTCGTCTTTGTTGATATTTAGAGAATTAATTAAATAAGCTCCTCCCCAGAAAACAGCCAGCCAGCGACAGGAGTTGAGATGCAAGATTGACGAACTATTTTGCCGACGACGCCAATAAAGTATCAATCCTACTAAGGGAACAAGTAACAGAGGCCAAGAAACGTGTTCTGGTAAGTGTTGACCGTAGTAAATCCAAGCGTCGATCGTATTGAGGCCCGGATCTCCTTCGGCGATCGCAGAATCCACCGTTGCCCGTTTTCCCCCGGTCAAAATTAACAGCCAATTGGTTTTCGCCCACGGGCCAAACACCGCCGCCGACAGCAACAAAGCACCAGTTAATTGACCTAATCTCCCCCAATCTTTTTGCCGCACAGCACCAACAGCTAACCACACAATCGGGGTGAACATAAATAATACAGTCGTGTGTTTAACTAATATTGATAAACCGAGAGAAATTCCAAAGGCGATCGCCCAAAAGAAAGATGAGGGGGAGAGGGGGAGATTGGGAGATTGGGAGATTGGGAGATTGGGAGATTGGGAGAGGGGGAGAGGGGGAGAGGAGGGAGAGAATTT
>Ga0163154_10000716_pt1 | contig 51613 bp, 49 predicted proteins | sample OliLakLV19MP9P1_FD_148649 | JGI IMG/M metagenome (GOLD analysis project Ga0163154, IMG submission 148649) | Freshwater microbial mat bacterial communities from Lake Vanda, McMurdo Dry Valleys, Antarctica - Oligotrophic Lake LV.19.MP9.P1 | ecosystem: Environmental > Aquatic > Freshwater > Lake >...
ACGTATTGGCCGATGGCACTCAGGAGTGGCGTGTAGATGGCAAACTGCACCGCGAGGGTGACCTGCCAGCTGTTATAGGAGCAGATGGCACCCGGCACTGGTGGGTAGATGGTCGCCGGCACCGTGCAGGTGACCAGCCAGCAGTTATATATGCAGATGGTACTCAGTGGTGGTATGTAGATGGTAAACTGCACCGCGCAGGTGACCTGCCAGCTGTTATACGCGCAGATGGCACTCAGGAGTGGTGGGTAGATGGTAGCCGGCACCGCGCAGGTGACCTGCCAGCTGTTATACGCGCAGATGGCACTCAGGGGTGGTGGGTAGATGGTAGCCGGCACCGCGCAGGTGACCAGCCGGCCATTATACGCGCAGATGGTGTACAGGAGTGGTGGGTAGATGATAAACGCATTAAGTAACTCATGTTACCACCGATACGTTTAGTATGCTATTATATTTTTTGATTAGTAGTATTGGCTATATCTAACCTATCTAATACATCCTGACAACTACTCATTAACCGTACTCCAATTATGCCCTACTCCTAATAACATATATACTATCACTAGTTGCATTGATTAGACCAACAGTATACCGCCAGCTTATAGCCAGTGTACATAACTGTGTTTGCTGCAGGGTAGTGGTTTTTATATCCCATGCTCTATAAATAAAAAATTGAATACCCTAACCCTAACCTGTATAATCACCGCTATAAAGTAGCCAATAATTTCAATCTGCAACGCAATCTACCCATATAATGCACACTAAACCGCGTATTGAGGCATACATTGCCCATCTTGAGGAGACTGTTTCGCTATTGGCAGATTCGGACAAGTACCGTGAGGTATATCTTAGCAAGAAGTTTGGTGTATGCCGCAGCATGCTTGGTGCCCGGATTACTGCTATTGAAACCACTGTTAGTGAATTAAATGTACCCTGGACCGACTTTGCCCATTTGCAACAGTATACGCATAAGGAGCAGATTGCTGGCCTGCGCGAATACCTGGCCGTTTGGGAGAGCATGCAGACTCAGGCAGCCCCCTCAGCCCCTTCGGTTAACGTATTGGCCGATGGCACTCAGGAGTGGCGTGTAGATGGCAAACTGCACCGCGAGGGTGACCTGCCAGCTGTTATAGGAGCAGATGGCACCCGGCACTGGTGGGTAGATGGTCGCCGGCACCGTGCTAATGACCAGCCAGCAGTTATACACGCAGATGGTACTCAGGAGTGGTGGGTAGATGGTCGCCGGCACCGTGCAGGTGACCTGCCTGCTATAGTATGGGGTGATGGTGACCAGGAGTGGTATGTAGATGGTAAACTGCACCGCGCAGGTGACCTGCCAGCTGTTATACGCGCAGATGGTAGACAGGAGTGGTGGGTAGATGGTAGCCGGCACCGCGCAGGTGACCAGCCGGCCATTATACGCGCAGATGGTACTCATGAGTGGTGGGTAGATGGTAAACGGCACCGTGCAGGTGGCCTGCCAGCTATACGCGCAGATGGTGTACAGGAGTGGTGGGTAGATGATAAACGCATTAAGTAACTCATGTTACCACCGATACGTTTAGTATGCTATTATATTTTTTGATTAGTAGTATTGGCTATATCTAACCTATCTAATACATCCTGACAACTACTCATTAACCGTACTCCAATTATGCCCTACTCCTAATAACATATATACTATCACTAGTTGCATTGATTAGACCAACAGTATACCGCCAGCTTATAGCCAGTGTACATAACTGTGTTTGCTGCAGGGTAGTGGTTTTTATATCCCATGCTCTATAAATAAAAAATTGAAATTGGGTCACCCAGTATTGCACTTATACATCATGGAGACGGTCGATAACCCGTTTACACTCACGGCTGAATATGCGCGTGCGTTTACACTCATGGCTGAAGGGGCGCGTGCGTTTACACACACGGCTGAAGATGCGCGTGCGTTTACACTCATGGCTGAAGATGCGCGTGCGTTTACACTCACGGCTGAAGGGACGCGTGCGTTTACATTCATGGCTGAAGATGCGCGTGCGTTTACACTCACGGCTGAAGAGGCGCGTGCGTTTACACTCATGGCTGAAGATGCGCGTGCGTTTACACTCACGGCTGAAGAGGCGCGTGCGTTTCCAGAGGGTAAATCGAAAGCAGATTTATCCCGCATCGACAAGGAAGTCAAAAATTTCATTAAGCTTGATCTCGTTCCGACGATTAAGTTTACGCGCATGACCCATCCGAACGACACTGGATGTCGCTACGTGAAAGTATACGCGTGGACCGACACTCATTTGGCGATACTCCGGAAATATGCGAATGCGGCCGGATATAGCGTGTTGTTCGACGATATGACCCGTTTATTCGTTGTATCGTGGGCAGAGCCGTAGTTTTTTAAAAAATTGAAAACTTACGCATCATAGACGTAGATAACCATGCAAACTCATACCGAACAAGCCGACAACCCATTTGGACTCACCGCTGCCGAGGCGGGAATTCTCGCAAACGAGGCTATCGTCCGAGTCCGCAAGAATGCGCGTCTTGAGGCCGTCGTCGAGTGGATTAAAACAGATATTCTCCCAGCCGTCCAAAAGGCGGTCGACGCCGGTCTAAATATCGTGATATTCGACTTTCCGAAACACTGGGACGTGTTGCACATCGACGTATTCAAATCGACCGCACACAAATATGGATACGGTATTGGACGTCACAGATCTTTCGACGGTAGCTCGGATCGCGTCACACTGACGTTTTGACGAGAAATATGGCTGATGTTTGCAGCCAGTTACAAAAATTGAAACTAACCCCAACGATATACAAGTCGACCCGTTTAATTTTTTGGCGGACGAGGCACGCGCGTATCCAGACAAGGCAACCCCAGAGCGTCCGATGTTGCCGTGAGAGTCTCTAAATTCATCGAGACAAACCTTATTCCGACGATTAAGTATACACGTTTAAACGATCCGGACGTTGACGTGGGCAGTCATTGGAGCATAAACATCGATTGACGTTTCGAGTATATGCCGAAGCCCCCTGGTTATAGCGTAACGTTTGCCTACCGCGGTGACTTCATCGGCGAAACCGCTGTAATTTTCAATACCGTTATCGAGTGTCGATTAGTAGAAGAAAACTTACACTAAAATATATATTTTGTGCGCATGTATATACAGCATGGACTCGCGGTACGTGATCGGCGCCGTCGTCATAGCAGTATTGATATTGACGATGTGCAAATGTGGAAAACACGAGCCATACGGGAGCGATGGTAGCGAATATTCCGCGGGTGACCAGCCCGCATGGCTACGAAACGAGACTATGAACTCGACACGCCTTGGGCTATAGACGACTCTAAAAATTGAATTTCATGTCCTGTTAGTGTTGTATACAGTCGAAAATGAGCAAGGCAAAGCTTGTTAAAATCATGATGTCGCAGTTCCAGAAGGCGATCCGTGACCCCGAGGAGATGGTGAAGTTCACGATCGACGAACGAGACCCGCAAACGTGGTATATCGAGGTCAGAAACCTGTGGGGCAAGGAGGGCGAACTCGAGGGCGGCCGATACCTGTTTAAAATGTGGGCCCCGGAAGACTTTCCGTTTAAACCGCCCAAGTTTACGGCGTTAACACCAAATGGCGTCTACGAAATAAACCAGTCGATTTGTATCAGCATCGGTGAATATCACGCTGATCAATACATGGCCACACTCGGAATGTTGGGTTTTGCAAAGGAATTGGCGAACGGCATGACGTGTTGGAAGGACATGGGCCACGGTATCGGCATTGTACATATGCAAAACAGTATCGCAGACAAGCGCAAGTGGTGTCGCGACTCGGGTGCCTACAACACGAAAAACAATGCCGAGATTGTGGCAAAAATAGAGTCGACGTATACTGAATATTCCAAAAAGTGGGACTCGACAAAGATGACAGACGAGTATCGCCAGCGACTCGAATTGCCACCGGCGATAACCGACGAGGAATTGGCGGCCGAACTTGCGGCAATGGCGGCCACTGAATAGTTTTTTTGCGTCGTGAAATTTGAATTTAAACAGTATGTTGAGTACATTGACATGCGCGCCGTCACGGGATCCGACTGTTTCGACAAGTGGTGTGAAGCTACAATCCCCGCGACGGTACTCGATCTAGTCGACGGGTGGCGGAAACATATCGCGGCACATATCGCGGCACATGGCGATGACGCATCTAGACTCGCGGCGCATATCGCGGCACATGGCGATGACGCATCTAGACTCGCGGCCCATGGCGAGGACGCATCTAGACTCGCGGCGCATATCGCGGCACATGGCGAGGACGCATCTAGACTCGCGGCACTCGTCCGCGGTGATTTCATACCGATACAATATGAAGAGGGCGGATTGCAGACCGATGAGTGTCGATCCCGCGAGTATTGTTCTGTTTTAATACACCGCGATCTCTACGATTGTCTGTTTGAAATGTGTGACACTGACGAGTCATACGAATACATATTTTCGGATGCCGAAAATGAGATGCAGGGTGGTGATCACCTTAAACGCAAAAAAATAATCGTAACAATCGATACTCCATCTCGCTATTATGTATACGCGTATGCGCGCTGGCCAATTTCCACAATGTTTAAACTGCCGCATGCGTTTGCCGATACACTACTTAACAACTATATACACTTTCAAATATATACACGCGGATGCGGTGAGAGTCGTAATGTACTGGTATTTCTACAGTGTTTCCTGGATAGCATCGCGTAGTATTTTTATGTTCCATATAGAAAAACCGGCCTATTAAAAAGATAAACACCGCAATATATCACAATAGTGTATTAAAAAGATAAACACAACAATATATCACACTCATGTATTCACAAGACGTTCTAGCGCGGGTGATATCAATCGCCGAGAAATTTGTGATTGATAATGACCGCATGTTATACCGCGATATATTCCGAGTCGCCGAGGAGTACTGTGCCGACAACCGTTTGATTGTGGGTGGGGCTATAGGTATGGATCTACTCACTAAAAAACCGTACGGTAAAGACAATTTTGTGTATGATGTGTTTTGTAAAGATTCTGTTTGGAAAACAACATGCGAATTAACAGATGCCATCACTGCCGCTCACGTTCCGCATCTTGATAAGTCGACACTCAAGGCGCATACTGTTGTTAAAAATATCGAGTCGTCGATACTAATAAACACGCGTGAGATAATACGGGTGCACGCACTCCCGCATATTCGGGCCGCCAACATTGTCGACTTATTATCACCTGTCTCTATCCGCGGTTATTTTGCGGAGCGTGAGGTGTTATGTATGAGCGCAGATGTTCACCTGTGCGACGTATATCGAAGGCTATATCGTCCATATCCGCCGCAGCCCGGCTATCCAACGTATACCCGACTACTTGAACTCGAGTCGCAATTATACGGTGGGTATGAAGGCGCGTTCGACGACACGCCTCCAATCGACACGCCATCAGGCGACACGGCTCCAAGCGACACGGCATCAGGCGACACGGCATCAGGCGACACGGCTCCAAGCGACACGGCATCAGGCGACACGGCTCCAAGCGACACGGCTCCAAGCGACACGGCTCCAAGCGACACGCCACCACACGAAACCGAGACGTCCCAAAGCGACATTGACGAGGGTGCGAATGGAATAGACATGTATATCGAAGGTTCAGACGTATATACTGAAGACACTAATGCTGAAGACACTAATGCTGAAGACACTAATGCTGAAGACACTAATGCCGAAAACGGCTATGTCGGTAACGGTTATGCTAAAAATGGCAATGGATGGCGGCAGAGTATAGACGATACTATAATTAACAACGTGTTGCGAGGCTCCTTATACGTCTTGATAGGCGATTATGCTATAGAATCCAATACCGGTACAAAGCGGCTGCAATTTATATCGGATGGCGACATACCAAGCATTGTGTCTCATATTGAAAGTGCCGTCAAAGCGGAGCGTATAAATGCACGATTCGAAACGCCCGTTAAATATGCCCTACAGTTGCCTAACGATTTTCAGACCGTGAAATATACGGTATACGCTATCGACCCCAACGGGAAACGCGTGTCACTCGTCGATATATTTAACTCGGCGTCATTTGAACTTATACCTTTTGGCGTGTCGAAAAAGGGCCCCCTTGCGAACGTACGTGTTGCGGGTGTATTTGTGTTGTTGAGATTCAAAATGATAGACCTATATGTACTGAAATTTATATCTGCTCTCTCGAAAAAAAGCGACGATCCGCGTTCTCGTGATATAAAGCGACAGATATTGAGTCTACGGTCCGGTGCCCTGCGGCGTGTATCCGAGGACCCGGAATCGGTTTTCCAATTAGACGATTACTACGGTAAATATCTGGACGAGCGCTTCCAGAAAAAACTACTCGAGATTCAACTACGAACCCACATGCTGCCGGATTACTATCCGCTTAAAAATAACAGTTAAGGCGCAGCAGCGGCCCGCGGGCTGCCCGCGTCGACTTGATTCGCCGCAGGTTTGTTGGCCTGTTCATGTTGTTTTTTCGCCTCGGCGTACTCCTTATCGTACTGCTCATTATACGCCTTTGCGTTTGCCGGGATAAACTTCCACGCGAAAGTGGCACGAGCCGTCGCCTTGGCGGACTCCTTCGTCTTCTCGCTGACGCTCTTGTCGCCCTCCATCAACTGCAGGAAGTTGGGATGTTGGCGACTAACCGCCTCGTTACACGTGGTGCGAAACACGGCATCCTCGGTGTATTTCTTCTTGAACCACAACATCTTGTTGGGAAATTGTTTACCAGCGGTGGTCTCGGTGGCTGCCTCTGCAGGCGCGTCAACCTTCGGCGAGCCGTCGGCCGGTTTGTCGGTGGGTGTGTCCTTGGAGCTGTCGGCCGCCTTGTTGCGGTTGATCGGCTTCTTGGTCGCGGATTGACACTTCTCCAACACGGCTAGACGAGTGTTGATCTCGTTAAGCGTCTGCATAACGTCGCCAGTCTGCACATTCATGTGGTTCTTGAGTTGGTTGACGAGGCTGGTTTGATACTCGTCGAGCATCGTCTTCATCATGACTTGGAACGACTGGGTAGAGCTTTGTGCGGCCGGGGTCGTCATTTTAGGGGGTTGCTGAGCAGGATTGTATTAACACTCTAATCGGATACCATTTTCAATTTTTTCGTATAACCTATACCTCTCGATAGAGGTCTATGCCTCTCGATAGAGGTCTATGCCTCTCGATAGAGGTCTATGCCCGATAGTACGCCCAATACCGGAACGGCCGTGAGTATCAGAAAAGCGGCAAACGCGACATATCCCAATGTGACCCAACCGTCGGTTGACTTGGATGCGGCCCATTTTACGATAACCAGCAGGCACACCGTTACTATAACATAGTACACTACACCTAGAGCGCTAACACAATGCATGTATAATTATACAACCGGTAATTTTAAATTTTATACACGTCGCGTATCGTACAAGTCATATGCGGCGAGCGCAATCGTCGCCAAAATCACCAACATGGATGTCTTTGCCGTGAAATCGTGTTCGACGCCATAATTCGACACGACTGAAATCAAAACCATGGCAATTATTGCCGCGATTATTAGCCGAGCCGTGTAGCAGTGCATTTATATGTATATATCGCAAAAACAAAACACAAATATTCATGTTTTGTGTAAATTATACGCCGTTTGTTTCATATCGTCGAAACATCTGTTCGACAATATCGACATCGGTTTTGCACAATTCCATATATCGTTCTATTGTTTGACTCAGTGACTCGAGGTCCTTGGCGACTAAATCTGTACACTTGAGATAAACGGTCATACTGTTGCCAACATGACTCGACAGGAAAGACAGCGATCCGTTACGATACATGAAACCCGTAAAACGCCCCGTTGTCTCGAAATTAAACCAACACTCGCGCCTCAGTTTGAGATCCGCTACAAATTGGCGAAATTTAGCGTGATCATACTCATGGAGACCCGGAGAAAATGTAAATACACGATGGGTATCGGCGTCGCGGCTCAGGTAGTAGTGTCCCGCTAATTGTTGTCGGCAAAACATGGTGCCGTGCGCCGTAAAATCAATAGCCAAATCCCGATCCGTGATGGTCGGCGATTCCCCCTTAAGGTGGGTAATAATCTGACCCTCAACGCGTAGATCCATATTTCACTTAGACGACCATTGTCTAATTGGTGTTAAACCAGGCGTGAAAATACGATGTACAAAACTATAAACACAAGCGTGACTGCTGTATCGTCACGTAGCATGACTACAATACGACACGCGTTTATGTAGAACATAAATTGATCGATCTCGGCCGAGTACTGTCGGCGAAAACGCTCAATCACGCGTCCAAATGTCGACAATTCACTATCTCGGGACGCTTTCAATAGCCACATATGTAAATATATATACATATACATTGATGTCTCTAAATCACCTATTAAACATTAGCCGGCGTAGGTATATCGACATACCATCTGGTTTAATGGAACAGGAATTTGACAAGTGGGCTAATGCAAAGGGTCTGTCCACGAGTGACCGCGCCGAGGTTCGCCGCGTCCTGGAAATGGGAAAAATCATGACTTCAAAACCAATCGTCACTTATATTCAGGAGGCAGTTGAATATAAATTGAAATACGACGAGGGTGTCAGCCATCCGCAGTGCAAAAAGATTTTGAAAATGTTGCGTCGGATGCCAACGTCAGACCACACCGGTTACATTCAGATCCCGATTCCGGGAGATAATGTTGAACTGCGCATTCAGGTCACGATTACGGACCGCAATCACGTGATCCATCTGCGTAACGACCGCTACCTGACTCCCTCGCTGTCGGAAATCGACAAAATGGTCGATATGACACTCGGATACTACCAGACACTCATGCAAGACGCGGCGCTCGCCGACGCGATGCGTAACGTATTCGGCGACGATGCACCGCGCCTAACGCTCAACAAGATGGACCGAACCATGTTCGTGTACGAGCCGTTCGACAAGCGTATCGGCATCCTGTGTTTCTATGTCGACAGCGAGGGCCGTCCAGTGTTGCCGACAGAGCTGCCAGTGGACACGCCTGCCGCACCCACGTCAAATTAGAGACCGGTGGTATTATTTTTTAATAATGGCGGTTCTGCTATACGAAATGAAGTTCGAGTACGTCGGCATTGCCCACATGTATGAAATATTATCCTCTAGAGGGTGCTCAATCGACCTAATAGACACTATTTAATGGACTATCGCATAGCCATAGGTAGATTAACGGATCACAGATTCTGTCAACAAGTATTAAAAAACGCGTTACCCAGATACACGACCGGTGTTAACAATTGTTAAGGAAATTAGACCTGGAGTATAGAGCGCGTATTCAAATATATGATGCGGGTGTCTCGTTTAGAAAATACGCATTCGCGAGTAATATAGTGTATATCCGTGTATCGTGAAAATTTGATTTTTCATGGTCTATACGTATATGCCATAAATGAGTCGATTGTATACCGTCGCTTTCGAATACAATGACATGAAATACACCGTCATCGTGGAAGAGAACCTGTACAATGACATGAAATACACCGTCATCGTGGAAGAGAACCTGTACAATGGCGGTGACTACGAAATATTCGCGAAAATACGCTCCCCGGATGGAACCCAACATGAAAATAGCCGGTGGTTCTGTGGCGAACGACGAAACTGGAGTATAGAGCGCATATTCAAATATATGTTGCGGGTGGCTCGTTTAGAATACGCATTCGCGAGTAATATAGTGTATACACGGTTGGAGCTTTCGTACACGAAAGCGCCAGGCGTGTATCGTGAAATTTGATTTTTCATGGTCTATACGTATATGCCATAAATGCTTATATATAGAGCGTCATTCGTGGACAACGAGTCGGAATACCGATTTGACAATGCCGATAATTTCGATGCGGAGTTGCGCGACGGCATTACCCACGTATATATGTCGACTTAGTCTACATTCAAAATATGAGACTTAATAAATGTTGGAGGCTTCCGCAACGTAAGTATACATGGTCGGTCGAGCGAGTATTCAAATGGACAATACGTCGAGTGAAATTCGACGATACTCGAATCACCAACGTATGTATACACGAAATCGACAATTGATTTTTTATAGGACGTATAGAACCATACCCACCTCCATGCACATACTAACCCCAGACGTATTATTGCCGGTCGACCCGCAATGCATAGGTAATGGGACAGTCGCGTCTCCTCTTCCCGAATATACCGACGCTCCGAATCCGCTAAACGGCACGGTTAACGTCCCGGGTTTCGAAGACCCACTATATCTCGCGTGGTACGAGGCGTACGTCGAGGCGCTAACTGTCGACAAGGGCGAGTACGATACACTACTCGTGTCTCGTGACGCGACATCCGTACTAGCGCTAAATCACTACATGCACAATCGATACCCGTCGGTATCGTGGTGGTGGAAACTCGGGGTTTTGGGTGAGCGTACACGCCTCGGTGATCGCGCCGCGCCACACGTCATATACCCGCCTGCAATATATACGACTCGCAGCCGGCTCGCGAACATATATAACCGTTGCCGTCTCAAAAACGACATCACGATACTCGACTGTACACGTATCTTCCACCGTAAAGACGTGTACACCTCAATACTATACGTGTACAGTCGACTTGCAACCGGGCAGTCTGTACTCGTGGGGTTGTGTCGAAGTGTGCTGTTTGACCCCGCAACACCGTCCATACTATACCTGTACACACGCTCGTTTGCGTCCTCACATGCCCACTATTCAACGTGCGGGCAGTACGTGTTTCTAGTGTTTAACCGTGCGTTAAAAAAAACAGGCGTCACGATGTGTAAACGCATCGAATCGATACTCGATGGGCAGTTTGAGTCGATTTTCACGACGCCGCCGACCGACTACGTTGAATACACAGCGCGGTACGCAACGTGGATACTCGAATACACGCCGTCGCGTACTACAACATATGCATGGCTTCACAAGTACCGACCCGCGGCGTTGGACCCCCGTGTTCTACTTACACCACAACCGACAGGCGGCAATGCCGATAATGATTAGTCCGCTTACGTATACGGCATGGCGAGACGTTTCTACTCGATACCCGAATATTAAACCAGCGACACCCGCCATGAATATAACTACCAGTACCATCATTGCAATGTCAATGCTAAACATTTTTTGCAGCGTGTCGTTTCCACCGCGATGGGGTGCGACTTTACCACCGCAGTCGTCACATCCGCCGTCCCGCGGCCCGATGTCCCGCGGCCCGCCGTCCCGCGGCCCGCCATTGTGATGATCGGCGCCAATTTTACATGACGACCCACCGCAGTCGTCACACCCGCCGCTAGTGCACGCCGGACACGTCGCGACAGTTTCCGCATAAACCTGGCCGCTTCCGGATACCGTCTCTTGTATCAACAATTTTGCAGTATCGTCACTAATCGAGCCGGGAGGCGCATCTACAAATTTCTGTGCCGCTTTGTCGTATATTTTCAACACGAGACGCCCCGTCGCATCAAATCCAATCTTTACTAGATTTGTAGTTCCACGCACAATTTCCGCCGATACTGCAGCTGCGGCTTCGCGTCCCGTCTCTTTCGCAAATTCACCTACAGCTGTAGCCGCCTCTTTCGCTATAGGTTTAAGAACTTCGGTCGTTTTCTTAACAACTTCGCTTGTTGACATCGTATACATTATGTAATATTTTTTGCAATAATAAATAAGTCGGTGGCGTCAGTGTCGTGTGTATAAACTCGCTAAAACCGCAAAATATCTCACATAGCGGCGTGCCGCCTAAACACACAAATTTTTATTTAAAAACACAGAAGATATAAAAGTGTAGTATATCTATTTTTCAATTTAAGGCTGCATATAATGCCAAAAATTGAACATTCTATAAGCGATATGATGATACATAACCCTATGGACTCCTATCGCAAGTTTCGATACCTATACCTCAAGGATAATCGAGACGCCAAGTCGGAAGACGTGTTGGAATGCGTCTACGACAGTCCCGAACGCCTTGGGGGTAAGTTTGTTATGCAGTCCGAGGCCCCACGAATGTACTATGTGTTTAACTCGTGGGAGGACGCTAAATCGTATATCGAAGACTGTGACATTGAAAAACGCATGTTTCACGAGGTGATTTTCGGATGGCAGCCGCAAAAAATCAAGTTTGATATCGACATCAAAGACGAGGAGGAAATCGTCGCCATGGATATACAAGTACCGGCGGATAACGTGTGTCAAAAACCACCGATCGCCGACTTCATAGTAGACGATGACTTTCTGAAGCGCGTAATAGACGGCGATGTGCCATTAACGAATCCCGACGATAATATTCTAAGGTGCACACCGGAAGACATTGTTGCAAAATTCTCGGGTGATTCAGACTCGTATCGTAAGTTGACGACAGTTGCGGAAAAAGTGGAACACATCATCCAACAGGTGGACGCGGCCATCGTCAATACGTTTTACCTGACATATTTTACGGCGATCGGCGATCGGGATATCGTTACGTGTTCGTCGAGTGGGCGAGAATCCTCGCGACGATACAAACATTCGTACCATAAAATTATTGACGGGTGGTTCGTGTCTTCAAACGTTGAGGCGAAACTGTTTACAGATCTGGTAATCAACTCTATCGATCCACGATTTCGTAAATATGTCGACTCTGTCAACAAGTCGACACAGGAGTTTCGCATTGTCGGCTGCCACAAGGAGGCGAGTGATCGCGTTAAAAAAGTAGTATCGTGTCATCACGACGACGACACGATCATTACCGTGGTGGACCGATGCCAACGCCTGCCGTCAAATGTCGACTTTCTCGAGGCCACAGACCGTGTCGGCAAGGTCGACTTCCATTCACAAATCAGCAAAATGGACGCAAAACGCATCGAGGAGAAAGTGCAACCGTATACTGAGGGGCATACGCTCCGTGAACAGAAGGGCAACATGTTTATATATCAACGCGACCGTCCCACGGATTGTCTAATATGCGAGGAGGTACACCATCGTGACAGCACACTGTACATTACATGTGGTGGATATGACGGTGTTATACGCATGTACATGAACTGCCGGCACAAGACTGGCGTTTCGAAACTGCTCGGTGAGATTATTTCCGACGCTATTGCCGGAGAAATGACGATAGACCGCAAAGACTTTGCTGGGGATCGCCTACATGCAAAGACTAGTGAGGCTTCCCTCCGTAAATCCATCAAGACGACAAACGGCAAATCGGTAGAGATAATAACAATGTTCGACACTCTACCGGACATCCAAAAAACCGTGTATTGCGAACCGGCACTGCGGGCCTTCGAGCTAATAGATACGCTCTGTGTCAAGGCAAAAATGAAGATGGGTAAAACGAAAAAACTGCGCGAATTTATTGATACGCACTTTGCGCCGACCGGATTACGCGTGCCGATAGTGCGTATATTGTCGTTTCGCCAGACGTTTAGCGGTAATATCAAGGAGAAATTTCCGGATTTTACGCTATACAGTGACGTGAAGGGCGAGCTTGACCAGCCACGACTAATTTGTCAAATCGAGTCGTTACACCGCGTCGAGATATCGCGAGACATAGACCCTCCCGACTTGTTGGTAATGGACGAGTGTGAGAGTATTTTCGAGCAGTTCGAGTCGGGATTACTCAAGAATTTCTCGATGGCCTGGGCCACATTCCAGTGGATGATACGAAATGCGCGATATATCGTGTGTATGGACGCGAACCTATCTGACCGTACCTATCGCTTACTGAAACGAATGCGTATCGACTATCATAATGCAAAATACCCGACCGAACCGTCGTGGAACATCTACTATCACAACGACAAGTACAAAAACCAGACGGGCGACCGTTACTATTTCACGACCGACAAAAACAAGTGGTACTACATGCTGCACTCGGCGGTGGCGGACGGCAGCCGAATCGTATGCCCCATGAGTAGTCTCGGCGAGGCCGAGGTATTGAAACGCGATATAGAGCAGAATTTCCCGGAAAACACTATAGGCTTCTACTCGTCCAAGACATCCGCGAGTCAAAAACGGGAACATTTCAACAACGTTGCCGAGTACTGGTCGCAGTACGATACGCTGATCTATACACCCACCGTATCTGCCGGTGTGTCGTATGAGGAGAAACACTTCGACAAAATATTCGCATATTTCACGGATAAAGCGTGTAATGTCGAGACGTGTCTGCAAATGTTGGGTAGAATCCGCAATGTCGGATGCTCCGAATACTATATATGTCTAAACTCGTCTCGAAACAATCTGCCGACCGATGTCGACGACATCAAGGGGTGCGTTAATAATCGCCGCATGAATCTGTTTCGACAGTTCGACACGTCACTGCTTAATATCGAATACGAGGATAACGGAGATATTAAGTGTCACTCGAGCGACTATTTCTACCTATGGCTCGAGAATACACGTATTCGGAATCTGTCACTTAACGATTTCAATAACCGAATGATTCGGTACATAGCCGAGGGCGGCGCTCACTGCGGCGTTATAGATGTCAACGTCCCGGACGAGACGCTGGCCACTATCGCAAAACGCCGGCGCGGTATTAAAGTGGAACTCAGCGAGGAAAACATTAAAAATATCGCAGATAGTACCGATCTAGACGAGGAGGGGGTCGACAATATACAGGCGAAATTTATCCAACAGGTCGACATTAGTGAACCGGAGTTGCACTCATACGAGAAGTATAAGCTGCGCCGCGACTATAAATGGGACGGGGCTATAGACGACACGTTCGTCAAAAAATACAACAATCGAAAGTCGCGCCGTGTGTATAAAAATCTGAGTAGAATCTTATCGAAACGCACTCTCGAGGAGGCACTTGACAGCATAAAACGCGATGAACGTGCAAATTATATGTCAATAATGGAACAGGATGAGAAGTATCAACACAGCGATTTTAACCGTAAGTACATGTTTGACCAACATCGTATTGCTATCGGGTTCCTAAAAACATGCGGATTCGAGAATATTATAGAGCAGTATGTCGTGTCGGAGTCGAAATTATTCGACAATTTTAGACGCGAAGAGCGGCAAATAGCGGATGCGTTATATCTGGTACGCGAAGAGTTTGAATTCAAAAACATGAAACATGGAGACGTGCGGTATTCGAATCAGATGACGGAGGGGGCATATGTACTAAAACTACTGAAGTACATTAATCGCATATTCTCGGCTATGTACGATATTAGAATTGCACCCGATAAAACAGATAAGCGTGTTTACCGACTAAAGTATTCGGGACTGTTCAATATCGGCAAGCCGGCCGGTGCTATCGAAACGGATAAGCCGTATATCGAGACGTGGAGCCCGGATCGTCCCGACGAGATACTGCCGTTATAGGGTTGTTTTACGACCCTTACGACCCTTACGACCCTTACGACCCCTTACGACCCATTACGGTCTATTACGGTCTATTACGGTCTATTTTTTGAGCCATGGCTCAATTTAAAAATTGAATCTCTGGATAAATACCTGTTATACCTCAATGTCGGCAAGCGATATTAAGTCGGTCGAGTCAAACATTAAGCGCCTTCTTGAGCGCTATATTCTGGCGGATGCGAGTGATTTACGCACCGTGTCGGGCGAGAACCCATACCCGCTATGTGAGACGTATGAAAACTACATACGTGAACACGCCGGTAAGGAGAAGAAGTCAACATATGTAAATCTACATGTAGAGGCTCGCCATTTCGTGGTCGCAGCGTTCATGACGATGATGAACGAGTTGAACGAGATTGCGGACCCTAGCGACTTGATGGCAGTGTCGGTTATTATGCCGGCCGGCATTGACGATACTATGCGCGCAGTGTCGGCAAATTCTTCGAAGTCGGCAATGGAGGCGGCGCGTCTACGTCTCGTCAATCTGGAGCGTACTCGATTCATTGTAGGGGAGGTCGTCAAGTCGAACGACCAGAGCATCACCCAATTCATGTTCGACATGGTGTGTCACCATGAACTCGACCGTGACGGAGTGCTGGCAAAAGACTCGGATCCGCAAAAGTATTTCAAGGGCAAAACCGAATTACTTCTCGGAAAATATCGTCTTAACGATTCACTAATCGCGTTGGTATACGGATTGTTCGACTCGTTTCTGAAAATTCTCGCTCGGTCCGTGTCCAGATTCCTGTGGTTTCGCCATGAAATGGTGTCGCGTGACACCATCAAGGGACTATTATTCTCGCATGGAATGACATACGATTTGGTGCAAAAACTCGACTACATGGCTACCGAGACGCGAAGCAAAGTCGCAAAACCCGCCAAGAAAAAAGCGGAATCGAAACCCGCGGATGCGGCTGTAGTCACCGCGGATGCGGTTGTAGTCACCGCGGATGCGGCGGCCGTAGTCACCGCGGATGCGGCTGTAGTCACCGCGAATGCGGCTGTAGTCACCGCGGATGCGGCCGCACCCGAAAACGCAAAGCCAATTGTGGCGGAAAACACGCCCGTAGTTGTCGACACGCCCAAAAGCGTGTCCGCAGGTAACACTACGCTGTAGTTAGCTATATTTTATTGTTTTTTCTTGTCATTTGGAAATAAACTGATATAGAATTATATCGTTTTATATAGAACAGTACTCTATAAATATACATATTAATGTGGGTATCTGTTGCAATTATAGCAATAATAACGGTATTAATATTGGTGTATTGTGGTTGGAATTGCATGCGTGATGATTATGAAGACTATCTCGAGGGCATGTGGCGCGGCGACGACGCTTTCTGCGAAGAATCGGGAGTGTCGTCTATGTTACTGTACATCGGTAAGGCCAGGGTTAAAAAAGGCAAAACGGTACGCGATGGTTACCTAATTATTAATAACAACGTTACAAACCAGATGATAACAATAACATACAGTCCGGCAAGTACCGGGTTTTGCCGCCTAGGGCGATATACCGTATCCGCCAACATCGAGTATACAGAAGACGAGGTCATGCCGAAAAATGTGAGCATGCGAGTAGACATGAAAACGGGGGGTCTCAAGATTTACAATGACGGAAAAATATACGGACTGTTTTACAGAGACGGCGAGCTTAGCGCTGCAACGGTCGACTTATAAACGCCCATTTTCCATGAGACAGGTCTAAATATGTATATTTTTTCAAATTGTTAAATTTCCATATAGAGACGTGATCGCTAATACTAGTAGCTATCTGTAGTAACTCGTTTAATAGACGAGTGGTGGAAGGTGATGTGGATTCACTGCCGTACATGCTTGCGTGTACTCTACAGAAATGCGAACCCAATTGCGGTGCTATATCTACCGTGAATCCGGATATAAAATCGCATATACGGTGCCATGTTGATTACTATCATAAGTGGTAAACGTCCTATTTTTTTGCGCATTATTATATAGGTCGGGAAATGTTAACAGTGCGTACAGTCGAATACAAACCTGCAGGAGCAACCGCCGTTGTTGTCGGTTGGGACGTTGAGGCGGTTGACGTTGGTGTTCTCGACGCTCTACGGCGCGGTCATAAACCCGGGAATGCATCCCATCACGACATGTCGGCAGTACTATACACTACCTTTGAAAATGCGCGCGGGCGGCTATGTGGAGATGCACTTGAATCGGCCAGGGGGCGAATATGGTCGGTCGAATACGCAGCGCAAGGTACCGAGTTTATGATTGTTGTACTGTGCAGCGGCAACGCGGGTGTCGTGAAAAAGGCGATATCTGCGGTTCTAAGACACGCGTCCCCATACGGTACATATATCCAATATGTACACTTGTGCCGACGACTAGGCGTCTCTGCCGATAAGTCGGCGTGGCAGTACTGTGCAAATTCTATAAACGCTAGCCTAAAACAGGGCGTCAGGGTGGTACTTTGCGGTAAAATTAAGGTGGACGTCGACTCGTTACTATTGCTGTCAAGAAAAATGACGATTACCGACGGTCCCCCGGGAATTCGCCGGGTCATCAGCACGGAATCGACAGCGCAGAACTCGTCGCCGGTATCGGTCGGCACCGGTATAGTCGGCATAGTTTTCAAAAAATATGTGGAATACTCCACACATCGCAATGTGAAACTTTCGAATGGTCGGGTGTATATACCCGCAGAGATCGTGTTAAAGGTGCCGAAACGCGACCAGTCCGTAGATGCATTTATCGCACGAATTGCTAAACTAGAGCCGTTAACGCCGTCTTTACTATACGTGGCCGCCAGGGAGGGACTCATGTCAACCAGGACACTAGAGATTGAGTCGACACGACCGCCGGTAGACTTGCAACAGCTCGCGGCCAGACTAAAGAGTATAGTAAGCGGTTTGTAACTATGGATTTTAAAAGCACTATGGATTTTAAAAGCACTATGGATTTTAAAAGCACTGTGGATTTTAAAAGCACTGTTTGCTTAAAAGCACTGTGGATTTTAAAAGCACTGTTTGCTTAAAAGCACTGTTTGCTTAAAAGCACTATGCCAACCACGAATCCTCGAGTAATTTGGTCGCGGTCGCCCTGTCTTTTGGCAGGTAGCATAGTCCAAGTAGCAGAAATTTTTCAATGCGATCACAATCCTCGGGTGTAATATCGTGATAATTTGTCAGCAGTTCGCGAGAAATACTGGTTCGGACAACACGCGGTTTATCGCGCAGTTGACCACTTCGATTGTAATATTTTTGTCCCTTTCGGCGGAAATGCGAAGGAGGGGCCCCCAATAAACCCTCGATTAATGCCAGGTGTTTCTGATTCAACATATATTCAGAGTCAGCATCGTCAATGTCACTCTCGCGACTGCTGCTGTTATCGGACGAATCGTCAGATGACGCGTTGGCAGATGCGTCTCCAAAGATACTATCATCGTCGTGATGGTCGAGGTCAAACAGGTAATCGCCCGATACAATCTCATACACAAGGCACATCACACTCCATATATCGGTAGGGGTACTGTAGTCGGTAGCGAGAATAGCCTCTGGTGATATGTATTCCTGAGTACCGATGCGCATCGAAAACAGTTTATCGGTATGAGTTGCGGTTCCGATGTCTGCAATTACAACTCGTATTTCACTGTTACTCGCTAGTGACGCAATCGGCATCGTCAATAATACGTTACTCGCCTTGATGTCGGCATGTACAATGCCGCACGAGTGTATAAAATTTAGACCCCGTAGTATATCGCGAGTCATAGATTTTGCGGCTTCGATCGGCATTCCCGAGTCGACCTCTTCCAATAGATCCTTGACGCTATCGCCATATAGATTATATACAATACACGGGTGTACGTTACACATGTGATTATGCATATCGAGATGCGCAAACGCCTCGACATATCGAATTACATTCTCGGCGCCGTTAAGGTGTCGATTCTCGTTTAGTGTTTTGCAAATATACTGTTCATTATCAAAATACTCCTTGTTGGAGGACCCTCTACGGTATACCTTAACAGCATACTGCTGAGTGCCACTCTGGGCACTATACACGGTCGAGAAACGGCCCTTACCGATATGCTCGTGTATAGAATACTTGTTCACCAGTATGTCGCCTTCGCGCAATTTACAATACTTGGTTGGTCGCCGCGATGACATATTATCTGATATGGTGCGTGTCTTTTAAATAGAAAAAATCGAATCGCGAATGTATAAAACGCTTTATTATGACGCTCTCGTTACTATACGATGCCCTTAAACGGCACATCGAGTCTCCGGCGCCGTGCAGTGGCGAGTACGCCGTGTTTGATACTAGTGGTAACGTATGCCTGTATGCGCCTGACGGCCGTAAGTGGACAAATCGAGTCCCCAATGAAGATTCGACACAGGATGTCGTCTTGCCGGTAGATTGCGCGCACGCCCGGTGCTCTGAGTGGATACGGTATGCGCAAAGTCTACTATATACGGCGGCCCGCACAGTGTATGATATCGAGGACGGCGGCCCGCGCAGTGTATGATATCGAGGACGGCGGCCCGCGCAGTGTATGATATCGAGGACGGCGGCCCGCGCAGTGTATGATATCGAGGACGGCGGCCCGCACAGTGTATGATATCGAGGACGGCGACGACAAGGCTGCAATGGAGCGCCTACGCGGACCCGGAACCCCGTGTTCACGAGCGGCTACTCGTATTGTATACGGGGTGTATTCAACACGACTGAACGCATCGTTGATTATGTGCTCGATATGCTATTCGTAGCTGAAATATTATCAATGCCTTCGTGGCGCCGTTTCACTATCGACTTCGACACACAGACATTTACAGTCGACTTGCCGAATGGCACCATAATTGCACTATATGAGCCTCACGATGCGAGCGGCCGTGTTTGGCGAGTATTCCCCACGATGCGAGCGGCCGTGTTTGGCGAGTATTCCCCACGATGCGAGCGGCCGTGTTTGGCGAGTATTCCCCACGATACTATATGCAAGTGTAATCAAATATCTGCTCGGGATCGATAATTTACATGTCGTGGTCCACTACACGTGAATTATCGACACTCGTTGAATTGCTCGGCCGTCTATAATTTTTGTCAAAAAATATAAACACATCGGGTTATTCGGCGGCGGCCCGCTTAACGATTTTGCCCTTGATGCCGTGCGGGACCCCATGACGCTCGAATACGCCGACAAATTTAGTAATATTTTCAAGTACCGCATTCGTGAAACGCATCCATGTGTTTTTTTTAATGTTGTCACACTTGTCCTGCAGTGACGACGCCTCTACTTTCATGCCGGTTTTAATGATCAGTATCCATAGCGCCCCCACAACTTTAGAAGTCATGACACTATTTAGTCCGATTTTCATCTCAATCGACTTATCGACTAGTTCCAATATGAAATCGCGATTTCTATCAGTTTCGATACCCAACGACTCGAGATAACGGTCGACAAATGACGATTTTGTCTCGGTGTTGATCGGTAGATTTAGGTGTGAGATCTTACCCTTGTTATGCAGTTCCCGCAGAAAGTCCTCGCCCCGCGAGAACCCGTTGTTTTGCAACTGCATAAACACTGCGATGTCCTTCTTTTTACGTGCAATATTTGCACGAATACACTCGTAATGCAGGAGTGCCCCCAGTATTTCGTGTTTAATATTACCACGCTTCACCACTTTCTTGACGGTAACCTCGCCTTCATCGTCCGTCTCCTCGAGAGTGAGTTTTTGTATTTCGTTGTAGTCGTTAGCGGTTGCCGTCAACACGTCGCGGGGGATCTGCGGACTCTGATATTGCGAGTTCAGGTTTATCAACAGGTCTAATATCGACTTACGTTGTGCCTTGGAATAGTCGCTCGACAGATTATGGACCTTGCGACCATATGCCACCTTAATGTTGGTTACTCCGTCTTCTACACAATCGCGGATTTCGCCGTCGATCCGTAGCGTATATCCACAAACGGCACAGTCGTAGTTGTGACCCGATGCCATCATCGCCTGATTGCAGTCGGGACAGTAGTTGAACAGCACATTTGCGTCTATGGCCTCGTCCTCGAGCTGTTCTATGTAGTCTTGCGACACTAGTGTAAACTGTCCGCCAAGTGTCGACTCCATCCTCGATAACACGATACCGGTATTCAATTTTAGGGGAGTCAATTGTCTAAATGGAAATTTGCGATTATACATTGTAGAGGGAGTTGTGACAAAAAATAAACAATTATAACGGTAGTAAAACTGAATATTAGAGCATGTGCATTCCATATACACCGCCTCGGCGCTAGACGCGACGACCACCACGGCAACCCGCTAGTGAACAACCTGCACCACGCTTGGCGGACTTGCGGCTGCGGGATTTGCGGCTGCGCTTAGCTGAGCGCTTAGCGGACTTAGCGGGTTTTGCGGACTTGGCCGACTTGCGAGACTTGCGACGGGCACCACCGAGATGAGGCATTTGGGTATATACTTGCGTACAAAAATTAAAATATTTAAATTAAAGGTTTAATTGATGCAGGGCGGTCTAATACAAGATACACCGTCGCGACGTGAGAGAGAGCGACGTCTGCCGTGCTTGGCGGACTTGCGGCTACGAGACTTACGGCTACGAGACTTACGGCTGCGAGACTTACGGCTGCACTTAGCTGAGCGGACTTAGCCGACTTAGCGGACTTAGCGGACTTGGCGGGCTTAGCCGACTTAGCCGACTTAGGGGACTTAGGGGACTTAGCGAGACTTGCGACGAGCACCACCTTGAGGCATGATAGGGTATATACTTGCGTACAAAAATAACGAATAGAAATTATGTTTGGCGTGTATAATTTAGCGACGTTTTATATTTTTGAGCGGTCGTACACGCGTAAATATAACGACTGCATCTGGGGTTCCGATGTCATTATCGGAATAATTGTCAGAAATATACACCCATCCAGATTCGCGTAATTTTTGCGGAAAGTTTTCAGTAAGTAATCTATGACGCTCCAAAACCACATCTTTTTTATATTTTTTAACATTCGGATCGTGAAATGGACGTGATTTTGGAGCGTCATAGATTACACAATCGCTAAATTTTTTGCATTTGACGCCGGCGGAACATTCCCCGTCATGTCGAATCCTACCGGATACGCCCGCGGTCATCACGATCTGATAACGGTCGCCAAATTTCCGCCTAAGATGATACTCGGTGGCACGGTGTTTCGTATTTACATGAAAATTATGGGCGAAAAATAGATTTACCGACATTTCATCTACATGTTCTATGATTGCCTTCGCCATATCACACGGTCCCGTGTTTTCACGAATGTGTCGACACCGTATAGTGTAATACGATGTCGACACATTCGTGCCAATTTGATAAACTCTAAGTATATAGTCGAGTCGTATATACGAAATGCCGTATAATTTTGGAGCGGAAACACATCACGTTTTTGGTATCGATTGCCAATATCGAGTCGTTTATGCTCCATGATTCTCGACACCCACACCGGTCCGTCTTCCAAAAATATGTTGACTCGGTGGCCCAATTTTAATAAGTTTTTAACATAGTCTATACGGAGTTACCACGTGTTTTCACATCCATGGGAAAAATCGCCAATACCCACGAGTAGATGTCCATCGTATTGCAACATGATATTTACTATATGAATGTAAATATATATCGTAGTGGAAATGGAGGCAGTTGAGGCTAACGCGAAAAAATACGAGATGATTAGCACTCGGGCCGACCCGCTATATGATCAATTTAAAGCATCGATTGATATAGTTAAAGATTTTATACGTGAACATGGATTGGTCATCTATGGTGGCACGGCTATCGACTATGCGTTGCGGCTCAAGGGCGACTGCATTTATCCGGACGATCAGCTGGCCATTCCTGATCTTGATTTCTACTCGCCCGATCCTGTACATCACGCTTATGATTTGGCTGACCGACTATATGCTGCAGGGTTTAAAGACGCTCGCGCTATACGTGCAATCCACGTTACGACGATGAAGGTAGACATTGGCGACAAACACTTTGCGGCCGATATCGGGTATGCGCCAAGAGTGGTGTTTGACGCCTTACCAACGGTGACGTACGAGGGTATGCGCACGTTACACCCCGATTTTCAACGCATAGACACACACTCGGCACTCTCGTTTCCGTTTGACGACCCGCCACGCGAGGCTATATTTGCGCGGTGGCGAAAAGACATAGTGCGTTTCGCGAAAATGAACGCGGCATACCCGGTGAGCGCGGCATACCCGGTGAACGCGGCATACCCGGTGACCGCGGCATACCCGGTGACCGCGGGAGTCGAGAAAATCTCCACAGCCCCGGTAACTATAGACCTTCGATATACGCAATGGGTACTGCACGGTATGGCGGCATATAGTCTGTTGTATCAGTCGTTTCTTGCGCTTGTACCCGGGGGCGACCCGGAAATCATACCCGCAAAATTTGACGTTACTGAATCTTCAGTAACATTTACCGGGATGGGTCGAGTCGAGTTTGTACACTTCGATCCGTACGAGATACTACATTCGCACCAGTTGTCGAACGTCAAGGAGTACGCAAAGGTACTCGACAAGATACCGAAGCGGGTGGTATGCAGTGGAGTCACCACCCGCAATCTCACGATTGTGGTATACTCGTCGTCCCAGCGTATGCTCTGTATTGCACCAGTATATGTAAAGGGCCGCCGCTTCAAGTGTGTCGGCGTTCAGTATCTACTGCAGTATTTTGCGACATGCGCGGTGCTCGGTGCGTTTGTTGACGGTGACGATTCACGTCGAGAGTCGTATCGGCAACTATACCGGTCGACGTTACGTATGTTGCAATTGGCGTCGGCGGCCGTCGATACGTCTGTTGAAGACGAAGCCCTCAACAAATCTGTATGGCTGCCAAACGTTTATGTGTATGGCAGCGAAAACACTAACGAGAGTCAACAGGTTATGCTGCACGGTGACCGGGTCGCAACCGGAGAGACGACCGAGAAGTTACCGCTCCCTTTCAACTACTATCCGGCCAAGGGCAAACCAGCACCAAAGTTCGACTACGAGTCGTCGATATTTTACAAGAAGGACGGTCGCGAATTGCAAAAATAAATGTGTATATTTGTATATATAGCAAAAATGGACAAATGTACTGCTATAAACCGCGATGTCTACAAAGAGGGTTCGCAAATACTCGTGATGGCGACCCAAAATCAGTACCTGTGGGAATACATGCGAGACGATAACGGTAGTGAGATGGCACGGCGACGAGTCGAGTTGATGCGTAGTAATGTGGCCAACACCGTTGATATCGTCAATGCAAAATATCCAGGTGTTGGCAACATTACATGGGACGACTTTACGGATTGCACTTCTGCAATCCCAATAATGGACAAAAATAACGACCTAGTACTGGACGAAAATGGCGAGCCAAAGTACCGGAAATTTACACGGGACGAATTGTCGATGCTGTCGTATAAGCCCCGCCCCAGATATTTGTCGAACGTTAGGCCGCTACGCGACACCGCGGTCATGAAGTCGCTGTGTCAATTAGTGCCGATACGCTATGATGTGTACACGCCGCCCGAAATAATAGTATTGTGTTTTATACTGTTGATTGTGTTCATAGTTTTACTAGGTGTAGGTGTGGCCGTATTCGTGTTTGGCGATGACGACAGTCAAAACGACTCAGCTATGCCTAACAAATTCTAATAGCTTGTTGTAGTCACGTGTCAACGTTGCGCATATTCGCTTGCCGTCAAATTTAACTATCGTTGGTATTGAACGTATCCCGGGGGTGCGTTTTACATCCTCGTCATTCTCGATAAAAGTATATTTAAGATTATTCTCACCGTTCATATATTCGTTAAGGACACTCGACCACGTTGCCGCACTGTCGACACAATACGGGCACCATTCAGTTTTATGTCTCACAATCATTGTTTTTTCAGCTGCGTCTGGATTTTCACGTATGAGACGCTCGCGCCATTCAACATAATAGTCGACGAGTTCCCGACATAGGCCCTTGGGATTGTCGACTGTACATGGTGAGGCTCGAGTTCGAAATTCCATTATTCTGGGAGGTAGTATTGATTTATTTTTTCCGATCTGCGAGCCGCGGGGTCGCCGTTTTTGACGCTGTTGAATCACGACATCACACTTGCCGCCAACTATAATACCACGGGGGGTCTGCATAAGGTAAACCGCCAACGCAACTACCAATACAAACACCAGTATGTATATCCACATTGTGTATATTATGCGCACAAAAAACATTTACTGCGGGGCGGTGGATTTTCGCACCGAGATTAACTCTTCACGCGCGCGTATACGTAGTTCCGGTGAGCTACATGGTTGAAATTCAACATGTTGGTCTGGATACGCGTTGATGATCATACAACGTAGAGTCGTTTCGGCATCCTGAGCATCGCGTGCCGTAATAGATTTTACAAACATCTCGTCGTTGTATTTCCAGCCAACGATCGACATGCCACTAGAGTGTCGACAATGATAGGTCTACGATGCCATGTCGACAATGCTAGGTCTACGATGCCATGTCTACGATGCCATGTCTACGATGATAGGTCTACGATGCCATGTCTACGATGATAGGTCTACGATGCCATGTCGACAATGATAGGTCTACGATGCCATGTCGACAATGCTAGGTCTACGATGATAGGTCTACGATGCCATGTCGACAATGCTATGTCGACAATGCCATGTCTACGTGTATTCATTCGTTGTATTTATACATTTTGCGACCCCCGGATTTCAATTTTCACACTAGCGTGTCGACGTGTTAGACGCGTTCAGGATGAACTCGCGGACTTGTGTATAGTCGGACGCCCTGCCGTTAAATATATGCGCGATGCCGTCCTTGACACGTGCTATTGTCGGGTATCCCTCGACCCACGGAGTCTTCTCTTTGTCTTCGTCAATCTCTACAAATTTTATGTTTTGTCCCGCCAGCTCCGTCTTGAGCCGATCCCACACGGGACGCGCCTGGCGGCAGTACCCGCACCAACTCGTGCTATGTAAAAACACGTGTATCTTATTACCATCTAGATAATTGGTGTAGGTTGAGGTAATAGCACCTGGGGCGACGGTGTTGAGTGATTCGACACCACCACGCATTACTACAATCAACACAACAACTACCAAAACGGCAATTAACGGCCAGCAATTTTTCATCGCGATTATATTATAGATGTCAAAATTACCAACATTATTACAAAAAGATAAGGTGCTACCGAATAATCCAGCGGATGCAAATCTGGTATTGTCACTGTCGGAAGCGACCCCTATGGAATATATACTGAATCGCATCCGCGAAATGCGCAGTCGACAGGAAGTCGTGGCGTGGCGCGACCGCATACTTGTCGTCAAGGCCGGTACCGGTAGCGGTAAATCCACGGCGATGCCGGAGGGTATATACCGGACGTTTCTAAAAGACAGTCGGGGGGTTATGGCGGTTACACAACCCCGCGTGTTAACGGCCATGACAATTGCCCGTGATATCGCATCAAGAGACTCAAAAAATATGCGTCTAGGCGACAATATCGGGTGGAGTACGGGTCCTTCGAAACGCCAGTCGCGTTTTGGACTAACGTACATGACTATCGGCAGCCTTATGCAGCAACTCAAAACAATGACGGATATGGAAATTATGATGAAATACCAGTTCGTGATGATTGACGAGGTTCACGAAATGACACTCGACCTTGCTATTATGCTGTATATGTTGAAGGGTATCTTTTCGCGAAACATGAATTCTAAATTGCTGCCGATACTGATATTAACCAGTGCCACATTTTCGCATGAAATGTTTTTACAGTATTTCAACTGTTGGAATCCGGATATGCACAATCCAAATTACATAGCGGTACAGGGTAGTGCATACAATCGCGCAAAACACTACGTCGAGCACGGTCTCACTGATTATCTCGCGGAAATGGCGCGATTGGCAATTGAATTACACTCGAAAAACCACGAAGACCCACCTTCACGTGCTGATATTTTGTGTTTTCTGTCGGGTGTTAGCGAAATGATACGTGTCGAGGATTTATTAAACGCCGCAAACGCGATTGAGGCGGCGGCGGGCCGCCCCGTGTTCAAACCGTTGCGTCTAATGGGTGAAATAGTCAAGGAAAACCTGGCAGACTACCAAGAATTGAACGTACCGTCCGACGTATTGCGAGTGTCGATCGACGGAAAAACATATACCCCGATGCGTAAAATCATACTCGCGACAACCGTAGCCGAGACGGGTCTCACCATAGACATGCTAAAATACTGTATCGATAGTGGATTTTACAAGTCGGCAGAATACAATCCAAATCACAATCTCAATATGTTGGTTACACGGCCGATTAGCCAATTTCGCGCCGAGCAGCGTATAGGGCGTGTAGGTCGCAAGTTTGACGGCGAGTATTATGCATTATATCCAGAATACATGTACAAACTGATGGCGAGTGTGTCGATGACAGAAATTGCACTTCGTGACATGTCGCCATATATACTCACGGTTTTGTCGGAACAGACCCCACTTGTGCGGGACACCAGTATCACTGCGCTGAACACTACGCTATATCGTGAATTGTCGCGCGATTACGGTCCCGTGTCGCTAAAGGGCATAGACTTGGTAGACCACCCGTCGGGCGACACACTACACGCGTGTTGGGAGCGACTATATGCTCTGGGTTATATACGCCGAGTAGACGAGTCGTTTACAATAACACGCATGGGGGCACTATCGATGCGTTTCGTGGGACTGCCTCTCGAGACGTTACGTATGATACTTGCGGCTTATATGTGGGAGCACTCCATCATGGACGTCGTAACAATTGCCGCTTATCTATTGAGCGGTATTGCAGATCGCTCGTCAAAATACAAATGGCTCGAGATATATCGAGGTGGATTACCAAAGTATTTATTCGATGGGAAGCGCGACAATGCTACAGAATTGTTGCGTGTAAGATTGATGATATGTGACGATTTCATAGACGGTTTAATACTGTATAACTCGGCAATGGCGGCTGTTAAAGACGCGTCACTTGAAAATGTATTGTTTGCTATTGATGAGTGGTGCGTTAAAACAGAAGTGCCTTATAATTCATTAATCGCCATGTTTGATCAGCGCGATAAAATCATAGAACAAATGATAACAGCCGGCATGTTGCCGTTTGCAAACCGTGAATATTCCCTAGAAATGTGCGATGAGAGTGATTTTATGAACACGATCACACGCATAAAACACTGTATTTATGACGGATATCGACAGTCGATAATGAAATATGTCGAGTCAACCGGGGCGTATAATAATTTACGCGGAATTGATGTCGAGATGCCGTCCATTATCGGAGATACTCCAAAAACCCGTAAACAGTATGAGTCATTGGGTGTCGGTGTGGGGGTGCGGCCGCGCATATTGTGTTATCATTCACTGACGTTAAAAAACGACACAAAACTATCTAGATATACGGTAAAAGCGGGACCAGTGTCCGCAATGGACGGGTACGTGGCGACCGATCCGCAGTTCATGTCGGGTGTCGAATAGGAAATTCGGGTGTCGAATAGGAAATTCGGGTGTCGAATAGGAAATTCGGGTGTCGAATAGGAAATTCGGGTGTCGAATAGGAAATTCGGGTGTCGAATGTACCTTACCGTGAAACCCCCGGATTTAAAAATACGCAAAATGAATATGGTTTAACGAGACAGACGACAATTGAAATTATTGTATATATATCGTATATGAATGTATAGACATAACGTGTATCGCGCTACAAAACGTGGCAGTCGCATATGCCGGTTATGCGGAAGGGATCCGGAAGGGTCACGACGTCACGACTTCCAGGAGTTAGCTGTTGAATACAGCAATTCGCTATACGATAGAATGTATGTTCGGGGCACTTGCACAAATGGTGGCAGGGGGCGACTCGTGAAACACGATGTATTTACTCGCCGTCGTAAAAACGGATCTACACTTAGTGTCGAGTCGTATACGTATGGTCGTATACGTATGGTCGTATACGTATGGTCGTATACGTATGGTCGTAAACATGGTATGTTTATCGTATATTGGAAAAACGGCAACATGAAAACGCGTCGAATATACAGTTCCGGTGTAAAACACACGGCAGAGAAATGGCGACGCAACGGGACGAAAAAATACAGACGACATTTGGACGTCAACAGGTGTATAGAGTGGAATCGTCTCGGGATGCCGACGCGTGATACAACCATTTGGTTGCGCCATGGGTGTGTTGTTATGTGGAAAAATCTACGACTAGATAACGGGTCTCACGTTATGCGCTTGCCGCGTGACGTCGTCTATATCGTATATCATCGTATATATCGTATATATCGTCTATATAGTATATATAGTATACATAGTATATATATTACATTTAGTATCTCTCGTCTTGAGGGTTGTACCGATACATACGCACTCCATCTTTTGCGACTTTTTTGTGCCCGCCGCGCGCAAGACGAGTTGCGAGACTATGTTTAAGCTCAATTATCACCTGGTCATAGTCACAACGTGGATTCGCGTCATATTTTTTCGTGACGAGTGGGGTGGACTTAGGCGGCGCCTCTAGGCGCAGAATCTTGGCTTCCGCAGCATTGAGAGCGCGTTCGAGTGCCTCGATGTTACGATTCGCGTCTTTAAGACGTATCTGCAGTGTGTTGGCCTCGGTGTTGAGCTGATCGACAACCTCGCAGTGCGCACTGGTTGACAGTTCGTATGATTTTTGCACCTCGTCGATCGAATGACGCAGGTGTTGGATGTCGAGTTGGCCGCATTCCCGATTGATTTTAACCTCGCGTAGTTCCGTTTCGAAGTGGTCGCGATGTTCTGTAACGAGACGAATGTCGCGTCGCATCGCCTCATACTCGTCGTGATATCCGCGGATTTCACTAGTCATACGATTAATTTGACGAGTGTAGTTGTCGACGTCGTTAGCGTGCTCACTCACTACAGACGTTACACGAAACTCGGCCGCACGCAACGCCTCATTGGAAGACGCGAGTCGGCGCTCGAATTGGGCGCGTTCAATATCGCGAGCGTCTACAATACTGCCGAGCGTCTCGACTCGTGTTGATAGAGTCGCCTTCTCGGCTTCAAAAAGCGCGAGGCGTGCGCGTGTCTTCTCGTACAGACCGATAGCAACTTCATAAGCGGTGCGATTAGTATCTGAGGCGGTTTGCAGTGTCTCAACGAGACACGTTAACTCGTCGATCGACTTTTGGCGACCCGCGAGACGTTCCGTGACGTCTTCGTGGTCCGATTTCTGCAAAACGACTACCCCGTCGACTGCCATCTCGACAATGTTGTACTCGGCAACGAGACGGTCGACCGTCTCGTTGTACTGACCTGTCCACCCGCGACGTGTACCGACGGTACGCGAGTACAGCGAGTATTTAGCGGGCGTCTTCTTAACACCGAAACAAGCGGTTGTGTCGTCGGAGGGTAATTCTACGAATGACGTGCATTCCCGGTACGATAGAGGCGCTTTCGCAAGTAGATTTTGCGCGGCAGACGTGTCATTGCCAACGCCGATTACGGTTCGTTTTCCGTCAATGACGGAATCCAATATGTACACTGTATGAGACATTGTAAAGGATATAATATATATGAGTAGAAAAATCTCGCTTTAATATATAATTTTAACGCCTCCAAATGGACGAACGTATTATACAATACTATCGGTTAAACGCCGTCAACCCGGTCGCCGAGACACCACTTGTTGACCGGATCGATAAAAAAATGATAACCTCGATTTTTACGGACCGAGAAGTAACTTTAATGTATAAGCGTGACGGTGACGTGTATACAGTTCGTGAGGACGTAATCGGTGGTCGCCCCCAGCCGCGTGGCTCAAAAATCACCGTTATGTGTTGAGGTTAATCTCGCCGAACATGAATTTTTCGCCAGTCGACATATTTTTTCCGTCAACAAGGTCTAAAACTACACTCGTGTCGTCTTCGCGGTGCACCGTGATTCGAGCATCGCGAGTTGGCGGCTCACCAACGCGGTTCATAAAATCTGCAACAAGAGGCAGTGACCATCCGTAAAACATAATGCCAAATGCAAATGCGTTTGGTGTTCGTGTTCTGTAGTCGAAAATTGCACATCTCGTTTGCGTATCATCGTTGTACACATACGGTACAAGTAAGGCGCGTCGACTATGGACGCACCAACGGGCGTATACTCGATACGCGATATAAACCCAGTAAAATAGTGTGTCGAGTATGCGTATACGCATGCGCCGCATCCACACTTGCATGTCGACGTACACGCATACCAGGAATACGATGGTGTTACGAAGTATACACATACGGGAATCTATTTATACACTGTATGTGTTCAATTGTTTAGATGGTAAGGGGACCTTGGCTACGTTTTAAAAAATGAATGTTTTATCATAAGTTGTGTATAACATGGACGAAGCTGGTGAAGCGGATGTACATAGCGAATATAGTGACGAGGGTGACGTTAATGACTTTAACTCGTCAGCGGCATCTGACCCCGATGAGAACGCTGTTGACGTTATGGCAGATGACGACTCGTCGGATAATAGCGTTGGTACGATAGGCGATGAAATTGCGATTGACGAGGAGACTGCCGAGGAAATAGCGACCGAGGAGTTTAAGTCGTACGCGACTACTAAAAACCAGATACACAAAACCATAATCGTTATACAGCCGATGCGCCGACGAACCAGTAATATTATTACAAAACCGGAGTTGGTTGAGGCTATTGGTATTCGTGCGGCGCAAATAGCACAAAAACCCACGGTTTTCGTCGACATTAACACTAAAAATGGCGCAAAGCTTGACGACCCGATTGTCATGGCGAAGATGGAAGTAGCACAACGTAGATTTCCACTGATACTGCGGCGTATTGTAAAAACCCAGGTCGACAAAAAAACTGGACATAATACGGAATGGGTCGAGGACTGGGACGTCAACAAGATGATACTGCCGCTCAGTGTCAAGCTATAATGCAAAAGCTGTAAGTTAAGACGTGGGTTTTTCCAAAGTTGCTTCTTTTTCCAAAGTTGCTTCTTTTTCCAAAGTTGCTTCTTTTACCAAAGTTGCTTCTTTTTCCATAGTTGCTTCTTTTTCCAAAGTTGCTTCTTTTTCCAAAGTTGCTTCTTTTTCCAACAACTCAATATTGGAAACAGTGTACCGCTGTCCGCATGTACATGTATACAGCGGCGTTTCGCCACTACCGATATAGATTAGTGTCAGGTATGGCATGAAACACTTGTTGCACTCGATCGAGACTTTCTTGCCGGCGGGATCAAATGCAGAATTTTTAATGAATACTTCGTATTTTTGCCGCAGTTCCGTGGCCTCGAGATACTCCTCGGATCTCAGCGAGTCGTCATCATTCGACTTAAACATTTTACCACACACGCAGTGAAACATGAGTTCGCCGGTCGAGGTAATCGGCATAAGTAGACTCCCGCACTCGTCACAGCATTTAACCATCCCGAGTAATATATAATATGTTCAATATACCACTATCCCTATTCAAATATTTATATCGACATCAGGGGTTATTCAAACATCCACTCCGACTCGGGTAACAATGTCGAGGGGTCCGTCTCGTATTTTTGCATTAGACTACGCATTTTATCGGGTTCGTCGCCGCGTTTAAATAATTCAACCGCGTCAATATTTTCCTGTATATCGATGCCGTATTTTACCCGCAAACGGTTTTCGATGTCGAGTCTAAGCAGCTCGTGCATCGTGTCGTAACTCCTGACCGAGTATTTAAGCGGGTTCATTTGTGAGAACACGTCTACAATAGTACAGTCATTCAGGTCTTCCGCTTTATATACGCGCGAGTCGTCAAACAACAACTTGATCACGGATAGGCATGGCCACTCAATGTCGTCCGGGGATGTGATGCGGTCGCTAACTACATCGTCGAATAGTCGCGTAAATATATTTTCACACTGCACCGTCACTTCTCGTAGATACCCCGCTATCAGGGGGTCCACCTTCAGCTCGGGTAGATTCGGAAGGTCAACTTGAAACATTATTTCGAGATTTTTGAATATCGAAAACGGGTCTACGAGTGTCAATAGACGAAACACCAGTTCGAAATTTGTGGCGATAAGGTGTTCGGTTTTTTCACGATGCCGCTCGACCGAGGTCGGGAAATAGTGCAGCAATAGGTGCAATGCACGTTTATTTTGTTCTAGCATGTACATGTCGGCGGAACGTTTACCGAAATCGCGTTCTAGACGCTGTCGATCCGATACAATGCTTCGCGACATGTCGATAATCACGGAGTATACTCCGTTGTGGATAAATTTATATGTCTGCGACTTGCCGTTGCCGTAGTCGACAATATAGCATACAGTCGGGTTTGGTGTATTTGGATTAGCGTCCAGTTCCTGTACATTCGTATATAGTGTTGCATTATTAAGGTGTAAGTCGCCGTGTATAACCCCGAGTTTTTTGTTCATGCTGTAAAATGCATACAGATACTCGAACACGTGTTTTTTAAAAATGTCGGCACTCGAATACAACTTGGCGTACATATTTGTCGATTTCTCGAAAGCGGCAAGGGCGGTTGTGTCCCGCAGAGTGCGTCCCGTCCATTCACTTGTGATACAAATTGCGACATCTGTAAGACGAATGCTGTCCCTGGCATATTTAATAGAATGATTGACTTTACGTGATAGGTTGTGGAACTTTGCATTTATATAGTTACCGGTGGCCTTGGACCCGTCTTTGAAATTCAAACGGTCCGCTTCCGACAATAGGTTAGACACCTCGCCCGCAAGATTTGAGTTTTCATATTTCTCGTGTTGCGACGGGTTATCGTATAACGCCTCGAATGTGTTTTGTATGTAGAAAAACTTGTTAATGAACGGAAAGGACGGACTCGTGAAATTTACGACCAGATCGCAACACAGTCGTGAGATGTAGATTTCTCGCCAAATCTGGAACCTTATATCCCCGGCGTGAATCAGTTCACCGCGCGTCATAGGTATAATTTTCTGCCCACAGTCAAGAGGTATGTTATTGATCGGGGCGTTTACGTTTTGTTGGAGCGTGCTAATATAGTATGTAAATTCGCTATAGGATACACCCATGGATAACAGCTTGGAAGTAATCTCGTTGTAAACCGGTAGTCCGTCTTCTTGATACACTATGTACTGGTATGCCGGATTAATGTGGTTTTCGACGACGTGGTCGTGTATTTGGTGAAAATCATACATCCATGCTAGCGTGTACACGTATATGGGTAGTCGACGGCCATCGATGTCATTTTCAAATGTCTGTTGATCCCCCGTGAATATCTTTGGGTAGAAAATTACGGTATTAAACTCATAGTCTCCATTTTCCATTTTTTGCAATACATAAGTCTCAGCGATACTGAATACGTCTTCGAATCGTTTCTGCAACGCCTCCCACTGCCAAAACGGTATAAGACGATGACGATACTCGCCATCCTGCGAATGGTACGTTGGCGACGCGCAAATATATTTATGCTCGTACACTTGTTTAGTTGAATTCCACTGAGAATATAGATATCCGTATATACTGTACGTACCCATAGACTTTACAGCCATACACGAACAGATTAATTCCGTTTGCGACATGTTATATAAATGTAACAGTTCCTGTATGCGATAATTCATACGTTCCCCTGTGGATTTCTGGTACAATATGTCGGTTAGTCGATTACTCAACGACTCGTCTAGTCCACTGTGCGCCAAGTCTAATACGTTTAGCATTTCACGAGTGCGTTCGCGCACCAGATCATTCGTGTATTTATCCCGTGCACTCATTGGTATACATATATATGTATTTTATTCTAAGGGGAAAATTGAATTTTCGGGGTGTATAGTTGTAATATCACGTCTCTATGCCTGTCGTTAAAGCGGGTTTCGGTGCATTTGTACTAGCTAGCGGGATGGATGGGGTCCAGCCTGTTACGAGTAGCGTTATCGCTAAACCCCCATGTTTGGACGTAAAGTATACGCACTCTCATCAACCTCCATACTGACTTGGAAGGTACTCATATAGCCCTAATCCATAGCCCACGCGAATAAAAAATTGAATTCCGGTATTTGTTTTTGTTAATACATGTTTACCATTGGCGATCAAAGCGGCACATCCGGGGGTATCTCGATCTATCGATAACCGGTCGCGGTAATATAAAATAACCAGTCGTAATATGTCGTAGCGTGTAGTCGATGTAGTTTAGAGACAATAGTCAAACATTCCGATTTACAAATTACGCATTATTATCAAAATATAATTGTACATATATGGCATTAAGTTCTTTTTTCTATTAGAGACGTCTTCTATACAGAATATACACACCCTCAATGGAGACATACAATATTTTTGCTAAAAAACGCACTTCGACAGACGAAAGCAGTCGGGGGTCACAACGTCGCGACTCACCAAGACCCAAGACGACTCGAGAAACACCAAAAGTGACTCCAAGGGAGCCCCAAAAGTGACTCCAAGGGAGCCTCTAAAGGAAACCCCAAAAGTGACTCCAAGGGAGCCTCCAAGGGAGCCTCTAAAGTATACGCACTCTCATCAACCTCCATACTGACTTGGAAGGTACTCATATAGCCCTAATTCATAGCCCACGCGAATAAAAAATTGAATTCCGGTATTTTATATTGTTAATACATGTTTATCATTGGCGATCAAGACGGCTCAAACACCATGAGTGTCTCGATCTGTCGATAACCGGTCGCAGTGTAGTTTAGAGACAATAGTCGAACGTTCCGATTTGCAAATTACGCATTTTTATCAAAATATAATTGTACATGCATTTCATTAAATTCTTTTTTCTATTAGAGGCGTCTTATATACAGAATATACACACCCTCAATGGAGACATACGATATTTTTGCTAAAAAACGCACTTCGACAGACGAAAGCAGTCGGGGGTCACAACGTCGCGACTCACCAAGACCCAAGACGACTCGAGAAACACCAAGGGAACCTCTAAAGGAAACCCCAAAAGTGACTCCAAGGGAGCCTCTAAAGGAACCTCTAAAGGAAACCCCAAAAGTGACTCCAAGGGAGCCTCTAAAGGAAACCCCAAGGGAACCTCTAAAAGTGACTCCAAGGGAGCCTCTAAAGGAAACCCCAAAAGTGACTCCAAGGGAAACCCCAAAAGCCGAGCCGAAGCCCGTTGTAAAACAAGAAACGGTAGAGTTGTCGCAGGAGGAGGTCATTGAAAAACTTACCGGGTATATGCCGATACCGAAGCGACACTGGGAGGACTTGGCGCGTGGCGACCATGTGCGGTGGATTGAGCGTGACGGTAAATTCGGCAAGGGTGGTTTCTTTAAATACATATATTCCGACAAGGAGAACGGTCACCGTACTATACAAGTCGAGTCGATACTGTGTGGTAAACGTGGCGACCAATACTACACTACCTACAATATACAATTGGAGGGTTTGCAGGCGCTATACCGAAAACCGACGCTCGACTACTATATGGCACGGGCTCATTTTCTGAGCGAAATCGAAAAACTCCGCAACGAGATTCGTCTTTTGCGTGGTGCGAAATAACGACAGAATGCGGCACAAAAAGTTTCCATTTAGACTAGTATACATACATAAGAAATGTCAAGAGACGACAGCGACATAGTGTCTCGCCTGGTTTTTGAACTAGGTATAGTCGCAAATGTATCGGAAGGACAGCGTATCTCGACAACCGATAACGAGTGTCTCAATATCTGTGACGATAGTCTAGGCACCGCCATATCCCGCTATAGATACGGGGACTCACGCGAGCGACTGTTGGCGTCTATTGAATACCGCATAACATTGGCATATCGACTGTGTTGTGATTTGATTGAGTCTCGTTATATGGGCATATACTCCGACCCCCTGGCAAAACCAAATCCAGACGCCGTCGCAAAATATACAGATCGTAAACTACAATTACATCGACTGATTAGTGTATTGTCAAAACTCCCGCGGGGTTTAGAGACGCTAACAAAAACATATCGTGATAATAGTTTCACTGTATTTCGTCTCAACACAATGAGTGATATGACGAGAAATCGTATACTCGCCCATGTTAATGAAGAGTATAAAAAGATTAAAGAATTGGAATTTGAGTGGCATGTTCATAATGCGCACGCACGCTCCGATCCCGTTTATTACGCGGACCCGGCGTTATCGCAGTACGTCACGAGGGTCACTTCCGACAAACCACGCCCTTCGAAAGAAGACTTGTTGCCCGATGATATGTAATACCATAGTCTCCACGCGCTCGCGTTGCTCCACACGCTCTCGTTGCTCCACGCGCTCGCGTTGCTCCACGCGCTCTCGTTGCTCCACACGCTCGCGTTGCTCCACGCGCTCGTGGATACTAGGGGTAGATTATAGATCGTTCATGTACTCCTGCACGCGACGGCGGGCATACGACGCGTCCCGCGGCGTAACGCTCGGCGAAGTGCCGACGTGAGTCCATGCACATGTGTCGATTTGGTTATTGTTGTTGTTGCGATTGTCGAAACCGTCAAACGTCACGTATAAGTGAATTGGAGCCGGTCCCTGTTCTGCAATTTTAGCATTGTTTGTTCTTGCCTGAAATTGCTTCAAGTTGGCATCATCGCGATCATCTCCATTGCTAGACATCTTATGCTATATCTGTAAGCCGAAAAAAATATATTTTTTGATAAACGACGATTTCATTAATCTCCGAGTTTTAAATATTCAATAGTTTCATGTATAAGTCAATGTAACGAATGTCGACAATATAGTTGTAAATAATGTTATTCATACGAGTATCGACGGTCAGTTTTCCCTGTTTGTCGATATCGGCCATGAACGTATAGGCGAGAGTGTCGACCGTAATAGTCTTTGCGACGCGGGCTCCCGACACGAGTTTTTCGTGTAGATTGCGATTTCTGTAACATTTAACCATGCGGTCGATAATTTCATGCACTGTTTTTGTGTACAGGGTGTATCGTTGATGCGTCTCTGGAAACATGTCGACAAACGACGATCTTAGTTGATACGACAACCATGCCCGAAGCGTCATATATTCGAATCGGTTTGTCTCGTTTAGATTCAACCGCGGATTTTTCGGCAAGTTATACGCGAGTTGGCGCACCTTGCGCATGAGAGACGATTCAATCATTACATGCGATGATCCTTGCGTTACTGCGTAATCGGTGGATCGCAAAATCCAACCATAGTTATGATGAGTGCGGTTTGCGAAATACTGTTTCAATGCCCCGGAAGACTGCTGTAATAGCCAGTCGAAACGCTCCTTGGGGGTCCCGGCAATGGTAAACGCGGCGGGTGTCTGCATCGGAATACCGATGTTGGCATCTGCGACCGGGATGAGCGTATCGAGCCGCCATGCCGACACTAACCACGCACGGGACGGGTCGGTATGTAACGGGTGAAACGCGTCGGTGCGGAAACCGATGTTGTAGGATACGCCCTTGTCTAGACCGTCAAACGTAAATTCCGGATATTTACCCAGGACGGTACGCAATTCCTGTTCGTAGGTGTTGGGTCCCATCCACTTATACGCGTTGAGTTCAAAACCGTGGGTGCTACCAATCGTCCACTTGTCGCCATACCAGTACAGGTTCACCATTGTGCCGTCAGACACGGGGTATACCATATACTTATCGAGGTTTGCGATGACCTCGGTGTAAACCGCTCGGCAGTTAAACCCCGGCGACGGTACACATACCACCTTTTTCTGCACGACATCATATACAACACCGTTTGCCTGAAACGACAGTTCCGAGTCAAAGTCGCTGAAACGATCGTGAGTAATTAGTAGACGGTTTGATGCTGTGGGTCCACGCGTCTCGTATTTTGCCATGAGACCCAGTGACTTTACGTAATCGGCACACTCTTCGAACGATGACAGGTTCGACAAGTGGACCACGAGGTCCTGTAGGGTGCAAATAGTAGACTGTGCCATGTGATTATACAATATAGACTATGGTCTAAATGGTAATACAGTAGCGTTATGGAATATTCAAATTTTGCAAAAAACACTGTAAATGCTAGCATCCTACATTGACACCCTTTGACTGCAGATACTTCACAACTCTCGGCGACACGTTCGTCTCGTATACATTAAGCATGCATAGCGATGTTAATAGCGAGACAGAGGCGTCGGTCACGGCCGTATCGTATAGGTCAAGTGTATGTAGACGTGTCAGCAAAGACACACTTCGGTCTGTTACCCGAGTATTTCGTAAACCCAACGTATGTAGACGTGTCAGCAGAGACACACTCCGATCGGTTACCCTTGTATTGTCGAGATACAGACGACTCAATGCGGTAAGTCGGCTAACACTACTGTCGCTCACATTCGTCATCGCCAGATCTAGTGTATGTAGACGTGTAAGCAGCGATACGCTCACGTCAGATACAAGAATACATTGATGTAGAATTAGCGTGTGTATACGTGTAAGCAGGCGGACGCTACTGTCGGTTACCTTTGTATTTCTGAGATTTAGCGAGTATAACCCGGTTAGTCTGCTGACACTATCATCCGTCACGCGTGTACCGTATAGGCTCAACGTGTGCAGGGATGTTAGCAAAGACACGCTATCGTCCGTCACGTGTGTACTGTATAGGTTTAGCGTATGTAGACGCGTCAGCAGTGATACGCTTCTGTCAGTCACTCGTGTACATCTAAGGTCTAACGTGTGTAGGGATGTCAACAAAGACACGCTATCATCAGTGGCGTACGTATGGTGTAGATAAACAGCGTACATTGAAGTAAGCGCCTCAAAGTTTACCCCGGTGTCGTGCGTAACCCGCACACTGCGAACCCACGATGGCATACACGAATTATACCTATACTTGTATCTCGACGGGTCTATCATCGCACAACATATGCGGTTGAAGCGTCGGGACACGACGCGCATACATTTCCATGTATCGAGGTCAGTTTTCTTCGACACTTCGGCAATACAGTCGTCTACCAGCATATCGGCGTGACCCCTTGTCGATTCAGATACGCGATATTCATTTTTCAAAAAAACACGTACGTTAAAACTTCTCGAAACCCCTCAAGACAGGTGTTCATAGCCCTCAATTTTCGAGTCGGATATCTCTTCAAGGTCATCGGTATTGACGTCCTCTCCCGTTTCGCCAATCATGTCTAAGTCAAATTTGTTGGCTAGCGGGTCATTTGTCAACCCCGATTCGTCGTCATCGCGTTCTTCATTATCGAGATCTTCCTCGGTAAGGAGCCCAGAGTCGATGTCGAAGTTACGATCCCCAACGTTTGGATCCTCTTCGCGATCGTCTCCAAACAGCAATGCACGATTAAACTCTCCGGCGCGTGACTTTAACTCGTCGACGCGTATCATTTTTGCAACTATGTACCGTACAAACGCCTCGCGAATCGATTTAGTCGAAGCGTCTTCATAATTCCATACCTGTAGGCACTTTTGTGCGAATGTCTCAATAAGAAATTCTACAATCTCGCGCGGTTTTTTATGTTGACGAAACCACCGAATACGCTCTTGATATTCGGTATAAATATTCGGAAGACGCTGCTCCAACGCATGATATTCGTGTTTTGAATATGCAGTCTCGTCCAACAATCGAGCAATATCGATCGGCGGTTTACTGAATGTATAGAAATATCGCAAATTATTGTAGTCCATTAACAGTGTCTTAATGTACGAGTCGAGTACAAATATACGTGTATCGTCACGCGTGTCAGCCTCGTTTGGTATGTACACGCCCGATAGCACATCCGCATATTCCTGATATTCGGTAGCGGCAAGACATGTAAACAAGTGGGGATTTATCTTGAGTAGACTAGTCAATTCCAGTATAGTGTTAAAATTATATGAATATTTTGCGTACTGCGTGACGAATCGAGACAGGTCCTCGGGGTCACGAGGCTGGTGGGGTGATGATTTCGACAAGTCGACACTACCGTCGGCCTGGTCTCTAATGTATACCGATGTGTATCGCGAGAAGTACTCGAGTGCATTCGATACATCCGAAAGATAAATGGTTGTTGTACTCTGCTTGCACTCTGTACACGTCATTGACGCGTCAAAAGTATGCGAGCCGCCCTTGGGACAACGATCGTCATACGTATACAACATACTGTTTACCAATCCACATTTTTTGCATTTGCCGTCTGTGATACCGTGTAATCCACCCTCGGGACACCTCGACTCGTAAAATCGAAAGAAATTAACGACTTGCTGACGTTGGGCAATTGCATTGCGTATCAAATTTGCGTCTACTTTTTTAGTGACGGCTCGTGTCAACTTACATATTGCACATTTTCGATCCGTAAATCTCACGCCCGCGCGTTCGCCACTCTGTAGACGAATGTGGATGTCGGATGCGGTTTTTTGCGTCTCGGTAGCGCCGTCGCCATACACGTACAACCCGTATACGTGCGGTCGACCCTCGGCATCGTATAGTGCACCAATAGGGACGTCTACCGGTTCGTATTGTTGAGACGTGAACGGTCTATCACTCCAATGCGGACGTAGACTATACAATTTACGATAGTCGAGCAGCGTCGCCTCTTTTACAAGCAAACGCCGTGCCTCGTCTATATATTCACGTTGAGCAGGCGCAACCATGTCGTCTTGGTACATGTATTGTTCGAACAGACGTCTCTTGACACGTTCAAACATCATCTCATACGATCGATACTTATACCCTGGTATTGCACTAGTGTATACAGCAGGGGGGCCGCCCGGTGCGAGGTCGTCAAATGCCGCGACGTTCCATCGGCGTATATTCAGTGGCTTTGCCCCGAGATACGGGTCTGTTTTCACGACACCTCCCTCGACTCCGAGTATCTCGGGTATGCGGTCTTGTAGATCGGACTCGTTGCGTGAAAACTTTTTGCGGTCCAACGTATACATCGTGTAAATGTAGTGATACAGCGGGTCGATAACTAATATATTGTATAGTGTCTCCATTTCACCTGCAGCCTGCATCGTCACAGCGCCCTTCTGTGCTATGTTTTGGTATGCCTCGATTAGTTTTTTGTAGATGAATTCATTGGTTACATTTGGCATTTGTTTTATAATAATATTTTTCGTATTGACAATTGTCAAGATTGCATGTTTTATATATTCTTTAGGTGATGTGGTCCTACCCATACCCTTGAATTCAACCGCCATGTTCTTGTCTTTCGACTTGTTTGACATCATGAGGTGTATTAAATACGCATATGCATAGATGGTTATAAATAGGCGTTTTTTGTTTTTGACGTCATCGGCAGTATTAGTCTTGGATTTCAGTAGCTGTTTTTCCGCTTCGAATATATATTCATATGTCGAGATCATCATACTCGATATGATTTTTTTGACGTTTACAATGGGGCCAAAGGCGACTTGTTTTGCCGCTGTGTACATTTCGCTCATCATGCTAGAGCGCAAGTCGTCGTCTATGGTGGATGCCATATTTGCCTCCTCATCCGTGTAGACACTGCCATACACGTCGACATCCGCCAACACCTCTCCGCATTTTGAGCAAAAATAGCTATCGGTAACAACGTCACTTATATATCGTTGCATCGCAATTTTCATTTCGTTAAATGTGGCATCACGATAAACAGCAAGAGTGTAGGCAACAAGATGTGGACACATGAGATCCAAACCGCAATTATTACATTTTATGTATTCGTCGGGCTTTCCACGCACGAAATATTTTTGCAATTGTTCAAATTTTTTGCGAGATTGTGGTGAAAATTTCATGGACCGAAATTCGCGTAGTAATTTTACATGTGGGCATTTGTTATTGAACATTTCCCGGAGCATTTTTTCACGACGATCAAGTTCCGTCTCGACTAATTTACGTTCCGCGGGTTTAAGACGGGCGAGTAAGTCTGAAGTAGGGTCGCCTCGTGTTATTTCGCGGTATCTTTTTGTGCCGAGTTTATGTTCGATAATGCTGGATACTAAATTGTGCCGGTACATCGCGTGTATACGAGCAGTGTCTATCACTCGCATGATAGTGTTTTGAGCATGGAGTGCTTTTACGCGCTCAGTGATTCGCTTTACGGCCGGCGAGTCTCTACCCTCGAATATTCCGATGGTATATACATCAGCCAGGTTAGACGACACTAGATCAAATGCGCTGCTCAAACGGTACGTGCCGTCAAGGCGACGACCCGAGAGCGTCTCGAGTGTAGACATGAATTCAGTGTGAGACTTGGGAGACGGTGTTGAAAATCCCGAGTCGTGGGTGTATACCGGCTTTGGCATTAGAGGTGTATGTGGTAGTAGGTGGCGTATCCGGTGTTCTATACCCGCTAGTGCCTGCATGCTCGATGCGTAGTCGTCAAGCAGAGACAGTCGGTCAAATAATTCGTATAGAAATCGCGTGTCTCCCGTGCTCATGTCAATCGTTTTTAACACCTCGGCATCTTCGCTGTCTACACGTAGGTTGCCAAACACGCGACAGTGTAGTGCAAAATTTATGAACGAATAATTTCCGAGCAGTATATAATCCTTTAGAGACAGACGATACGGGTCGTAGTTGAATACTAGAGGGTGGCACATGCGGAACACCTTAACGCCAACTATATTTGTCTCTTCATTTGGGGGTATCATGTATGGTGCGCCTTTTGACGTCACGGCGTAAACCGGGTGGTCGAATCTAACCTTGACTACCGTGGGGTCATCGTCACGTTTTGGACGTATTTGCCGTAGCGCTTTCACGTTTTTTACGATAATGCCCCCCGTTTTTCCGGCTAACGGCACGTCCCGTGTGCGAAAATCACGGACAACCGGCACCGCTAAAATTCCGTAGTTTTGCGCTAAATATTCCGACAATTCGATTATTTTCCTAATCAATAATTCTAATATTTCGGGTTTAATTTTTCGATTCTGACGCTTAATCAGTTCGGTTTGTTGATCTGCGAATGAATCAAAAATACTGCGAGATAACCAACTCGAGTTCTCTTCGGCAAGCGTGTTAAAGACGATACTGCGTTCCGTTTCCGATAGCCGGTTTATATCTCGAGACGCATCTGCCGATATTACCGTTATATCCATTTTACGTATATATACTATTAAAGATATATATTTTAGATAGCGGAGTGCTCCATTTTAACATAAGTGTATATATTGTTAAAATGGATACTAGTGCATGGACGATAGTTATATTGATATTTGTTATTTTCTATCTAGTCGGGTGTTATCGTACGGATTGCTGTGTCGACTCGATGCGATATGGGACCGTATCCCAATCCGCTATGATTGAATTACGCGGTATACTCCGTGATGACGTTGTCGTGGAATTATTCGACGATGCGATACACGCGGTGCCACCGGCGCCTTCAAACTGCATCAAATACACACTCGATGAGTTGAGACTACTACAGAATACGTGCCATGGCGCGTCGGAGCAACAGCGCGGTGTCGCCATGGCCACCGTGGGCGACAAATGGATGGATGAATTACGCGATATACTAACTCGGCACTCGCTCAAAATGCCGCCGGGCGTTGAAAATATACTGAAAAAAACCAGCTCAGTGGTCATGTTGTTTAAGATTCACTATGGGCGACCGCGACCTCGACAGCTCGGCGATGCGGTTGGCATACCCGTTTACGCAATGGATGGCGACCATGATAATACGCCGAGTTACGTATCGAGAGGTGTCACCATGTCACGGGTGGCGGTAGTGCTCGTGGCCCGAGCATACCCGGGATTACGCGATTCGCTATTTGCCGTCAGTGACCGCGTCGTCGCGGGGCGGCAATACGGCGGTTGGCACTACCCGAGTGACTGCATCGCCGGCATCACGCTCGCCGATTTCATCTGTAGCCGAGTCGTCTAGTCGAAACATGCCGATTACCTGATCAAGTGAGAAGTCGTCTTTTTTTGAAGCGTCGTCTTTTTTTGAAGCGTCGTCTTTTTTTGAAGCTTCTTCAATTTTTGAGGCGTCGTCTTCAATTTTTGGAGCTTCTTCAATTTTTGAGGCGTCGTCTTTTTTTAGCGCACACGTTAGTTTAAAATCGAAGTATTTTTTGAGACGCTCCGCCCGAACATCTCCAAAACACTTTGCGGGCTTTCCGACGCGTTTCATGGCTATGGCCCCGGTTGGGTACGACAATAGTTGCGGCAGCGTACATTCCGATAGTAGACTGCATGCTATCGCCTTCGAGACCCCCGGAACACACTCTAAAATACGCTCGTGTGTATGTGTCGATACGTCGGTAAGCGATTTAATGACTAGTTTTGATACATTGCGACCATCCGGCATTTGACATTTCGCGATATCAGAGTGGGATACATTCCCCCGCACGACGTCACATAGTGACCATTTCGCCATAAACGTATCGGCGGTCGTACTCGCAATGCCGCGGAATTTACACCACATACTGCGGACAACGTCTTCGTCTCGAACCTCGCGTTTTTCATTAAGCAGGCCCACGGTTGAACCCTCAACGAATTCTATTTCACCCTTATTAATTAGCGTCTGCATAGACCTCGTAAATCGTACTAGTCGACGCGCGGTGTCGAGCGGGTCTCGAGTGTACAGCATGTTGAAACCGTCGCGAATAGTCATGTGGTCGAGACTGCTCTCGAGACACCCCCACGGAATGCCGCCTACACGCGCGTCGGCGGACGAGGGCGGCTTGCCCTCGACTACGTAGTATACGCGGCAAGTTGTGCGCGAGCGAAGGTCAATTAGTCCCTGTTTATTGTCATATCTACCGTCCTTAATGCTCGCGGCCAAGTCCTCGAGGCTTTTACGCTCGAATATCGCAATTACAGAATCGTCGACGCATACCGCATAGTCGCCAATCGTCATTCTCGATATTTTGTGGACAATCGGTGTCAATACTTCGGTATGCGCAGTTATAGCGCGTTCGCGATCGTCAATATATAATGTGGCAATGCGATCCATTCCATGTCAGCGGTGAATGTTTAAAAGAAAAAACGTTATTCGGTTTGTGTCGCGGATAGTACACAAGCCCGTGTTATCATGCCGGTGAGCAATTGGTTTTCACGTGCTATCGTCTCGACATGTTCCTCGAGCTCCGAGTTTCTGCGTTCCAGATACTTGTTATGGGTGCGCTCTTCTCGCATCTCGCGTAGTGCACGGTCGGTATCGCGCTCTGCGCGGCGTGTATCTTGAATCGCGGCTTCAAGCCTGCCCCGTAGGCGATCTGCACGGCGATTTTTGGACTTGTTAAGATCCCTAGCCCCACGTAGTTTTTCGGCGAGACAACGTACCTCGTGTTCTGCGCTTCTGCGTATGACACGAATGTCGTGTTCTGCGCTTCTGCGTATGACACGAATGTCGTGTTCTGCGCTTGTATACGGTGTCGACTCGTTAGAGTGCAAAGCGGGCTTGCGCGGGTCGAGTGTAGCCAGAAACGCGTCAGCGATAGACATAGGCACCTCAATGCTGGTGGTAGACATGTTGTATCGATATTAGGATATGAAAATTCATTTTTTGGGAAAAAGACGCGTATGGGGTTTACGCAGGGTTGTGGCTGTCGGATTCTCAATACGCCCACCGGGGCATATCGGATATCACCTGTATCGATATATTGCCGAGTATTTGCTCCAGCTTTTGGGATCGCATGCGGTACATGTCACACTCGTCATTACTGGACCGTAGCCCCGCACTCGTAATTTGCATAGTAGTTCGTAATTGTTGGTTTTCCCTGCGGAGATGTAACAGTTCCTGATGCATGTTTCGCATCATGATTCGCGAGATGTTGAGAAGATACTGACGACGTCGTGACACTGTCAGTATCTGGAGCGTGCGGGCGTGGATTCTGCGGGCATATACAGAGCGTTTATGGGTTCTGCGACGTGCGACGGCGTCTCGGCTAAGCCTCATATATACGATTATACATTTAATAAATATGCAATTCAATTTTAAGACAGTCATGAGGTATTATATCTCGGGTTATCCATATGGGGTATAATACATCCCCACCGCTCAAAGTACAAAAAGATTTACGATTTTAAATATAACGCCGATAATATATCGCATAATAAATAAACAGATGACGACGTCAACCGACTACGATAAATATACCGACATCAGTCCCTCCGACGTACAATACTCGGTAAAAATTGGATTACCGTACGGCGGCATGCCGGACGACGCGCTCGTCAGTAAATTCGAACAGACTGATGATGGTGATGTCGAGTATGGATACGACGACTTTGTGCGCCGCGAGATCAAGGACCGCAGACCCGATGCACCAACGTTTGAGTCGGAAGAGCCGCGTAAAAGCCTGTCTAACAAGGGATACCTTAACCTGATTCACTCGAATAATCGCGGTGGCAGCGAACCGCGACACTCCGAGATGTTTCTCGAGGATACATGGGGCGACCCGCGTGGCATTGCGACAGACCCCGACTACAAGGAGTTGCGTCGGCAACACGAGGCGCGCACCCGTTTTGTACGATGGAGTGCAGACGCCGATAATTCGGTGCCGTCGGGTCGCTGGAGCGAGGGGGAGTTGATGCGCAAGAAACAGCAGGTATTGCGCCAATTACGTCCGCGGTTAATGTGGTTCACTACGTCAAAGGACGGTCGCCGTCTCGGTGAGACGCCCGTATACAACAACCGTCCCGTAGTATCGAAAATCGACAAGACGATCCAGGCGTACGGTGACATTGTACAGGCGTACGCCGAGAATCCACAGCGTGCCACCACAATTATGTCGAACACCATTATTGCCCGCAGTAAGATGTATCAACAGAATACCACAGATCACGAGTTCACGGTAGCACATTACGGCGAGGACGCAAGACGACGCAAGCTGTCAAACACGATGCAGCAGCTCAAGTACACGGATCTAGACGGCTATATGCCGGACTGCGACAAGACGGCAAACTACAAGGCGATGGGCATCATCATGTCGCAAATCGTGAAAAATCGACACGAGACGGCGCAGGATATCGACTACGGTAAGGCGGACGCGACCCAGGTCCGCAAAACGGTTGAAATGTCGGCAGACCTCGCCAAGATATTGCAGGCTATCGCGGTCGACAGCGAATTTGCAAATTCGGCACACACAGTGTCGTCAAAGACGGCCACACCTCAACAGGCACGACCGGCACAATATACCACTACCACGGACGGGTCAATTCCCGCGAGCCACCTGTTGAACGCGCAGGCGATATACAAGTCGGTTAAGGAGGGCGGTGATCTGCGGGCGGTGTCGGGTATGATTGCCACCGACGACACTAAGGTGGATACGAATGACAAGACTACACTCGTCGGCAAGTCTATGGGTGCCACTGACGCTCATGTTCGACTCGGCTCGTCCCACATCGAGGTGGACGGTGTATCGATGTCGGCACACGTCTACAAGGGCAAGGGGGCCGACATCGAGTCGAAGATTGGTATGGTTAATCCGGAATACGTATGGAGCGAGGCTGACGATGCGCATACGCGTAAGTCGCAAACCGCCACCCACACCAACCCCGACGTTGACGATACGGAACAACAGATACGATTTAACGACAACACGCAAAAAGAACGCATGGTCGGCGTTATGGGGTCCAAGTACACGCGCCGCGAAATGGATCGTGATAGCGGCATGACTCAGGGTAGCGTCGGCGACACTTAGTGTCCCTAACGTGATCATAAATGCTACGATATGCGAGAGAAATGTCTGACACTGACGTGTTGACAGCGTGCTAAAATTGATTTTTTGTGACGTGGTGCGATAAGGACATGAGCGATTCGGGAGATTGGGACGACCTCTATATACTACAGCTGCCGCCGTGGGCCGTCGAAAGACTAACTGCATTGCATCGGGACCTGGAGCGCGAACTGGGAGTCGTCACTGAAATCACGGTTAGTCAGGGATATCGGCGCCACATAGTAGGCGATGCCAAGAAACGAAGTGGATACATCGTCAAAATGGACAGCGACGCGTATCGCGGGTTAGACGGCACTTACGCGAGCATGCAAGACGTCGAAAATAAAATTGCATGGTTATGCGAAAATGAGGACAACCATCCTCATTCATGCGTGTGTAAGGAGCGTGTCGGATGGCGTTATGTCGATGTACAACCATCGGTGGGTATAGTTTATGAAGACGTGGGCGGTATCTGTATATTGAAACCTATTGGTCGCGTCTCTTTTGAACTCGCTTGATACACGTTGCGCATATTAGTATTTGGATGCATGTCTTATTTTTCGCATAACTCGCTGTGTCCAGAATTTGCACTCAACATTTTTTAATGCAAATGTTACGACTTTATTGGGCGTCCAAATACTAATATGCGCAATGTATATTCAATCGAGTTCAAAAAACTTCATCTACACGATACACATAGGTGTATTTCATATAGGTGTATTTCATATAGATCATTCTGGGTGTCATTTGATTCGTATACACCATATATATCCTCACCGAGCCACAACCGTAGTGTATATCTAAGATCACAGTCGCCGACAATCCCAATATACACGATTGCGACGCACCGTTTACCGCATGCATCGCATATATCGGGATACATTACCGACTCGGAGCGTATTAAGGTGACTATATCTCCACTAATCAAACACACCTTTGATGGCATCGTCTATACCCGTACAAAAAATTAAATGTCGTATTATGCAATATATGCATATATCATATTCAATATTGCGGTAATAGAATACCGAGTCTAAAACGCCGAAAATGCCACATGCGCAACACATGCTATCGTCTGGTTTATAACATCGTTGAATAAATCCCACTTTTAATATATCACCATCGAGGGTCACTAGATGTCTCATTATTCGTTATGATGGGCAAAAATCAAATTTTAATAACCGGATACACATGTATTGCATAGTCGAACAAATACCACAAATTTTGTGCGGTCTCTTATGTACGTTTCGCGTACTAGATCCGACATGATGATGTTCTGGTCAAACAGCGCCATATATTCGTAAACATCGCCTTTATAACCACATAGACGGCATTCGCAGGGAAACGTGTACATCCACATACTCCTGCTGAATATGCCGAAAATATCACCATTTACGGAGCATAACATCGTGTTTGTTAGCGGCATTTCCTTGTCGGTCTGGAAAAATCAAATTTAACGACGTTAAACAATATGTACCCCATTTCTCCGGAGTGTGGTTTTGACCTCATTCGATACCCGTGTATCCAAGAGATCTAACGTGTGTAGGGATGTGAGCAAAGACACGCTGGCGTCCGTCACACCTGTACCGCTGAGATGCAGCGTGTGTAGGGACGTAAGTAGAGACACACTAGTGTCCGTCACACCTGTATAGTTGAGATTCAATGTGTGCAGACGTGTTAGCAGGGAGACGCTAGTGTCCGTCACACCTGTACCGCTGAGATGTAACGTGTGCAGGGATGTTAGCAGGGAGACGCTAGTGTCCGTTACACGTGTACCGCCGAGATGCAGCGTGTGCAGACGTGTCAGCAGGGAGACGCTTATATCCGTCACACGTGTACCGCTGAGATGTAACGTGTGTAGGGACGTAAGTAGAGACACGCTGGCGTCCGTTACACTTATACCGCTGAGATTCAACGTGTGTAGGGACGTAAGTAGAGACACACTAGCGTCCGTTACACTTGTACCGCTGAGATTCAACGTGTGTAGGGACGTAAGTATAGACACACTAGCGTCCGTTACACCTGTATAGTTGAGATCCAACGTGTGTAGTGACGTAAGTAGAGACACGCTGGCGTCCGTTACACGTGTACCGTTGAGATATAGCGTGTGTAGGGATGTAAGTAGAGACACGCTAGCGTCCGTCACACCTGTACCGCTGAGATGCAGCGTGTGCAGGGATGTGAGCAAAGACACACTGGCGTCCGATACGCTTGTACCGTTTAGATCTAACGTGTGTAGACGGGTCAGTGTCTGGAAATCGACGCCGATTATAATCGATATGAGTACACTCTGCACCCAAGGTGGTCTTAGCGTGTTGACACGATACATGTACCGTAGGGGCGACACCGTCCCGGTACACACTCGGTTAAACCGCCTCGACACTAACCGCATCTGCTTCCACGTGGACAGGTCCGTCCACCCCGATACTACACCGATGCTATCGTCGTTAAGCATTTACACATTTTATGGTATTAAAAATCAAATTTAACGACGTTAAACAATATGTACCCCATTTCTCCGGAGTGTGGTTTTGACCTCATTCGATACCCGTGTATCACTGAGATTCAACGTGTGTAGGGATGTTAGTAGAGACACGCTGGCATCCGTTACACTTGTACCGCCGATATGCAGCGTGTGTAAGCGGGTCAGCAAAGACACGCT
>Ga0163154_10000718_pt1 | contig 51525 bp, 37 predicted proteins | sample OliLakLV19MP9P1_FD_148649 | JGI IMG/M metagenome (GOLD analysis project Ga0163154, IMG submission 148649) | Freshwater microbial mat bacterial communities from Lake Vanda, McMurdo Dry Valleys, Antarctica - Oligotrophic Lake LV.19.MP9.P1 | ecosystem: Environmental > Aquatic > Freshwater > Lake >...
AAGCGTGGGCGATCAAGCAGCCACGGTCGACATGGTGCTGGTTGCCATTGGCCGGCGACCCAACTTGGACGACCTGGGCCTGGAAAGCCTCGGCGTCGCTTTGGACGAGCGCGGCATGCCGCCCTTCGACCCAACCACGATGCGCATCGGCGACTCGCCGGTGTTCCTCGCCGGAGACGCCAACGCGCACGCACCCTTGCTGCACGAGGCTGCCGACGAAGGCTACATCGCTGGCGTCAACGCCATGGCGAGCGATCCGAGCTGCTTCCAGCGGCGTACGCCCCTAGGCATCGTGTTCGCGGAGCCCGGCATCGCCACGGTTGGCGCACGCCACGCCACGCTGGCAGCCGGCCAACTCGTGGTTGGAGAAGTGAATTTTGCCAATCAGGGTCGCGCCCGCATGGGCCAGCGCAACCGCGGCCTGCTGCGCGTCTACGCGGACAAGCAAAGCTGCCGCCTGCTGGGCGCGGAGATGTGCGCGCCCGCGGCGGAACACCTAGCGCACCTTCTGGCGCTGGCGATCAGCCAAGAACTGACGGTACTGGACCTGCTGCGCATGCCCTTCTACCACCCGGTGATCGAAGAAGGCCTGCGTACCGCGCTGCGCGACGCCGCCCGGCACTTCGTCACCGAGGCATCCGACCTAGCCGCCTGCGTGCCGTTCAAGGCCGAGGCACTGGGCTGAGCACCTCGGCGCCTGGAAGCTGGGCCCGGGACGCGCCCGAGGCGCTTGCATCCGCCGCCACGTCGGCATCTGCATCGCTGTCACGGTGTATTTGCGCCGCATGCGGCCTTGCGGGCGCCAGTGGCGGCGCTGGCAGGGGGAGGCGATGCAGCAACGGTATAATCTCTGGACCCGCAGATCGCAACTCCCCGATCCGCCCGTCGACGTCATGCCCGCCTTTAGAAAACCAGAACCAGGCCCTGGTCTGGTAATCGACTTCGACCCCACCGACGCGGGCGCCGCGCCGCGGCGAAGCCCACCCACGTCCGCAAAATGTAAACGGCGAAAACGCCCCGCGAGAGCCCGGCCGACTGACTTGTATGGTGCCGAGCGCTGCCAGCGGTCGCCGCGAGAGCGTTTGCCCGCAAAAGTGACCGTCACGGAGCAGTCCAGGCAGCCAGCCTGGCAAGCGCACATCGGCACCAAGTCGCGCCGCGACCTGCTCGCCAAGCGCGCCAAGGACCCCAAGGACACGCTCAAGCTGGTCATCGTGCGCGATATGTGGCTGACCGGCTTCGACGCGCCATCCATGCACACGATGTACATCGACAAGCCCATGAAAGGCCACGGGCTGATGCAGGCGATTGCGCGCGTGAATCGCGTCTTCCGCGACAAGCCTGCCGGCTTGGTGGTCGATTACATTGGCATCGCCCAGAACCTGAAATCTGCCCTGGGCCAGTACTCCGGCTCTGACCAGAGCCAGTCCGGTATCGACGAGGCCATAGCAGTCAAGGTGCTGCTGGAGAAGTACGAGATCGTCAAGGCGATGTACCACGGCTTCAACTACGAGCGCGGCTTGGCGGGCACCCCGCACGAGCGCCTGGTTGTGCTCGCTGAAGCGATCGAGTGGATTCTGGATCATCAGCAGAAAGCCGCGGCGCGCGAGAAGACCGAAGAAGCCAAGCGCAACGCTCACCGGCGCTATCAGGACGCGGTGCTCGCCTTGTCCAAGGCCTTTGCGCTGGCATCGGCCAGCGACGAAGCGCGCGAGATCCGCGATGCCGTCGGCTTCTTCCAGACCGTTCGCGCAGCGCTAGCCAAGACCTCCGCCGGCGCCGGCATGAGTGCAGCAGCGCGGGAGTTCGCGATCCAGCAGATTCTGGACCGCGCAGTGAGGTCGACCGAGATCGTCGACATCCTGGCGGCGGCGGGGATGGCCACGCCCGACATCTCGATCCTGTCAGATGAGTTCCTGGCCGAGATTCAGCAACTCAAGAAAAAGAACCTCGCCCTGGAAGCCCTGCGCAAGCTCCTGAACGACGAAATCCGCTCGCGCAGCAAGACCAACGTGGTCGAGACCAAACGCTTCTCCGAGCGCCTGGACGCGGCCATCGCCCGCTATCACACCAATGCGCTTAGTACCGTCGAGGTGCTGCAGGAACTTATCGACCTCGCCAAAGAAGTCCGCGCCGCCCGCAAGCGCGGCGAAGAGTCCGGCCTGTCCGAGCACGAGATCGCCTTCTACGACGCCCTCGCCGAGAACGAGAGCGCAGTCCAAGTCATGGGCAACGACGCGCTGAAAGTGATCGCCCACGAACCCCTGACCGGCCTCAAGGGCAACGTCACCGTGGACTGGTCCCACCGCGAAAGCGCCCGCGCCCGCATGCGCTCACTGGTTAAACGCATCCTGCGCAAGTACGGCTATCCACCGGACCTGCAGGAAGCCGCCGTGCAGACCGTGCTGAGGCAGGCTGAGGCGTTGTCGGCGGAGTGGGCGGTGTAGGCGCTCCGGATCGTGGCATCGAGAACTGAATCGAGATCAGCGGTGCAAACACCTTTGACCTGATTGAACAGCGTTCCGCCAGAGGATTTGCGAGTGCATCGAGGAGGGAAGCGAACGAAGACCGGGAAAGAAGACCGGGATAGTCTAAAATCGGAAATTTCCTACAAAGAGTAGGGCGCTTTTCCGATGCAGCTGAGGCCGGGGAGGGCCGGGGAGGTCTCCATACCAGCCTGGGGCAACGCCCCAGGTTGCCAACTCATCGCCATGCCGCAATCACTTGACCATGTTCTGCTCCACCTCGCCTTCAGCACGAAAGATCGTTTCCCGTGGCCTTGGCGCATCTTTGCGTCCCGCGCTCCACGCTTATCTCGCAACGACGTAACGTGGGTTGCGAATGTCCGCGTGCCGGGGGATGGCGGATCACGTTCACCTAGGATGACTGGTTGCGGGCTCGGCAACGACTCGCCCTGCCCCACCGGCGCGACGCCAAGAGGCTCGCACGCGCTCGCCAGCATCCTCCAAGACAGCGTAAATGGTTGGCAGCACCACTAGCGTGATCACGGTAGAAAACACCAAGCCGCCAGCAATCGCGCGCGCCATCGGGTAATAGGCGGGACCACCACCGCCAATGCCTACGTCGCTGATGCAGAGCGGCAACAGGCCTAGAAAAGTCGTGCCGGTGGTGATCAAGATCGGCCGTAGGCGCTCTTTGCCACCCATCACTAGTGCTTCGTCTCGCGTGTAACCCATGCGCCGCAGGGTATTCACATGCTCGACCAGTACGATGCCGTTATTAACGACCACACCGGTCAAAATCATGATGCCGATAAACGCCATGACGGAGAACGTGGTGTCCCAGATCAAGAAGGTCCACCAGACACCCACCACGGCGTAAATGATTGAGACCAGAATCGCCAGCGGATAGATCAGCGACTCGAACAAAGCCGCCATGACCATGTAGATCAGCACGACTGACAAGAACAATAAGAACAACATCTCAATGGCCGCATCGGCGTCTTCCTCAAAACGCTGCCCCATGTTGTACCCGTAGCCCGACGGGAAGGGATAGGTCGTCAGCGCCGCTTCGATCGCTTTGGTAGCCGCGCCCATATCGCCTTTCGGTTTGAGTTCCAAAGTCACGTTTGCGCTGGTCTTGCGATTCTGTCGACTGATGGCGGTGGCGCCGGGTGACATGTCCACCGTCACTAAGGTCGATAGAGGCACCGATTGGCCGTCTGCTTTGGTCACCCGCACCTCTTTTAGAGTATCCAAAGACATCGATTCCGCATCTTTGAAGCGCAACCAGACCGGCACTTCGGTATCACCCATGCGGAATTCACGCAACGGTACGCCGCGCATGGCCACCTGGACCAATCGACCCACTTGCGCCGGATCAAAACCCAAATTGGCGGCGCGATCACGATCAATGCGCAACTGAATCTCTTGTTGCTGCTGAGCATTGTCGACCCGCACTTCAGCAAATTCTGCGTTGCGACCTAATAGCCGTGCGACATCCTTGGCCAAATCATTTAGCACTTCGGTTGAATCACCGGTGATACTAATATTGAGCGACTGGGTCTCTGCACCACCGCCGGCATTGCCGCCGCCTGGGCCAAAACGCATATCAACCACGGGTTTGCCAATCGCCAACTTCGGCAACCCTTCTCGGACCGCTTGTTTAATTTCTTCAACGGGTTTTTGCGCTGCATCGCCCTTAAGCAATTGCAGGCGTGTCTGCATGCCACCATCACTTTCAGACATCCAGCTGTACACCGATTCGATTTCGAACTCTTCCTTGTGTTTTATCAGGAAGGCTTCGACCTCACGCGCCGCTTTTTCCATCTGCTCCAGTCGATAGCGGCCATTCAACTCATAACCGATGGCAAAATCCCGATCGGCATCACCACCAAAAAAATCGGTTTTCACAAAACTGGCCGGGATCGCAACACTGGCAAGAATCAACAGTACCCCAACAATTGACCAACCGCGGTGCGTCAGCGACCAGCGCAATAACCTCTCATACTGGTCCTTCCAACGCTCGACGATGCGTACCTGGGCCAATTTTGGCGGCGGAATGCGCGCTGCGAGCATCGGGATAATGGTCACCGCAACAAACCACGATGCCAGCAGCGCCACCGACATCGGCATCGCCACGTAGTACAAAAACACGCCTACCTGGGTGGTGCCACCGAACACATTCGGCAAGAAAACAATGATGCTGGTGAGCGTGCCGGCGCTGACGGCCAACTGCACCATGCGCGTGCCTTCGATCGCCGTGCCTATTTTGTCATCTGGATTCTTTTCGCGTTGCTGAAAAATGCTCTCGGTCACCACCACCGCGTTATCGACCAACATGCCGATGCCGAGCAGCAAACCCATCATGGTCAGCACATTGAGCGTCAAACCGAGGAAATACATCGCGCCCAGGCTAATGGCAATACAGATCGGCACCGACAAGGACACCATCAAAGTGCTTGGCCAATGGCGCAAGAAGAAATACAAAATCAGCACCGAAAACAGCATGCCTTCGATGCCAGATTTCGACAGTGCCCCCAACGACGAGGTCACACTTTCGCCCTGATTACCAATCATGTACAACTCAATGCCAGCGAGCGCGCCACTTGCTTCAATTTTGCGCACTTCAGCCAATACGCGATCGCATACTTCCACCAGATTGGCACCGCGCTCGCGGCGTACATCGACGCCGACGGCGTAATTACCATTGAGAATGCGACGAAAATCTATTTTGCGTTGCGCAAAACGAATCTCTGCAACATCACGCAGACGCAGTCCCGCTTCGCCAATGACTAAATTGCCATATTCCTCAATCGTACGGATTTCACCGATCGGCTGTACGCGATAACGATGTTCGCCGTCGTGGATTAAACCGGCGGAGGTTGAAAAATTGGCCGCTGACAGTCGCGCTGACAAGGCATTCAGATCGACATTGTGAGCAGCGATGCGCTCTGGTAACAAATCGATGCGCACCTCGTTGGGCTGCACACCGGATAATTCAACTGAGGCCACACCGGGGATGCGTTCCAATGGACGTTTGATGCGCCGTTCCAGCAGATCGTAAGCGTCGAGCAAATTGCCCGTAGTGCTCGACAAGCGTATCTGCAGCACCGCTTCATCGTTAGTTGAGAACTTCAATACCTGGATGCGCTGCACATCACTGGGCAGCTCACCACGCGCCGCGTCAACCTTTTCGCGAACTTCCGACAGCTTGACCTTAATGTTGCGATTCCAGTCAAACACCAAGAAGAAGCTGGCGCCATTTTCGTCGGCAGTGGTGTACATATTGTCGATGCCGGAAATCGTCGCCAAGGATTCTTCCAGCGGCCGCACGATCTCGCGTTCCACTTCTTTGGGCGTCGCACCTGGATAGGGCACGCTGACAAAGATGAATGGCGCATCCAGTTCCGGAAAAAACTCCAGCTTCAACATTCGCGCGCTGAGCAGCCCAAACACCACGCAGCTGACAAACAGCATGATTGTGGTGATCGGGCGTTTGAGAGCGATCTCAGCGAGGGTCATGGTGATGAACTCCGACGAAGTGCGTCGATGGCTGCAGGCGTGCGGCCTTCCCGGCAAAAAAACAAAGGCGCGGCTAGCGCCAGGGCGCTGGGGCGCGCGAGCTTATTGTCTGTGCAGCTGCGGGACTTGGTTAGTGGCACAAAAGCCTTCACGCCCCCCTCTCCGCGGCTTCTAGCACCTTCGGCTGCCTGAACGTGGCGCGGCGATCCACGGTGTCGTAGAGCACCGGGATCACCACCAAAGTCAGCATGGTCGAGAAAATTAATCCGCCGATCACCGTGATCGCTAGCGGCTGACGCAGTTCGGCGCCGTCGCCTAAGCCTAGCGCCATCGGCAAAAAGCCAAACAAGGTGGTGATCGTGGTCATGATGATCGGCCGCAAACGCGTGCGCGCACCTTCAGTAAGCGCTTGGCGTTTCTCCATGCCTCGCGAGCGCAGCTGGTTGACTCGATCAATCAATACGATGGCGTTACTGACCACAATGCCGACCAGCATAATCAGACCGATGAAGACGATGATGCTGAGCGAGGTCCCAGTCATCCATAAGCTGAGAATCGCGCCAACCAAGGCCAATGGAATGGTGAACAGAATTAAAAACGGATGCAGCAGCGATTCGAACTGTGAGGCCATCACCAGATAGACCATGAATATCGCCAGCGCCAGAGCCATGAGCAAAGAGCGAAACGACGAGTCCAAATCCTCACTTTGACCGGCCACACGCGCCTGCGTGCCCGGTGGCAGTACGCTGCTGGCCACGATATCTTTGGCGATTTTCACCGCTGTACCCAAATCGCCGCGCAAACTCGCCGAAATCACCGCGACGCGTTCCTGGTCGATGCGGCGGATTTCCGACGGCCCTTCGGTGATTTCGACGCGTGCGACGGCATCCAGCGGCACTGGACTTGGGCTGCCCGGATTGATGATCAAGCGACGTACCGCGTCGACCGAATCACGATCAGCTTCAGACGCGCGTACCAACACGTCAATCTTGCGATCCCGCAGGCTGTAGCGGGTCGCTACTTCGCCGCGCACTTTGCGCACCACTTGGTCAGCGACCTGTCGCGTGCTCAAACCCAACGATGAGATCTTTTCCTGGTCAAAATAGATGCGTACTTCCGGCGCGCCTTGTTCTTGCGAGTTTTTTACGTCCGCAAAAATCTCGTTTTTACGCAGCTCGTTGCTGATGCGCTCACTGGCTTGTTTGAGCAGGTCCAAATCGTAGCCATTGATTTCGATTTCTAACGGCGTGTCAAAACTGAACAACTGCGGTCGCGAATACTTCGATTCAGTGCCCGGCAGTGCGTCGGTATAAGCGCGCAGCGCTTCGACGATGCGCGGTTCATCGCTACGCGCGGTGTGTGGCGCCAAGGTCACCAGCAATTTGCCGACGTTTTCACCGGATTCGGTCGGATTGGCATCTAGACGCGCGCCGGTGCCGGCGGTGGCAAACATATGCTCCACGCCATCGACCTTAATGCCATGTTCCTGCAAACCGGCGACCAACATATCGGTGCGCACCAACGGCGTACCCACCGGCAACTTCATATCGACCTGTAAACGCCCTTGTGCGAATTCCGGGATCAGTTCAACACCCAGGCGCGGCACCAGCGCCAGGGCGACGACCAGCGATAGCGTTGCGGCACCCAAAATCACCGTTGGATGGCGTAAAGACCACGGCAAGATACGGTCATAGGCTTTCAGCGACATATCAAAAAAGCCCATGGTGCCGCGCGCCAGCGGGTTAAGCACAATGCCAAACACGCGCCCGAGCAGCCCAAAGGTGCGTCGCGCCACAATCGCGAGAAAGTAGAAAACCCAACTTAACAGCCACCAGACGCCGCGCAGCAGGGCCAGTACCGCCCACACCGGCAGCAGCAGGAAACGACCCCGATCCAAACGCGGCCGATTTTTGTTCAGCCAATGGCGCTCCTGCGCGAGGGCCTGCGGATGCTCGTAGCTCATCGTTGTGCGGGTCTCGCCGAGCGATGCCAGCATCGGGATCAAGGTCACCGCGACGAACAAGGAAATGATCATCGCAAAGGTCACCGTCAGCGCCTGATCGCTAAATAGCTGACCGGCAATGCCCTCGACGAAGACCAATGGCAAAAACACTGCGATATGGGTGAAGGTGGATGCGGTAATCGCCATGCCAACTTCACTGGTGCCCTGCACCGCCGCCTCAATGACGCCCATGCCCTGATCGCGCAAACGCCGCACGTTTTCCAGCACCACAATGGCGTTGTCGACCACCATGCCGGTCGCCAGCGCGATACCACCTAGCGACATCACATTCAGGCCAATGCCAAACTGCTGCATGAAAAAGAAGGTGGCAATGATCGATACCGGCAAAGACAGCGCGATCACCAGCGTCGCCCACGCCTCACCGAGGAACAAGAAAATCACCAAAATCGACAATAGACCGCCAATCACCGCGGCTATGACAACTTCCCGAATAGAGCTCTTAATAAACGTCGACTGGTCATCGACGGTGGTCATTTTGGCACCGTCGGGCATTTCATCTTTGAGCCGTTCAAGCGCTTTAGCAACGCTTTCTGCGACATTCACCGTATTGGCATCACCTTCTTTATAGATGGCGATTTCCACGGCTTCTTTGCCATCGCTGCGAATGATCGCTTGGCGTTCTTTGTGACCTTGGGTAACGGTGGCGACGTCTTTAAGCTTTACCGGCACGCCACCGGTGGTCGACACCATCATTTCGCCCATATCGGTGAGCGTGGCAAACTGATTGATGGTGCGCACCACATAGCGTTGACTGGCCTCGTCCAAACGCCCGCTGGAGATATTGATGTTCTCCGAGCGCAGGCGCTCAATGATCGTGTTGACGTCCAAATTCAGTTGCTTCAAGCGGTTCTGGTCGATATCCACCTGAATTTCGTCTTCCAAACCACCGGACACCTTGACCGCAGCGACACCCTCAATCGGTTCCAGGCGCTTTTTCAGATCCTCTTCGGCATAGCGGCGTAATTCGGTCAGGGCGGCCGTGCTGCCGGCATCTGCCTCACCGGCGGCCAGCGCCAAGCGCAACACCGGCTCGGTGGACGGATCAAAGCGCAGCAGCAGCGGCTTTTTCACTTCTAGCGGCAGCTGCAAAATCTCCAGCTTCTCACGCACGTCCATGCTGGCGTTATCCATGTCCGTGCCCCAGGAAAATTCCAGGATCACGTCGGATTGGCCGGTGCGCGACACCGAGCGGATACGCTTGAGGTTCTTGACGACACCAAGCGCCTCTTCGAGCGGCTCGCTAATCAGATTCTCGATTTCTGCGGGCGCGGCGCCGATGTATTCGGTACGCACGGTCAGCGTTGGATAGGACAGATCGGGCAGCAAATTGACTTTGAGCCGGGTGAGGCCGATCAAGCCAAACAGCACCAGCGCAATCGTGACCATCGCGATGGTGACACGGCGCTCGGTGGCAAGGCGGATGATATTCATGCGGATACCTGCAAATGGGGCGCGCAGCCTGTCGGGCTTTCTGCGTGAGATGCGATGTGCGACTGGACGGATGGATGCAAGGCGCAGCGCGCGGTCAATGGCTCTTCCATTGCCGAGCGTCGCAACGCAGCAGACGCCGTCCAGGCGCGCAATCCGAAGGACCGGGAGGGCTTTTGGCGCGCTGTGCAGTCACAAGTTGAATAAAACACGACCGAAATCCTCAAATATCCACTAAGGCGATGCGCCAAAAGCACTTCCGGCGCACTCGCGAAGACAGTCCGACAGGCTGCTAGCCACTGACGTCGTTGGCTGCGCTGCGCGGCCGACGTGATTTGATTTGCGCCATCTTGCCGTGCGGGCAAGATGGCGTGCAGCGCCGGGCGCTATTCGACGTTTTTGGCGACCGCGACGGCGGCAGCTTCAGCAGCCGGATTAATCACCTGGACCTGAGTACCATCGCGTAGCGCGGCTTGGCCCAGGGTCACCACTTGTTCGCCCTCGCTAATGCCTTCGATCACTTCTACTTGGCCACCATCAGCGTAGCCCAATCGAACTTTGCGGCGTTTGGCGACATCGTCGGCCACCACAAACACAGACGCATCTTTGTCATCCCCGACCAACGCCGAACGCGGCACCACCAACACGTCAGTGCGTTGGTCATACACCACGCGCACGCGGCCAAACATGCCCGAACGCAACTGACCGCTGTCGTCCTTGAATTGCGCGACGACGCGGAAGGTACCCGTCGCTGCGTCCACCACCGGACTGACCCGCGCAACTAGGCCGGTAAACACCGCATCAGGTAGCGCATCGACCAGCATTTGCACCGGCTGCTTTGCCTGGATCAAGCGCATTTCGCGCTCTGGCACATTGATGATCGCTTCCAGAGGATCAAAATCATCGATCTTGAACAAAGGCTGGTTTATCTGAATCAGATTGCCCACTTTGACATTGCGCCTACTGACCACGCCGGCGATTGGCGCGCGGATTTCTGTGTAGGACAGCTCCAGCTTGCTCATATCGTGGGAAGCGCGCTGGGTATCTAAGTCATAACGCGAACGATCAAACACGTCTTGGCTGATCAATTTGCGGCCGATCAGCTCTTGCTGGCGCTTAAAGTCGTTTTCCAGCTTGCGTAAGTTGGCTTCGCTTTGTTTCAGCGTCAAACGCTGACGATCCGAATCCAATTGCGCCAAAACCTGACCGGCGCTGACCCGATCGCCTTCTTCCACGTGAATTTTGAGCACCACGCCGCTGGTTTTGGTCACCACGTCTGCTTCGGCTTCCGGGACCAGATTTGCAGTCCCTTGAAAAGCCGCTGTGACGGCCGATCGCGACGCTTTGGCAACTTCAACCGGCACCTTCATTGCCTCCGCTTTTTTGCCATCTTTGCCATCTGCGGATTTGCTTTCGGCGGTTTTGTCGCCATCGGCTTTCGCAGCGTCGTCTTTGGCCCCGCCACAAGCCACCAAGGACAGGCTCAAAGCCAAAGCAAGGGCAAGATAGACAGAGTGGCGCGCGTGTTTGCTGATCATCGTTAGGGCTCTACTCAGGTGTGTTGGTAAGCTATGACACTAGGTCGCTGTAGCAGAAGTCCCGGAAGTCATGGCGTCTGGGTCAATCGTCGGAAGTATCGACACTTGTATACGGCACAGCCCCCGCCACAAGTCACCGCTGAAACAAGGGTGACTAGCAGCTAGTCCTAGCAGCCTGTCGGACTTTCCTCGCGAGTGCGCTGAAAGTCCGACAGGCGGCTAGGACTACCGTAATCTCTATAGGCATGGACCGGGCCAACGGCGCTCGGCATAATCCGTGGCCTTTATCATCGCTCGCGTCGACCCGACGCGGGCAACGCAACCGGGGATGCTTGAATGAGGTCGAATACACTTGCAGGGCTGCTTTGCATGGCTTTTTTGGCGCCTGTGGCAGCTAGCGCGCAGACCACCGGCAACGCCGAAACCGGCAAGCGCATAGCCTACACTTGCACTGGCTGCCACGGCATTACCGGCTATATGAACGTGTACCCGAGTTATCGGGTTCCGCGAATTTCTGGTCAAAACTACGCATATTTGGTCGCCGCACTCACGGCTTATCAGGCCGGCACACGCAAACACCCCACTATGGCGGCGCAAGCAGAAAGTATGAGTGCTCAAGATATCGCCGATATCTCTGCGTTCCTGTCCGCCACTCCAACTCCGTGAAGGCCTGTACGATGAATATCCGAGTGTTTTTTGTGGCCTTAAGTCTGCTGTGCGCAGCAAGCGCTAATGCTGGCAGCGCTGGGCGCGGTTTGGAGTTGTCCAAGGTCTGTCAAGCTTGCCATGGCGTCGACGGCAACGGCGTGGGTGATCCCCAATATCCGATCATCGCCGGCCAATATGCGGACTATCTTGAACAATCACTGAAAAAATACCGTTCTGGCGAGCGCGTCAACGTCATCATGCAAGGCTTCGCCGGCACCTTAAGCGACCAAGACATCGCCGATTTAGCGGCCTATTTTGCTAGCAACAAGTCCAAGCTCAAGGATATGGCGGGGCGCTGAAGCGTTTGCGCCGCTTTTGATTGGGTAGCGGAGCTCGACTCCGCCGCCTTTTTGAGGTTGCCGCGGCGAGGCCGCTGTTTGTGGGTTTGGACATGTGCAAACGCGTGTGCTTTGACTTGTTCGCGTGATGCAAGCTTGGCCTGAGCGGGCGCTGTTATGCCGCCTGCGTCAAACGCGTCGCCTCGGCCAAATCCACGCTGACCAAACGCGATACGCCGGGCTCGCGCATGGTCACGCCGGCGAGCTGACTGGCGGCTTCCATCGTGACTTTGTTGTGCGAGACCACCAAAAACTGCACGCTTTTGCTCATTTCGACCACCATTTGGCTGAAGCGCCCGACATTGGCCTCATCCAGCGGCGCGTCGACCTCGTCGAGCAGACAGAACGGCGCAGGGTTCAGACGGAAAATTGAGAAAACCAGTGCCACCGCGGTGAGCGCTTTTTCGCCACCCGATAACAAACCAATGCTGGCTGGTTTTTTCCCTGGTGGCCTGGCGATGATATTGACGCCGGTGGACAACAAGTCTTCGCCGGTGAGCTCCAAATAGGCGTGCCCGCCGCCAAACAAACGCGGGAATAGCTCCTGCACGCCCACGTTGACGCGATCGAAAGTTTCTTTAAAACGCGTGCGTGTCTCCCGATCGATTTTGCGAATGGCATCGTCCAAAGTTTCCAAGGCCTCGGTGAGATCAGCATGCTGGGCATCCAAATAGGACTTGCGCTGCGATTGTTCCTCAAGTTCGGCAATAGCCGCCAGATTGACCGGTTCCAAACGCTTGATGCGCACCTCCAGATCACTCAAGCGCGCTTCCCAAACCGGCAATGTGGCATCTGGGTTCAACTCGGCGAGTACCGTGTCACGCTCAAATCCTTCCGCTTGCAAGGCCGCTTCCAAGGCTTCGGCCTTGATGCGAATCGCTTGTTCGCTGAGCTGCGCTTGGCCGCGCTTGTCGCGGGCCTGAGCCAATTGGTGATCGACCCGTTGGCGCTCAAAATCATGTTTGCGTAAACGCTGGTCGAGGTGCTCTAACAATTGGCGCGCGCCGCTCAACCGCTGATCAACGATAACGCGTTGATCCAAATGCAATCGCAGCTCCTCGGCGAGCTTGGGCAAGGGCCCTTGCGCATCCGCCAGTTGCGCCTCCAACTGCTCGCGACGTTGGCCCAACTGGCCAAGCTGCGCGTCAATGCGGGCAATCGCTGCAGCCAGCGAACGTGCCGCCGTGCGTTTAGATTCCACCGAAAGCGCCAATTGGCGCTCGCCTTCTTGCGCCTCACGCGCACCGCTGCGCGCGCTCTCGCGCGCTTGCGTCAGCCGTAAACGCTCGCTGTCTAGCCGTTCGCGGTCTTCGGACAGCGTTTCCAAGCGCAGCATTTCGCCGTTCAACTTGCCCCGTGCTTCGCGGCTCTGTTGCTCACCAGCCATGATGTGTTCACCAATCTGCTCGCGCTCGCGGGCGATCGCTTCACGGCGCTGGCGTTCTTGTTCCACCTTGCCTTCATGACTGCGCACCCGACCACCCAAATCGGCCAGCTTACGATGCGCCGCGTACAGCCCGGTTTGCGCCAGTTCACGCGCTTTGTCGGCGTCCGCCAGCGCGCTACGGCTGCGCGCTTGTGCCTCTTCGAGTTCGGCGATGCGCTCATCACCCTGCTCCGCCCGCTGTTTTAGCGCTTCGATTTCACGGCCGCGCTGAATGACGCCTTCGTGACCCTGCACGCCACGATCAATACGCCGCCAACCAGGGCCAAACCAATGCCCATCGGCGCTGATCGCGCTCTGATGGGCTGCCAAACTGCCCGCCATCTCGCGGGCGCCTTGCGCGTCGTTGGCGGTGCGAATACTTCCCAACCAAGTCGCCAGCGCTGCGGGTCCACGCACTTTCGCCGCCAGCGTCGCGGGATCAGCCGCCGGACCATCGCGTTGCGCATCGACCAGCGTCAACACACCCTTGGGCAAACTGGCGAGGTCCACGTCACGGCTCATCGCCGCATCAATGACAATGGCCTCGAGCGCCATGCCGAGCGCGGTTTCCACCGCAAATTCCCAACCTGGATCGACATTCAGCAAGGCGCCCAAACGCGGCGCGTGTTGCAAACCGTGGCGCGCCAACCACGCAGTCAAATCGCGTTTATCTTCACCCAATGCGGCGTGTTGTAGCGCTTCCAGTGACGCCAGACGCCCGCGCGCGGCGCTCAACTGCTGGCGTTCTTGGTTAAGCTGCGTTTGCATGCCACGTTGCGCTTGTTCGGCGCTGGCCAATGCGGCCTTGCGCGTATCGAGTTCGATCGACAGCGTCTCGACCGTTTCTTCCTCGATTTGCAGACCTTCGCGCAGCGCGCGTAGTTCATCGGCGCTGCCACGCGCCGACAACATCGTGGTTTCGGAATCGAGAATTTCACGCCGCTTGAGCGCTTGATGGACCTGTCGATCGAGCAGATCAATGCGGGTGCGCTCCACCTCGGCGGCTTTGGTGGCTTCACTGGCACCGCGATTCAACAAATCAGTGCGTGTTTGCCAAACTGCCAATGCCGCTTCAGCCGCGGCCAAGGCCTCGCTGCGATCGGCAGCGGCATCTGCCAACGCGGCCAAACGTGGCTCTTCACGTTGCAGAGCTTGTTGCAACATCGCTTGTTGATCGCGATCGAGGCGCAATTGTTCGTCCAAATGGCTACGCTGCGCGGCCGCTTCGACTAACTCACGTTGCAAGCGCGTCACCGTGTCACGGCGAAAACTCAGCTGCTGCTCGACGCGCGCGATTTCGGCGCCCACTTGATAGTGCTCGGCCTGCACCACGCGAAACGCTTCGGCGGCGTCAGAGTGCTGGCTGCGCGCCGCTTCCATTTCCGCTTCGTTGCGCGCTTGATCGGCCGCCAACTGTTCGACCAACAACTGCGTTTGTTTGAGTTTGGCCATTTCAGCGTCCAACTGCTGAGCCAGTCCGCGCCAACCTAAGGTTTTGACCTCGGCATCCACTTTACGCTGCTCGGCGCGCAACTCAGTCCAGCGCTCGGCCTGTTTGGCCTGTCTGCGCAAATGTTCGAGTTGTTTGTCCACCTCATCACTGACGTCCTTCAAACGCTCCAAGTTCTCGCGCGTGGCGCGCATGCGCGACTCGGTTTCCTTGCGGCGCTCTTTGTACTTTGAAATGCCCGCCGCTTCTTCCAAGTGCACACGCATATCATCTGGCGCCGCCTCGACAATCTGCGAAATCATGCCCTGTTCGATAATCGCGTAAGAGCGTGGCCCCAACCCGGTGCCGAGAAAGAGATCAGTGACATCGCGACGACGACATTTAGTGCCATTCAACCAATATTGCGACTGGCCGTCGCGACCCACCACCCGGCGCACCGAAATCTCATTATAAGCCGCGTATTCGCCCAAAATGCTGGCGTCAGAGTTATCGAAAATCAGCTCGACGGAGGCCTGTCCGACCGGTTTACGCTGCGTGGTGCCATTAAAAATAACGTCCGTCATGGAATCGCCGCGCAAACGACTAGCGGCCGATTCACCCAATACCCACTTGACCGCATCAATGATATTGGACTTGCCACAGCCATTTGGCCCGACAACAGCGGTCATATTGGTGGGCAGGTGCAAGGTCGTTAGATCAACGAAGGACTTGAACCCAGCCAGTTTGACAGTGGCAAGGCGCATTGGCTTAACTCTTGTGGGCCGCGACCAATGTCAGACGGCGGGATGCATGGTCGAACGGTTCGGCATCATAACATTGCGGCTAGACTGCTTATTTTGGCGCTATGGGAGAGCCGAGCGCGCCTACTCCGCGAAGTGTTTCAGCAGGCTGACCAAGCGTTCGCCATCGGGTTCGACCTGCTCAACCTTGACTGGCAGATAGTTGTATTGCAGGGCGTGCCAACTGATGGTTTTGCGGTCGGAATTTTCACGCACGCGCTCGACGCGCACAGTGGCTACCGTGCCATTGCCGGTTTCGATCTCTTCGTCACCGACGATCAAAAATCGCCAATTTTCGGACAGGCCTTTGCTCGCCACACGCAAATCAAACACCGCACCCGCATCAACGCCCGCGCGCAGTTTGGCGGCGATGCCTAATACCACCGAGTGGCGATCCAAAATGGCGCGATCCGCCTTGTAGGTCCATGATTTATCGCCATCTTTTTCACTTACTTTGCCTTCCGGCATCAGCTTGAGTTCGCGCTCAAGATGACGGCCCACCATATCTTGTACATAACGATAGCTGCGCGTGCTTAAACCCGCTTCAGTCAAGCTGAGCTCCGAGCGTTCTTCGATCGTGACACCTAACCAGCTAGCCAATCCCTTGGTACCTTCAGTGCGACTGACAAATAGCAGTTCACCCGGCGCCGCTTTGCTCAGCTGCATTTTCATCGCACCGAGATCCTTGCCATTGCGACTGACCGTGAAATCAGCTTGGAAGGGCTCGATGCCGGTCGCACCAGCAATCGAGGCGGTCAGCAGCACGGCGAGAGCAGACACCAACTTCTTCATCATCATCAAGGGGCTCACCAGAATCTAGATGGACGCGCATTGCAGCCTTTGACGCATGAATGGGCGCTTACGAGCAGGGCAGCGGAGCAAGCTCCGCTCCAAAAGCGGTTCGCCGCTGTTAGGGCTCGTTCGTCAATAACTTGGACTTTTTGCTCGCCGGCCCTAAGGACCCAAAATAAGCGGCTCGCGCAAAATTTGACCGTCCAATTCAATTTCATTATCCAACAATCGCACCCGCCGATCAGCAAACAAACGAACGCTGGCGACCATTAATCGATGTTCTTCGGGCAATAAGCGCGCGCTCAAGCTTTCGGCGCTGTCGTCGCTCTGAATTGCAACCTGCACTTGCATTAGTACCGGACCGCTGTCTAACACCGCGGTCACAAAGTGCACGCTGGCGCCATGTTGCGCGTCGCCGGCGTCCAGTGCGCGCTGATGGGTGTGCAATCCAGGATAGTTGGGCAACAAGGATGGATGAATATTGATCAAGCGCCCGCGCCAAGCTTCTACCGTTGCTGCGCTGAGCACGCGCATGAATCCGGCCAGAATCACTAACTCGGCCCCGCTTATGGCAACGGCGGCAAACAAGGCAGCCTCAAATGTCACTTTGTCCGCATAGTCCTTCGGACTAAAACTGCGTGCGTAAATTCCTGCTTGCATGGCGCGCTGCAAGCCTTGCGCGTCGGCGCGGTCGGCGAATACGCCCACAATTTCAATCGGCAAATCGCGCGCCGCTGCGCCAATCAACGCAGCCAGGTTGCTACCGCGGCCGGATAGCAGAACGGCAACTTTGAGCCGGCCAGATTCAGACGATGCGGACACGTTCGTCCTGTGCGCCATGCTCCACCACGCTGCCGATATCGTAAGCGGCCAATCCCTGCACGCGCAGGCGCTCAACCGCGTCAGCGACCACGTCTGCCGGCAGGATCAGCACAAATCCGATGCCGCAGTTAAAGGTGCGCCACATTTCGCTGCGCGCCACTTGGCCCGCCTGCATCAGCCATTGGAACACCGGCGGCTCTGGCCAGCATTGACTGTCCACGTGAATCGCCAATCCTTGCGGTACCACGCGAATAATGTTTTCGCTCAAGCCACCACCGGTGATATGCGCCATCGCGGCGATCGGCAGATCGGCCAACAAACTCAGCACTGGCTTCACGTACAGCTGGGTCGGCGCCATCAGCAAATCGCCCAAGCTTTGGCCATCGATCTGCTGGTTAAGATCGGCCTGTGCGCGGCTAATAATTTTGCGAATCAACGAATAACCATTCGAATGCGGCCCGGAACTGGCTATGCCGAGCAAACGCTGGCCGGCGCGCACCGCGCTGCCATCGAGCATTTTCGAACGTTCCACCAAGCCCACACAAAAACCGGCCAAATCGTATTCGCCAGGCGGATACATATCGGGCATTTCAGCGGTTTCACCGCCGACGAGCGCGCAGCCCGATTGCTCACAACCCTGTGCAATACCGGCGACGACGGCGGCGGCGACATCGACATCCAGCTTGCCGGTGGCGAAGTAATCGAGGAAAAAAATCGGCTCCGCGCCTTGCACCAATACGTCATTGACGCACATACCGACCAGATCGATACCAATGGTGTCATGTCGACCTAATTGCTGCGCCAGCTTGAGTTTGGTGCCCACGCCATCCGTGCCGGATACCATGACCGGCTCTCGGTAGCGCTCCAGTGGGACACGCACCGAAGCACCGAAACCGCCGACGCCGGCCAGCACTTCCGGTCGCATGGTGCGGCGCACCGCCGGTTTGATCCGTTCGACCAGACTATTGCCCGCATCGATGTCGACCCCGGCATCCCGGTAGGTCATGGGTGTATTGCCGCTCATTGGCGTTAGCCCCGCGTTTTGATGGCGCGCAGCATAGCGGGTCGCGCTGGCCGAGACGACGCCGCTTTGACGTCGTTCTTTGCGACAGCGAAACCCACCGGCCTTTTCAGCCCCGCTGACGCAGATAAAACTCGGCAATAAACGCTTGCAAGCCGCCGGCCAGAATGGCCGCTCGCAAACCGGACATTAACTCTTGATAATAATGCAGATTATGTACGGTCATCAAATGAGCACCGAGCATTTCGTGGCAGCGATCTAAGTGGTGCAAATACGCGCGGCTATAGTTTCGGCAGGTATAACATGCGCACTCGGGATCAATTGGGCCGGTATCGTGCCGATGTTTGGCATTGCGCACCCGCACCACGCCAAATCGGGTGAATAAATGCGCGTTGCGGGCATTGCGGGTCGGCATTACGCAATCAAACATATCGATACCACGCAGCACCGCTTCAACAATATCTTCCGGCCGACCGACACCCATCAAATAACGCGGTCGTTCGGGCGGCAACAGCGGCACGGTGACATCAAGGGTGTGTTCACGCTCGGCTTGCGGCTCGCCAACCGCTAATCCGCCCACTGCATAACCGTCAAAGCCGATGTCGACCAGACCGCGCACCGAGCGCTCGCGTAAATTCGGATAAATACCGCCTTGCACAATGCCAAACAGCGCATTGCGATTGCCTTCGTGAGCGCGTTTGCTGCGCGCCGCCCAGCGTAGGCTGAGTTCCATCGATTCGGCGGCTTGCTGCTGCGTGGCCGGATAAGGCGTGCATTCGTCAAACTGCATCACCACATCCGAATCCAGCGCGCGTTGAATACGCATCGATTCTTCCGGGCTCAAAAACACTTTTGCACCATCCACCGGTGATCGAAAATGCACGCCCTCTTCGGTCAGTTTGCGCATTTTGGCCAAACTAAACACTTGGAAACCGCCTGAATCGGTGAGAATAGGCCCCTGCCAGCCCATAAAACGGTGCAGGCCTTGATGTGCCTCAATCACCTGAGTGCCTGGCCGCAACCACAAGTGAAAGGTATTGCCCAGAATCATTTGCGCACCGAGCGCCGTTAGGTCCTCTGGCCGCATTGCTTTAACGGTGCCATAGGTGCCCACCGGCATAAATGCCGGTGTCTGCACTACACCGCGCCCAAAATGCAAGCGTCCACGTCGGGCTCGACCATCCGTGGCCAAAAGTTCGAATTGTTCCAAGCTCATGTTGGGAAAACCAGGCAAGCGTCGCCGTAAGAGAAAAATCGATAGTTCTGCTCAACGGCGTGACGGTAGGCATTAAGGACAAAATCGGTGCCGGCAAATGCGCACACCAACATCAATAAACTCGATTGCGGCAAATGAAAATTGGTCACTAAAACATCAACGACGCGAAACTGAAAACCAGGGCGAATGAATAATTGGGTATCGCCCTCATAGGCTTGCAATACGCCGGTAAGCGCCGCGCTTTCCAGGCTACGCATGGCCGTCGTGCCCACCGCAACCACACGGCCGCCCGCTGCCTTAGTCGCAGCGATACGCTCGACCAGCGCGGGACTTACCCGACACCACTCGCGATGCAAAACCACGCGATCGAGATCGTCCTCACGCAAATTTTGAAAGGTACCGGCGCCGACGTGCAGCGTCAGGTAATCGATCTGAATGCCGCGTTGCAGCAAGGACTCCATCGTCGCCGCTTCAAAATGCAAGCCAGCGGTCGGCGCCGCAGCGGAGCCAGGATCGCGCGCGTAAATCGTTTGGTAGCGCTCGTGATCAGCTGGCACGTCTTGGCGCGTAATGTACGGTGGCAAGGGCACGTGGCCATGCCGCGCCAAGTGCCCGAGAATATCCGCGCCATCAACGCTGCCCAACAAGAATAAGGGCCCGTCACGTTCGATCACCACCAAACGACAGTCGTCGGCGATGATGATGTGCCGACCCGCCTGCGGCTTCTTGCTCACCCCCAGATGGAACCAGCCGCGATCGGCGGCGACGATGCGTTCCAACAGCAACTCAACCGCACCACCGGTGTCTTTGTGGCCCAACAGCCGCGCCGGCCACACGCGGGTGTCGTTGAACACCACCAGGTCGCCAGACCGCAGAAAATCCGGTAATGCGCGAAATGCGCTATCCAGGACGGCCGGCTTACGCGGATCAAGCACTAACAATCGACTCGCCGAGCGTTCGCTCAGCGGGGTCTGCGCAATCAACTCTTGCGGCAGTGTGAAATCAAAATCGTGTTTTTTCATGGGCGAAGGATCGCTTGTCAGCGCGCGAAGCACAAATCACGGCGCGCCTTCCGCTCGCATCATGATGGAGGCCGCCAACAATTTGAACGATTATGGACGTCGCACGAAACAAGTCTGCTTTGAGCAAGTACACTCAGCCACCATGTGGACCGATCGCGACCAGGCACTGCGTTTTTCGATTTACGTGACCTTGTACGTCGCGGCAGCGGCGTTCGCGGTGATTTTTGTGTCGCTGCCTACCGATATCACGCTGATCTGGCCATCGTCAGGCATCGCCTTCGCTGTCCTGATCTTTCACGGCCCGCGCTGGTGGCCAGTCATTCCGGTTGGCATCTTGCTCACCCATCTTTTGGTCACGCCGGCGCCTTGGGCGTTTTTGCCTTTTTCGATGGCCAGCAATACCGTCGCAAGCTTATTAGCCTTGGCATTTGTGCGCCGCGTCGCTGGGCAGGATTTGGTCAGCTTACGAGTCGCCAACGGTTTTATCATCCTGCTGGGAGGCATTATCAGTGCGGCGATCAGTGCGCTGATCGGCGTTTCCGGAATGCTGATTTCCGGGATGATTTCCGTTGATAATTTTTTCGTCGCATTGGGCAAATGGTTCGGCGGCGATGTCTTTGGCATCGTGGTGGCCACACCGTTCATTTTGATGGTATTGCGTTCCTTGCAACGCCGGCGATTGACCGAGTTGGCACTCGATTTTGCCGGGCTTGCCGAAAAAACTGCCTGGGTGGCGGCTAGTTTGTTATGCATTTTCGTCGTGGTGAAAGCCAGCGCGGCCAGCCCCGTTTATGCCTTAGGCCTGAGCTTTATGCCGCTCACCTTGCTGCTGTGGAGCGCACTGCGCTTTGAACCCATCATCACAGCTGGCGCCACCATGCTGTTTGCATTAATCGTGGTGTCGCTCATTGGTCTGGGTGTGGGTGGATTCCGAGCGCCGAGCGACCTATTAGAAAGTCTCATTCTGTTGTCGCTGCTATCAGTGATGGCGATCGTGCCACAACTGGTTGCGGCTGCTAATTATCAAGTGCGCGCGGCGGCCTTCGAGATGTTGCAACGCGCACGCACCGATAAACTCACCGGCCTGCCCAGTCGCACCAGTTTTGAGGAAATGCTCGCGCAATTGCTGCAAGCGCGACCGGAAATCGCACATGGCGGTGCCATCGCTTATGTTGATATTGATGAATTCAAAATCGTCAATGACACCGCCAGTCACGCCGCGGGTGATGAAGCCATCCGCCAACTCGCCAGTGTGATGCGCGCGACCTTAGCAGATGACGTTGTCTTAACGCGATTAGGCGCCGACGAATTCGGCGTCATTTGGCCAGATGCGCACATTACTAGGGCGGAAGCGGACGCCAAGTTGATGCGCACTGCGGTCGCTGAGTTTCGTTTTGCCCATGCCGATCACGTATTTGCGTTGACCGCGAGTTTTGGCTTAGTCCCCTTTCCCGCGCGACGCAGCACGGTAGCGGAGCTATTGGCGCAAGCCGATTGCGCCTGTTATGCGGCAAAGGAATTGGGCGGCAATCGTGTGCAAGTGCAGTCTCCAGATAACGCCGCTTTAGTGGAACGCACTGCGGCAATGGGCTGGGTGGTGCGGATTAACGACGCCCTCGCCCATGATCGTTTCGACCTGTATGGGCAGCGCATTTTACCTTTTAAGCCTGAGCCCTTCGAAACTTTTGAGATCTTATTGCGGCTCCGTGATGTCAACGATGAAGCTTTATTGCCGGGCCGATTTATTCCAGCAGCTGAACGCTTCCAACTAGCAGGTCGCATTGACCGCTACGTGATTGATCGCAGTTTGCGTTGGCTGGAAACCGATCCGCGCGCGCGTGGCGTGCACCTCAATATTAATCTTTCGGCATCCACGTTGGCCGATGAAGACTACGCGCATTTTCTGCGCCAGCGGCTGAAAGACAGTCCGGTGGATCCGCAACAAATTTGCCTGGAGATTACCGAAACCAGCGCGGTGCGTGATTTAGATCATGCGCGCCAGTTTATTTCCCAATTCAGAGCCTTGGGTTTACGCTTCGCGCTGGATGATTTTGGCACGGGCTTATGCTCGTTTGCCTACCTTCGCGATTTGGATGTCGATATAATCAAAATTGACGGTAGTTTCGTACGCGACTTCAATTCCAACGAATTATCTTTGGCGATCGTCAAATCCATCGTAGAAATCGCCCGCGTGCTCGGCAAACGCACGGTTGCCGAATCGGTCGAGGATGCGCGCTTGGGCCGCGCGCTGCAGGAATTAGGCGTGGACGCAGTGCAGGGTTTTGCCTACCACCGCCCAGAACCCCTGCGACTTTTGTTGGCGCACGCCGCGTAGCACGCCCGCATGTTTCATGAATTGCACGCGCCCTCGCTTGCCTATGGATTGTCCAACGATTTTTCCTCAGTCGGGTGATGAACACTGAGGTTTCCAGGATGAATCACTACACCGCTCCTTTAAAAAAAACCGCTGGACAATCAATATTCTGCGCGATCATCGCGCGAATTCATGAAACATGCGGGCCAGGGAACTAGTTGTGCCTTGCGGTCACTAAGGGCTAGTTCGTCAATAACTGGGACTTTTTGCTCGCCGGCTTGGGCGCGCTGCTTCGTTGCGACTCGCTTGTGTGGCGCGCCTCACATCGCATCCCAATCCGACGGCCAAAAGTCCAAGTTATTTCCTCACCAGCCCTAAGTCCGCGATGCCTACTACCAATCCCGACCTGCTCATTGGCTTTTACTTGCGCAGCAATCGCTGGGCAAAATGGCGTGCGCTAGCGGCAGAAACGACCTTTCTAGCGCTGGCACTGCTGGCTTTTGCAGTTTTTGGTTTATGGGTTATTGATCCCGTCTGGGCGCGGATTCTGGATGCCAAGGCGTCTTGGGGCCAAACGATTCCTGCGATGTTGATCGGCGCCAGCGCTGGCATCGCACTGCTGATTCGCGCGGCACTGGCCAGACAATCGCTAGCCGAACAGCAAAGCCAAGATTGGCTGGCGGCAATGCCTATCGCCGCAACCCTGCGACGCGCTGCACGCGGTAGGCGGGTATGGGTCGAAACACTGCTTGCGGCCGTCTTTGTGCTGGTGCTTTTGGCTTGGGCCGCGAGCCGGGTCGAGAATCCATCGAGTGCGCTGTTGTTAGCCTGCAGCATTGGCACGATCTGCGGGTTGGCGCTGGTCAGCGTGTTAGCAGAGCGTCGGCAAGTCCAGGCGCTGGGGCAGACCATGCCCCGTGCGCGAGCGGTTGCGGTCAATATCGCCCAAGGTACGCAGGGCTTGAGGCTACTGGGCGCCGCGCTGGAACCTGCCACGGCACGTTTGCCGCGCAGTGCACCGTGGGTTGCTTTCAGCTTTCTGCTATTTCCCCCATCGACCCCGATTATCGCCGTACTGGGTTTGGTGCTGATGTTCACCGCATTAGCGCTGGCGCTGGATTTGGTCGGCCATTGGCATACACGTTATATTGCCGATCAATATTGGCTGGCCGCGCAACCATTAGCAGCACAACAGTTATTCGGCGCTTACCTGCCGTATTTGTTTCGACGCAATTCCGTTTTTATTCTCAGTTTTGGCTGTTGCGTGTATGCATTAGGTGCCCCGCCGTACTTCGCCGCGGCGAGTAGCGTATTGCTGGCCGTGGTCGTCGGCGATGCGCTGCTCTGCGGTTTTGCGACGCGACGACAACCAGAGCGTTTCTCTCTGCTGTTGATTGTGCATTTAGTCATTAATCTTGCAATTTTTCAGGTATTTCCGCCGGCGCTTCCGCTGGTTTGGATGGCCTGCGCAATAAGCGCTTGGCGCAAAGGACTAGGTTGAACCTAGAAACCTCAGTTGACCGCTTTCGAGTGGCGTAGCTCGATGATTCTTCTGGCTTTTCAGTCGATTGACTCGCTCACCCATTTGGCGAGTCCGCTACGGGGCAGATTGCACGGTTGTGGCGGCACATGGCTGCGTTGCAACTCGTTGGAATAGAGGAGCTATTCCCCCGGTCTGGCGGCGTAGCCGCCAGCCGTTCAAGCCGGCGCGCGGCATGCCGCGCAAGCTTGCCGGCTTTCACCACCCATAACCGCACACTCTACTCCGTCCAACTGAGGTTTCTAGGTTGAACTTACTTGACGTACGCCAATTACACTTGAGCTTCGCTACCAACGCCGTGCTGCGCGGGGTAGATTTGCAAATTAACCGCGGCCAATTGCTCGGATTAGTCGGGCCGAATGGCTCTGGAAAGACCAGTCTGATCCGCGCCATTACCGGCCTGCTGCCGGTGGGTGGCGGACAAGTGTGGATTGATGGCGTGGATATCAGCGTTGATCCGCTGGCTGCTCGTCAGCGTTTTGGCTTTGCGCCCGATCCGGCTCGATTGCCACCTGCTTTGACCGGGCGTCAAGCGCTTAATGTGACCGCTGCGGCACGTGGGCTGCAGGGCTTGCCGACCGCCACGCTGGAATTGGCGCAACGACTAGGTGCGCTGCCGTGGATTGATCAGCGCATTGAGATCTACTCGCTGGGAACACGACAGAAATACGCCATTTTGATCGCTTTGTTGGGTGATCCACCCCTGCTGGTTCTCGACGAGGTGATGAACGGTTTGGATCCGATTTCCAGCCACGAACTCAAGCTGGAATTGATCGCCCGTTGCGCCAGCGAACGCTGCGGTGTGTTGCTGGCCACCCACGGCCTGGAAATTGCGCCAACCTTGTTAACCGACGCCGCGCTATTGCACGAGGGCCGCATTCAACACCGCTGGGGCGCCGCCGAGTTAACCGAATGGCGACACGCGGACCCCGGCGCCTTTGAACGCGCGGTGGTTGCGGCGCTCCGTGGAGACTTGCTGGCGGGTGTTTCAACCTAGCAGCCTGTCGGGCTTTGCGCGTGAGGTGCGTTGTGTGGCTTTAAGCGGATGGCTGCAAGGCGCGGGTCGCAGCGCAGACGCCGTGCAGACGCGCAGCCCGCCGGACGGCCTTTTGGCGTAGCGCAGACTCGAAAGTAGATCGAAATCCATCAGAATCAATCCGAGAATGACCAGAAAACGATCGCCAAAAGGACTTCCGGCGCACTCGCGAGGAAAGCCTGACAGGCTGCTAGGTTCAACGATTCCCTAAGCCTGACTCCACTGCGCCCAGTGTTCCACCTGCACATCATCATTTGGGGTTGGCAGTTCGAGAATGTCACCGGGTTTGGCCACTTGATAACCTGCCTGCCTCATCTGTACTGCCGCTTGGTGATTGGGATAATGGTAAAGCACCATACGAGCGCGAATAGCTGAGCTGTATTCACGCTCTAGGTCAGCTAATCCGGTGTGTGAGGGATTGGGTAACGGGCCACAATCATGAATAATGCGTTCGCCGTGGCGCGCATGTTGCTGCAACCATTCCGGAATTGGGCGTGTATCACCGGTGTAAAGGAAACTGCCCGCCAGGGAAAGGCCAAAGGCACTTTCTGGGGCATGATGACGCACTGGAAACACGCTAAATCGCAGGCCCGCGTGCCAAAAATCTTCGCTGACTGGAATTAGTTGAAACACATCCCAGAAATTGCGTCCTCCCTCGGCGACCCAATTTGGAAAATCCGCCACGCGCCGTTGCAATAAGCGCACCACCGTGACCGGCACGTACAGCCGCGGCAGAGGCGCATTTTTTTCGAATGCTAATCGGTAAAACCAAGATTCTAAATCGCCCACATGATCTAGATGAGTATGGGTGATAAACACCGCAGCGGGATTATTTCCAAAAACGATTCGATATCGTTCAAGCACGCCAATGCCCATATCGATCAACAACAGTGGTTGACCGTCGCGCTGCAACACCGCACTGGAACTGCCCAGTTCGTGCGCCTGAGCACTGCCCACACCGAGAAAGCGCAGCGCCCAGTTAGACATCTTTCACCCGTTGGGCATGCGCCTGCAGCAGCGCTTGCCAGCCCTTTCGTGCATCGTTTTGATCCACACGTGCGCCATACAATTTGCGCAAAGAGCGGGCTAATCGCGCCAAAACCACCTCACTCCAGCTGCCCGGCGCGCGTTGTCTGCCCCGATCCCAATCAATCAGCCACACTGCTTCATGCGCATCGATCAACACGTTGTGCGCATTCAGATCAGCGTGCTCAAAGCCTTGCGCGTGCGCCAAACCCAAGGCCGCGCCGATGCGCTGCCAATCCAATGTTGTCCAATCGGCTAAGCCGGTCAATCGCGCTGACAGGGTCTGCGTATCGGCAATTCGCATCATTAGCAAATCGCCGCTATACAAGGCACCGTGCCGTCGCACCTGCGCCGCCATGGGGCGGGGCACCGGCAAACCGCAATGCAGCGCAGCGGCCAGCAGACGAAACTCGCATATAGGCCGCGTCTGCGCCGCGCCGGTCCACACATAGCAGTCCTTCAGCACACGCGCCACTGCGCCACCACGGTGGTAATGACGCAGCACCATTTCTCCCAATTCGGTTTGCATCGCAAATGCCGCGCCACGCCCCCGATCCAGCACGCTGCGCTGCGGCCAATGTTCAGGCGTGAACCATGGCGCGGGCGGCGTTGGTATACGCGCGGCATCGTAGATGACGATTCGATCATCATCGACCACCATCTGCGCTTGGATCGCAGTGTCAATCAAAATGCTAGCCCGCATGTTTCATGAATTCGCGCGATGATCGCGCAGGATACGGCTTGCACTAGGGATTTTTCTGAAGAAGCGCCTTGTCAGGCCGGACTGCGGAAAATCCCTTGCGCGGCCAATAGACTAGCGAAGGCGCGTGTAATTTACGAAACATGCGAGCTAGCTGTTCAGAACGGCCGGATAATCATGGCGCTACGGCTCTTAAAAAGCGATCAACGGAAGCTCATCCATGAACCTAGAAACCTCCGTTTGTCTGCTGCGCTTGTCGGCGCTCGGCGATGTATGCCACCTATTGCCATTGGTTCATGCGCTGCGCACGCAGCGCCCGGAGCTGCAATTAAGCTGGATTCTGGGCGCGAGCGAGGCGCAACTGTTGTCCGGCTTGCAGGATGTCACGCTGATCAGCTATCGCAAGCGCGATGGCCTAGCCGGCATGCGGCAAATTTGGCGACAACTGTCCAAACAACAATTTGCTGCGCTATTGCTGATGCAACTGGCGTTGCGCGCCAATGTGCTGAGTATGGGCGTGGCGGCCAAACGGCGTATTGGTTACGACAGAGCGCGTTCGCGCGAGGGCCATGGGCTATTTATCAATGAACGCATCAGCGCGCATGGTTACAGCCACGTGATGGAAACCTTGTGTCGGTTTGGCGAGCCACTGGGCGTCAAAGTAGATGAGTTGGTCTGGCCGTTTACGATCCCCGACGAAGCGCAGGAATTTGCGCTGCGTGTGTTGCCAGCCGACCTGCCACTGCTTGGCATCAGCCCGTGTTCCAGTCATGCGCTGCGCAATTGGTCGGCCACCGGTTATGCGCAGTTGGCGCGTCATGCGCATCGACGCCAGGGTTTTCAGGTGGTGCTGCTCGGCGGCCGCAGTGCGGTTGAAAGAGCGATGGCGGATGCCATCTTGGAGCAAGCGCCAGACGCCCATTGCATCGATCTGGTCGGTAAAGACACGCTTAAACAGCTGCTGGCGCTGCTCGGACGCTTGGACATTTTGGTGTCACCCGATTCTGGTCCAGCGCATCTAGCCAGTGCACTTGGCGTCCCGGTGATTGGTTTGCACGCCGCCACCGATCCGCGTCGAAGCGGACCGTATCGCAGCCTGCATTGGTGCGTGAATCGCTTCCCAGACGCGGTGCGCGATCGCTTAGGCAAGTCCTTGGATCAGGTGCGCTGGAGCACGCGCATCGAATACCCCGATGTGATGCAGCGCATCACGATTGACGAAGTCTTGGCAACGCTTGATCGACTCTGTGCCACGCCTATCGCGCAGCGCTTGGCGCCCGCGCGTTTGCGGTCACCCTTGTAGACAGTGCTCATCTGCGTATGATCCGCGCCGTTCGCACCCCTGGGAGGGCGGCGCGAGTGGGTGATACGCTTTGTAAGCGTGCCCCGGCATCATGCCGCCTGCCCACACGGTGCGCGCATCGCCCCTTTTACCAGCGAGAATGTCCCATGGTGTTCGAAACGATTGGCTCTTTAGGCCATGAACAGGTCGTGTTCTGCCAAAACAAAGATGTGGGCTTAAAAGCCATCATCGCCGTGCATAACACCACGCTCGGGCCGGCGCTCGGCGGATTGCGCATGTGGCCGTACAAAAATGAGCAAGAAGCGCTCAACGATGTATTGCGGCTATCGCGTGGCATGACCTTCAAGGCCGCGGTTGCCGGTTTGAATTTGGGTGGAGGCAAAGGCGTCATCATTGGCGACCCGTCCAGAGACAAATCCGAAGGGCTGTTCCGCGCTTTTGGTCGATTCGTCAATTCTTTGGGTGGCCGCTACATCACCGCCGAAGACGTCGGTATCGACGTCAACGATATGGAATATGTGTTCAAGGAAACCGAGTACGTTTCTGGCGTGCATCAGGTGCACGGCGGTTCGGGCGATCCTTCACCGTTCACGGCGGCTGGATCCCTGCAAGGCATCATGGCCAGCTTGAATGTGCGTTTTGGTAGCGAGGACATTGGCAAGTTCAGTTATGCCGTGCAAGGCGTGGGACACGTCGGCTACGAGTTGGCCAAATTGCTGCGCGCGGAAAAGGCCAAGGTATTCGTGACCGACATCAACCGCGCCGCGGTGCAGCGTTGTGTGGAAGAACTGGGCTGTGAAGCGGTGTCGCTGGATGAGATTTATGACGTCGACGCCGATGTCTACAGCCCCTGCGCGCTGGGCGGAACGGTCAACGAAAAGACGATGCCTCGTTTCAAATTCAAGATTGTCTGCGGCGCCGCCAACAATCAATTGGCGACCGACGAATGTGGCGATGAATTGGAGCGGCGCGGCATCCTGTATGCCCCCGATTACGCCGTCAACGCCGGTGGATTGATGAACGTATCGATTGAACTGGACGGTTACGATCGCGAACGCGCCATGCGCATGTTGCGCTCAATCTACTACAACGTCGGCACCATCTTCAAAATCGCCAAACGCGATGGCATTACCACTTGGCGTGCCGCCGATCGCATGGCCGAAGAACGCATCAACACCATCGGCAAAGTCAAACTGCCATACATGGGTAGTGCGCGGCCGATGTTTAAGGGACGATCACGCGCCTGAGGCCGGCGCACCGGGCACCGGAAAGGCTGGCAGATTGCAGCGCTTGTTTGCCCCGGAATTGACTTGTGGCGCGCTATTCTCTGGCTCAGCAGTGCACCCGAGTACCGATCCGGCCGGTCGGCGCAGCTGGGCTTGCGCAACTCGCGACGCGCGCTTCGTGTGGGCGTTGCCCACCGCCGCTCACCCACTTTAGGAATTTCCCATGACCCCATTTTCTCTCGGCGAAGAACTCGACCTACTGCGTGAAACGGTGCGGCGTTTTGCCGATAGCAAGATTGCGCCGCGTGCCGAAGAAATCGACCGCAGTAATTGTTTTCCGCGCGATTTGTGGCCAGAGCTGGGTGAATTGGGATTGCTCGGCATTACCGTTGATCCTGATTTTGGCGGCAGCGGTTTGGGTTACCTAGCCCACTTGGTCGCGATGGAAGAAATTTCGCGCGCGTCTGGGTCGGTGGGTCTCTCGTATGGCGCGCATTCCAATTTGTGTGTGCAAAACCTATACAACAACGGCTCGAACGCCCAAAAAACCAAGTATTTACCCAAACTGTGCAGCGGCGAATGGGTCGGCGCATTGGCGATGAGCGAACCCGGCGCGGGCTCCGATGTGGTCGGCTCGATGAGTTGTCGCGCTGAACAGCGTGGCGATGTGTGGATCGCCAACGGCTCTAAGATGTGGATCACCAACGGCCCCGAAGCGGAGGTGCTGGTGGTCTACATGCGCACCGCGCCTAAAGATCGCGGCTCTCGGTGTATGACCGCATTTATCGTCGAAAAAGGCATGCCCGGCTTCCGCACCTCGCAAAAACTCGACAAACTCGGCATGCGCGGATCAAGCACCTGCGAATTGGTATTCGACGACTGCGAAATCCCCAATGAAAACCTGCTCGGCGAAGTAGATCAAGGCGTCAAAGTCTTGATGAGCGGCCTCAATACCGAGCGCTTGGTATTGACTGGCGGGCCTTTGGGGCTGATGCAAGCGGGCATGGAACTCAGCCTAGCTTACGTGCGCGAGCGCAAGCAGTTTGATCGGCCCATTGGCTCATTTGGCATCATGCAAGCCAAACTCGCCGATATGTACACGCAACTGCAATCGGCACGCGCCTATGCCTATCGCGTCGCCGAAGATTACGACCGCGGTATGCGTTCACGCATCGATCCGGCCAGTTGTTTGTTGTTCGCATCCAAAGCGGCGGTCGATGTCAGCCTGGAAACCATCCAGTGTTTGGGTGGCAATGGTTACATCAACGATTACCCAGCCGGTCGTTTGTTGCGCGACGCCAAACTTTACGAGATCGGCGCCGGCACTCAAGAAATCCGCCGCATGTTGATCGGCCGTGAGCTGTTTGCTGGCAAGGGCTAGCAAGGCCCTAGGCGCCCAACTGCAGCAAATTCTGCAAGCCACTAGCGCCGCCGACATTCGTATTGCGGCAATCGGCGGCGTGGCGGTCATGGTTATGTGCGAGGCACACACGATCTGGGTTTTTTGATCGATTCCACGATGTACCGCGTATGGCCGGCATACTGACCGAACTGGGTTATGGCGCCATAGATCAGCGCGCCGATTTGTCGAGCTGGGTACGCGGTTTTGATCGGGTCGACTTGATTCATGCGCAGCGGCCAATTGCCAGAGCACTGCTGTCGGCTGCACCGTTGGCGCGTTATTTGGATCTGGCATTGAACGTAGTGGATGTCGAAGGCATCCTCGGGGGTGAAGATTCAAGCCTACAGCGACGATCCGCGGCGCCTGCGCGATCTTGCCGATATCCAAGCAGCCTGTCGGACTTTGCGCGTGAGATGCGTTGTGTGGCTTAAGCGGCTGCAAGGCGCGGCGCGCAGCCAATGGCTCTTCCGTTGGGGTCGCAGCGCAGACGCCGTCGCGACGCGCAGCCCGCCGGACGGCCTTTTGGCAGAGCGCAGACTGGAAAGTAGAGCGATAGCCTTCAACCTAGAAACCTTAGTTGACCGCTTCTCGATGTGCATAGCACCATGATTCTGTTGGCTTTTCAGCAATTTCGCTCGTTCACCCATTGGGTGAGTACGCTACAGGGCAGATTGCACGGTTGTGGCGTGGCTGCACATGGCTGCGTTGCAACTCGTTGGAATGGAACAAGCATTCACCCCGGCCTGCAAGCACAGCTTGCAGTCGTTCAAGCCGGCGCGCCGCATGCGGCGCAAGCTTGCCGGCTTTCACCCTCATTGCGCTTATGCCCTGCACACCCATAACCGCAAACTCTACTCCGTCCAACTGAGGTTTCTAGATTGAAGCTCGCTTAGCGATGATGATCCAACTATCGGAAGCGGCAGCGACTCCCGATTGGCGGCTTGTACACCGACAACGCATTCGCGGTTCGAACTTTCGGCTGTAAAGCGAAAAGGTTCACGCACTAGTCGTTTACATGCAGGCCCCAGGCGGGTAATTTGCACGCTGGCTAGTCCATCTGGAAGGCAGCGATGCAGGTTGAAGACCTCTTCGAGTTCGCGGCAGAACCCGTCGCAGCCGAACCTTGGCATGTGATGATCGTCGATGACGAACCGGCGGTTCACGAAGTCACGCGCTTGGTGCTTGGCACTTTCCGCTTTGAAGATCGGCCGCTGCAGTTTCATCACGCTTATTCGGCCGCTGAGGCGCGCGCACTGCTGCGCAACACCGCCGATATCGGCGTTTTGCTGCTCGATGTGGTGATGGAGTCTGACCAAGCCGGGCTGGAGTTGGTCAAATTTGTCCGCAACGAGCTGAAAAACCACTTTGTCCGCATCGTGCTGCGCACCGGCCAACCCGGTCAGGCGCCAGAGCACGAGGTGATCACCAATTACGACATCAACGACTACAAAGACAAAACTGAGCTGACCGCGCAGAAGCTGCGGACGATGATGTACTCCACCTTGCGCGCCTATCGCGACGTGATGCTGATTGAGCGCAATCGTTTGGGCTTGGAACGGGTCATCTCCGCATCGGCACATATTTTTTCACACCAGAAATCACACGAATTTGCGTCTGCAGTGCTCGCGCAACTGGGCAATGTGGTGGGATTAGAGCGCGGCGCGCTGTATTGCAAGCCGATTGAACAACCCACACTGGAGGGCGAACAGCTTATCGTCGCCGCCGCAACCGGTGATTACGCACGTTACGTCAATACGCTGGTCGATACGGCGCTTCCTAAGCGTTTACTCGATTCGGTGCATCGCGCCTTTGAGCGCAAAGAAAACCTATTTGCCGAAGATCATTATGTGCTGCATTTCACCGACAGCCATTCGACCGAAAGTTTGTTATACGTGGGCGAAACACCGCGCTTGCGTGATGTCGATTATCGATTGGTCCAGTTGTTTTGCACCAATGTATCGATCGCATTCGAAAATCTGCATTTGAATAAAGAGTTATTCGAATCACAGTTGGAGATGGTGTATTTGCTCGCCGGCGCTGCAGAAACTCGCTCGCGGGAAACCGCCAATCACGTGCGGCGGGTTGGTTTAACTGCCGAACTCATTGGTCGTGCATCGGGCATGGACGATCAAGAAGCCAATATGCTGCGATTTGCCGCGCCCTTGCATGACATCGGCAAAATCGGCATCCCCGACGCCATTCTCAACAAACCCGGCTCGCACACCGCCGAAGAAGGCATGGTCATGCGCACCCATGCGGAACTGGGCTCGCAAATGCTGGCCACATCGAAACGCCCGCTGATGCAACTAGCAGCGCAAATTGCCCGCGAACACCACGAAAACTGGGACGGTTCGGGCTACCCGCGCTCGCTCAAAGGCGAAGAAATCGGGCTGGCCGGCCGCATCGTCGCAATCGCCGATGTTTATGACGCGCTGGGCAGCAATCGCTGTTACAAACGCGCCTGGGCGGTGGAAGAAGTGCAAGCCTTCATCCGCGGACAGGCTGGGCGCAAATTTGATCCACGTTTGGTCGACGTGCTGTTTAGCCAGTGGGATGCCGCTGAGGACATTCGGCGCCGACTGCCGGATTGAGGAATTTGGGACGGGTGCTTATGGCCGACGTCGCAACGCAGCAGACGCCGTCCAGACGCGCAACCCGAAGGGCCAGACGGCCTTTTGGCATCGCGCAGACTCAAAAGTAGAGCCCAAGCCTTCAAAATCAATCCGTGACTGATTGTGAGTAGAAAACGATCGCCAATGGGTTCGATCTGTGATCGAACGCTTCTCCCCCCACAATGCAGCAATAGCGTCAGCGCACAGCGCCAGCCCACCAGAATCCGAATCACCACATCAGTTTGACTCGCACCCGATAAGCCCAACGCGCCCCAAACCATCATTAAGCCCAGCTATCCTGTTCGGCCGTCGCGCAAGCCGCGAATATCGATTGGCCACACCCACTTATGAGCAGCGTGAGTCCCAACTTCGATCAGCTCGACGCTGCGCAGCGCACCTGGCTGGGCTTGGCGGCGTTGATGCCCGACGGCGTGCGCAGTGATGCGATTGATCGGGTTTGTCGCGATGGCAACTTGATATCGACAGTGAAACGCTGGTCCACCGAGGAGATCAGTCGCTCCATTGCTGCGGCGGGCTTGGTGATTCCGCTGCACCATGCGATGGGTTTTCAGCTGCGCGATCCGCCACTGCGGCGCAAGGCCATTGATCTGCTGGTCCGCAGCGGCAGCGTGGCGCAATGGGTCACACAATTCAACTTGGTGACCGTCCACAAATTATGGCCGCATCAATATAGCTTCGAGGTTCCCCAGCAAGTGCTGCTGGCGGCGCGTTTGGCGCTTATCGGCGGTATCAGCCGCAAGGCGCTGCTAGACGCGCTGGCCCGCTTTCCAGCTTCGGTGGTTGACAGCCTCATTCAGCGCTCGGTGGCCTTGATATTGGTGTATCCGATTGACGAGGCACAACTGCACCGTTTGCATAGCAGCATTCGACTGGATGTTTGTTTGCGTCAGTTGGCGCAGGAACTGAGTTGGCCGCAGCACCAAGTTGCTTTTTGGCACCACCAAGCACTGCGGTGCATAGCGCCGATCGCAACACAATTTAACGATCCGGGCATGCTGAGTGAACATGCGCTGCGTCGTCTTGATCTGCCTGAACTGGATCGTTTCAACAAAACCGCCGAGCAAGCGCTGTTGCGCCAAACTGCGGTGATGGCGATCAGCGCCGACCATGCGCACGCACTGGCCGGGCTGCAAACACTCTATGACATGCAAACACCGGAGCGCGGCTCGGTGCGGGTGCCACTGCCGTGGCTGGCGGGCGTGTTACACGCGCTGGCCTTAGCGGCTGACCCAAGCGCACTCAATTTGACTCGCTTGACCAAGATAGAACGCGGCTTCGATCGCGATGATCTTGGTGATCACGCCAACGCGGTTCGCGAATTGGCACGATTTGCACGAGCCATCGCACTTGCACAGCCGTGGTCGTCGGTCGGCCATCCGGTAGGGCTGTCCTTCTTGTTTGGCTGGGTAAACCTGATCTTGTCGCACTGGAGCGGCCAGCCGCTGGCCGTTCCCCTAAATGTGTGGGCCAGCGAAACGCTGCCCGCATTGCGCAACGCCGGCTGGACCTGGTTGGCCGAACACTTCGCCGCGGCCCTAGGTGATGGTAGCGCCAAGCCCAGCGGGCCGTGGGCATGGCGCTTGGCCGAGCAACCCTGGCAACGCGCGTTGCGCGCCATTGAAACCTTTGCGACGCCGCTCGCGACAAACAAGGCGGCAAGCAAAAATTCGCGCATCCGCGTGGCGATCCGTGAGTCATGGGATGACGAAAAGATCCACATGGAGGTGCGCGAGCAGCGTCCTGCCAGCAAGGGAGGTTGGTCGAGCGGGCGTTTGCTCGACACGCCCAAGGCCGCTGATGATGCCATCGCGCGGATTGACCCGGACGATGCGCCCACCTTGGAATTGCTGAAACAATGGCGACGCTGTTGCGACGGACGCCACACCACTGAGGTAGCGGCCACTTCGTCGGTGATCGACGCCCTGGTCGGCTATCCGCACGTGGTGTCGGCCGTTGACAACGAAAAAGCGCTAAGTGTGGTCAATGGCCACCCGCGCCTGCGTATCCAACGCGACGATAGCGGTAACGCCAAGGTCGAGATTGACCCGCCGGCAGTCGCGGGAAAAAAACGCACCCTGCAATGGTTGCCTGAGCAACTACGGCTGACCGAATTTGATGCTGCAACCTTAATGCTGGCCGGCGCGCTCGGCACACATACAAATTTCCCGGAAGTTGCGTTGCCGGCCTTGTTGGCCTTGGCGCCGCAGTTGTCGCGACGCATTGAGGTGGATGCCGATTTTGGCGCCAGCACGCTTTTGACCGAAGTCGATTCGCGTATTCACGTGATCATCGAACCACTACGCGAGGGCCTGCGCCTGCGCCTGCGCACGCGACCACTCGGTGTCGACGGTGTGTATTTCGTGCCGGCCTGCGGTCCAGCGGAAATCTTAGGCATACGCGATGGCGCGCCGCTGCGCGGGCGACGCATGCTCCGCGATGAACACGATGAGCTGCAAAGCGTACTGCAGGCCATTCCCATCCTGGCCGGCGCCGAAAGTAGCGAAGATGTCGATATTCCAATGCCAGAAACCGCCTTGGAAACGCTGTCGCAACTGCTCGAACTGGGCGACCGCGTGCAACTGGACTGGTCGCAACATCGGCGTTGGGCGCTCAGCCGCAAAGCCAGCTTTGCCCAGTTATCGATCAAAGTGCGCGCCCAGCGCGATTGGTTTCATGCAGAAGGCGGCTTAAAGCTAGACGATGGCCAAGTCGTCTCACTGGCCAGCTTGCTGGAAGCCCTGCCCTCCACGCAGGGTCGATTCGTGCGGCTGGCGGACGATCGTATCATCGCGCTCAGTCAGGATTTAGCTCGGCAATTGCGCCAAGTGCAGGCTTTGGCCGACGGTCGTGGCCGCTTGCAATTGGCGCCGGTGGCCGCGGCGGCATTGCAACCGCTGATCGAATCGGGTGCCGATATCGATTTGGATCAGGCGTTTCAAGCGCAGTTGCAGCGCATTAGCAAAGCGCAGGACAGTCAGGCGAAAGTGCCGAAAAATCTGCAGGCCGAACTGCGCGACTACCAAATTGAGGGTTATCGCTGGCTGATGCGCTTGGCCAGTTGGGGCGCGGGCGCCTGTTTGGCGGATGACATGGGCTTGGGTAAAACCTTGCAAGCCCTGGCTATGCTGCTGGCGCGCGCCGGTGCGGGACCGGCCATCGTGGTGGCGCCGACGTCGGTGGTCGCCAATTGGCGCAGTGAGGCGGAACGTTTTGCACCCTCGTTGGAACTGCGCGTGTATGGCGAGGGTGATCGAGTGCAGGCATTGGATCAACTCGGCCCTGGCTGTGTGTTGCTCGTCAGCTATGGCTTGTTGACGATGAATATCGACAGCTTTGCCGAACTGCGTTTTGCGACATTGGTGCTTGATGAAGCGCAAGCGATCAAAAACGCCGCCGCGCAGCGCACTTTGGCCATTCGACGCGTCCAAGCAGATTTTCGGGTCGCCACCACCGGCACGCCGATCGAAAACCACCTGGGCGAGCTGTGGAGCTTGATGCGCGTGCTTAATCCTGGATTGCTCGGCAGTCAGGAGCACTTTGCCAAGCGTTTCATGGCACCCATTGAACGCAATCCACGCGGCGCGGAACGCGAAACTCTACGTCGAGTGATCAGCCCGTTTATGCTGCGCCGGCTGAAATCGCAGGTGTTGACCGAACTTCCCCCACGCACGGAAATCATCCTGACCATCGAACCGAGCGCTGGCGAGGCAAAACTGCTGGCCGCGATACGCCGCCAAGCAATCGATCGGCTGGATAGCGGCGGCATGCCGGAAGAGGCCAAACGCTTTCATGTGCTGGCGGAAATCACCCGCTTGCGGCGTGCCGCTTGCCACCCAAGTCTGGTCGCGCCAGAGCTCAATCTATCGGGCGCCAAACTTGAACAGTTACTTGAACTGGTCAGCGACCTGCGCGAAAACCGCCATCGCGCATTGGTTTTCAGCCAGTTTGTCGATTATCTCGATTTGGTACGCGCGGCCTTTGATCAAGCCGGTATCAGCTACCAATACCTGGATGGTTCGACCACACCGAAGGCGCGGGAAGCCGCGGTCAAAGCCTTCCAGGCCGGCCAGGGCGACGTGTTTTTGTTGAGCTTAAAGGCCGGCGGCGTGGGTCTGAACTTGACCGCTGCCGACTACGTGATCCATTTGGATCCGTGGTGGAACCCAGCAGTCGAGCAACAAGCCACCGATCGGGCCCACCGCATCGGCCAAACGCGGCCGGTGACGGTCTACAAGCTGGTGGTCAAAGGCAGTATTGAGGAGCAAATCTTGGCACTGCATGGCAGCAAACGCGAAATCGCCGACAGCGTGCTCGCCGATCAAGATGTCGCCACCCGGATGAACGTCAGCGAGTTGCTCGGGCTATTGCAAAACTGAGTAATGCGACTGCGTTCCAGCTGCTTGCGGGGCATACCGCGCACTAGCTTGTCCGCGATCAATACGTAGCTTTCACAAATGCGCGAGATTTCGCGCGTAGCGCGTAACTTGGGCGGGAAGTTCGCTGTGCGCCAAACAGGACCCTTGGAATCGTCGATGAAAAATTCCTCCAGCATTGCTCGCCGATGGCAGTGGCTGCCCGCTCTGCTCGTCCTATTGATGTCTTTGCCGTGCACGATTGCGATTGCACAAGACGACGAGCCCGAGGATGTCATCGCACTGGAAGATGACGATCTGGCTTGCTTGAAGTGCCACGACGATCCCAGCCTAGAAACTAAACTGGAAAGCGGCGAAACATTATCGCTGCACATTTCCGCGAAAGATTTTATTGGATCAATGCACAATGAAAACAGTTGCGCGGATTGTCATTACGAAATTGACATTGATAACCATGGTCAGGGTCAATCAACCATCAGCAGCAAGCGCGAGTTGGGCGTTTCGATGGGGGATTCATGCCGCGATTGTCATAAAAAGAAATACCGAGAATACGATGACAGCGTGCACGCCAGGCTCATTGCGGAAGGCAGCACCAAAGCGCCAATGTGTGCGGACTGCCATAATCCACATACCGTGACCTCTTGGGAAATCGCCGAGCCCGCCGCTGCAATGCCATGCGGCAAATGCCATGAAGAGATTTTTAAAGCGGCTGCGCTGGATGTGCATGGTCTGGCACGCGGTAACAAAGAAAATCCAGCACCGGTTTGTTCTGGCTGCCACCAAGCGCACGGCGTCAAGGCGGCGTCATTAGGCAGCGGACTAAAGGATACCTGCCTAGATTGCCACGACGACGCCGCAGAAAAACATAAACTCTGGTTGCCGAATGCGGAGCGACATTTCGACACCATTTCCTGTCCGGTCTGCCACGCACCCAACGCTAATCGCCGAGTGAATCTACGATTGTTTCAAGGCGTCGGTAAAGACCAACAACAGCTATTGGAAAAAACCGGCGTACCACAGTTTGTCAAGCGTACCGAGGCGGCGGATCAGCAAGGCGAAGGGCTCAATGATCGCGAACTTCTCAAGCTGTTAAAGCAATACACCAACGATGCTGAAGTTAAAACCGTGGTTCGCGGTCGCCTGGAAGTCAGCTCGGGGATCGACGCGCATCAATTGGCAGACAAATCAGAAGCAATCAGCGACTGCAAAATATGCCATCAAGCCGGCGCTGAGCCGTTTCAAAGTGTGATATTGACCGTCGCTGGGCCAGATGGCCGGCCCATCCGCCACCAAGTAAAAAAGGAAGTTCTTAACTCGGCGTTTTCGATTGACTCTGTGCACGGCTTTTACGTACTCGGCAGCACTCGGATCAAAATCTTTGACTACCTGCTGGTTTTGGTTGTGATTGGCATGACCGGGGGACTGGTGGCGCACATGATTGCTCGCTGGCTGTTCCGCCGCGCTCGCGAAAGAAGCGCCGCGAAGGCAAACCAAGATTCTGGGTCAAAGAATTGACCACCAGCCAACGATCCTAGTTGCAGGAGAGCAGAATGCGAAAAATATACATCCATCCACTGCCGATTAGAATTTGGCACTGGCTTAATGCGTTTGGAATCATTTTGCTGATATTAACCGGCCTACAAATTCGCTATACAGGCTTGTTTGATGTCATTTCATTCCGTAACGCGGTTATTCTGCACAACTGGGTCGGGTTTCTGGTGGGAGCCAATTTTCTATTATGGTTGCTCTTTTACCTATTCTCGAAAAGAATATCCGTCTATCAGCCCGAGCTGAATTCAAAGAAATATTTTGCAGCGATGTTTAGACAGGTTTATTTTTACGCGTACGGGATTCTGCGCGGCGAAGCAAATCCATATCGGGTGACACCTGCTGCGAAATTTAACCCCATGCAGGCAATGACCTACCAAATCGTCATGTTGTTGCTGCTGCCTATGCAATTTTACACCGGCGTTTTGCTATGGGATGCAACGGGATTCGCCGGACAAATCGATATGCTGGGCGGGATTCGGGTGATTTCCACCATTCACGTTCTGCTATCCATAGCCTTTATTGGCTTCCTGATGTCGCATCTCTATCTGATCACCCTGGGCCACAGCTTCTTTGCGCACAGCAAAGGCATGGTCACCGGATACGAAGAAGTCGAGGATGAGACCAAGCCCAAAGAAACTACGTCATTTCGAGTCGACCGGGACTCTCCGTGAACCCAGATCGTAAGTCATTGATTCGTCGTTGCGAGGTCTTCGACGCGACAGCGGCGACGGCCGTGGCAACCCAAGGACGTTGGTGTGGCAGGGCGAACGTCCCTGGATTGCCGCGGTCGCTTTAGGCTCCCTCGCAAAGACGAGTCTTGTGGGGTTCATCCGCGAGCATTTTCGGGCCGAAAAAGAACGCTCGCAATGACGGAGATTCGGCCTTGGCTTAATTGCATTGTCCCAACCCGTCAGGCCTGGTGGCGCGCGACCAACTGGACGCCAATATGCGCAAGAAAGACGGGCTGCCCAAACCAATGCTTCTGCCAGAGACCTCAATCAGCGCGCCCAGCCCCTTCCGCCCTGCCTAGCTCACCTGATCGCAGCATCTTCAGCGCGACCATCGGAAAGGCTGCCATGTACGCCAGTGCGATGAAGGGTGACAACAAAAACATCGCAATGAGTTTGAGTCGAGCCAGTAATTCCGACATGACAGGCGCATCCAGTTCAGAGTGACATGAAAGGCACCCTACGCTCATTCATCGCCGAACCCTTGACGACGATCAACACGACTGCTGACCACAGCTACTAATCTTGAAACATGAGGGCGTTCGTCTTGGCTAAGAGCTCGTGAGGAGACAACTTGGCCTTTTGGCCGCGCAGCAGCTACCCCACCAACCTCTTTTCAGACTAGGAGCAGTTCATGAAGTCCACAATCTCTCTGGCGCTTGCCAGCTCGCTGTTCCTATCGCTGGCCGCCTTCAACCCCGCGCATGCAGTGGATGCTAAGCAGGCGGAAATGCTGATGAAAAGCAATAAGTGCAGCAGTTGCCATCATCCCACCAAAACCAAGTCGGGACCCTCGCTGAAGAAAATGGCAGAGGATTTCAAGGGCAAACCCGATGCTGAGCAGTTAGTCATCACCGCAATGACCACGGGCTCAGAAGTGGAGATCGACGGGGAAAAAGAAAAGCACAAGATCATCAAGAGCAAAGACCAGGCGCAGCTGAAGAATCTCGCGCAGTGGCTTTTGGCGCACTAATTCTGGTGGGGCCGGGTGAAATTTGTGAAACATCCGGGCTAAGAACCGTGGGGAAAGTGCAGCGGGCTGCGCCCAGCTCGTTCCATTGGCTGCATCTGGTGGATTGAGCCCGCGGACCTGTTGTTTTTCCCCCAGCAGAGCGCCGGGCGCCTCGCGTATGCACTCTGATTGCAAGCCCGAGCCTGGCTGACGCGACGACCCGGCCTACCACGCATCCGATGCGCTTCGCGCCCTGCGAAGCACGGGAAACTGCGCTGTGCACGTCTTACTTTCAAGCTCCCGCAATCGCCTTGTCCCCTCTCAAGTTCTTCACATCAATTTGATTTTGATCAATATCCCGTGAGGCTGCTCGGTTCAGGCTTCTGCAACATGAGCGTGCACCCATTCTCAGGGTTTTTTGGATTGCAGGTTACAAGGAGGGGACTATGCGGACATACACCACACCAGCACGCGCTGCAATGCTCGCAGGATTGATCCTGTTGCTCGGCATATGTCTTGCGGGGCCCGTCAGCGCAGCCGGAACCGGCATCGGGCCGGAAAATCCTGGTTACCGCACATGTGTGCGATGCCACGACGAGGAGTCGGAGCATCCCGTGCTTTCGATCCTGATGACCAAACATGGCGTTGTCGCTGACGCGCGCACGCCGATGGCCAATGGCGCTTGCACCACCTGCCATGGCGTGAGTGAGGCGCACATGGACGATGATTCGCTACCACCCGATGTGAGCTTCGAGGAAAAGGACGCCAGTGTCGGCATAGAGCAATGCCAGACTTGCCACAACGGCAAGCAGCTGATGCACTGGCAAGGCAGCCGCCACCAAGCTGAAAACGTGTCCTGCGTTGGTTGCCACTCAGCGCATGTCGCACAAGACCCGGTGCTCGACAAAACTACTGAGCCAGACGTTTGCTTGACTTGCCACAGCAATCAGCGCTCGGCGATGCTGAAGCCGCACCGTCACCCGCTGCGCGAAGGGGAGATGAGTTGCTCGGGCTGCCACAACCCGCACGGCTCCACCAGTCAGGGCAATCTGATCAAGAACACCGTTAATGAAACCTGCAATTCCTGCCATGCCGACAAACGCGGACCGTTCTTGTGGGAACACCAGCCGGCATCCGAAGACTGCACGATCTGCCATTCGCCGCATGGTTCCGTACACGCCGGCATGCTCAAACAACGCGGGCCTTGGTTGTGCCAAACCTGCCATATGGCCAACTTTCATCCGAGCACGGCTTACAGCGGAACCAGTCTACCTGGCGCCACGCGGCCTTCCGGCGCACAGCAAATGCTCGGTAAGAACTGTATGAACTGTCACGGTGAAGTGCACGGTTCAAACCATCCGTCCGGCCCGCGCTTCACGCGCTGACCCTAACGCCGATTGCCTGCGAGATATGTCATGAACATCCAGCGCAAACTGCTGAGCCAAGCCATCCGCGAGAGCATTTTCCGCGGCACATTGTGGGCAACCGTATTCGCCGCTGCACTGAGCGGCAACCTGTACGCACAGGGCGATGACGAAGCTGACGATAGCGATCAACTTGTTGAAGAACTGACAGTTGTTAAAAGCGAGATCGAAATCGGTGTCGGCAACGTCTCCGAATCCTCCTTCCGTTTTGGCCGTTACAACGGCCTGCAGGAACAAGGCTTGTTTCCGGTGGTCAACATCGACATCTACAAGCGCGGCCCTTGGGATGGTGATGACGCCAGCTATTGGCGCCTCACCGGCCGTAACCTTGGCATCGAATCGCGCGACTTGAATTTTGAATTCGGTCGCCAGGGCAGCTTCAACTTCCACTTGGGTTTCGATGAGATCCCGCATTACCAATTGGACGACGCGCAGACCTTTTTTGTGGGCGCCGGAAGCAACAATCTGAGCTTGCCTAGTGGATGGGTGCCTGGCCAAACGACCGCGACCATGACGCAACTGGTACCGAACTTGCGCACCTTCGACATTGCACACGGTCGCAAGAGTTTCGACATCGGTGGCGACGTGAACTTCCTATCGGGCTGGAATTTTGAGGTCAATTACCAGCGCGAACAGAAGGACGGCAATAAAACCATTGGACTCACCATCGGCAACTCCGGTGGCAATCCACGCGCCGTGGTTGCGCCAGAACCGGTGGACTACGAAACTCAGCAAATTGACGCAGTATTGACTTTCGCCGACGCGACCAAACAATTGAGCATTGGTTATTACGTGTCACTGTTTAATAATGGCAACGATTCGCTGATCTGGCAGAACCCATTCTCACAAATTAATGGGTGGACTGCGGCAGCAGCTGTTGGTTTTCCAACTGGGCAAGGCCAAATGCATTTGGAGCCGGATAATCAGTTTCATCAAGTTAATTTGAGCGGCGGTTGGAACTTCTCAAAAACCACGCGTCTCAGTGGCGATGTGTCCATCGGTCGCGCCACGCAAAATCAGCAGTTCCTGCCTTACACGATCAACCCGCTGTTGGCGGCATCAATCACCCAGCCCTTACCTGTGGATTCGCTAGATGGCGAGGTCGAAACAACCTATGTCGGCTTAAGATTCACCACCAAACCCGCCGACAGCCTGTCGCTGGCTGCCAGCTACAAGTTCGACGAGCGCGATAACACTACTCCTCACAACGAATATGTCTACATTGGTGGTGATTCGTTAACACAGAATACGGCAGCCACCAGCAGTCAACGCCGATACAACGAACCAAAAAGCTATCGAGAACAGAGCTTGCGTTTCGATGCCACTTGGAATGCGTCTGATTGGTTACGGGTTTCCGGCGAAGCGCAATATCGAGATATCGAGCGCCCACACCAAGAGCGCGAACAAATCGAAGAAATGCGCTATGCGTTGAATTTCGCGATTGATACCGGTGGTTATATGAGCGGTGGTTTGCGTTTGTCCTCGTCAAATCGTGATGGTGGCAGCGCATATCTCGGTTATGAAACCTTGATCGGTGGTTATTCCCCTGGTTTTTACAACACTCTGCAACCGTTCGTCGGCGGCTTTCCCTTCGAAAACCACCCCGATTTGCGCAAGTTCAATCAGGCCGATCGTCAACGTCAAGGCGGCGAGATCTATGCCAGCTTTATGCCTGCCGAGGAAGTGGCAATTAGCGGCAGCATTAACTACAACGAAGACGATTACGACAATTCCGAACTCGGTTTGACCTTTTCGCGCGTTAGTTCCTACAACGTAGACGTGGCTTGGGCACCTACCTCACGCACCTCTGCTTATATCTTTGCATCGGAAGAGCGTTACAAGAACGATCAGGACGGTCGCTCGTTCGTGGGCGGTGCAAACCGGCCTGTATCGGCATTCGATCCGAACCGCGTGTGGAACGTGAAGAGCCGCGACTACGTCTTCACCTACGGCGTTGGCGTCAACAGCAAGTTCCTTGAGGACAAGCTCACGCTGGGCGTCGATTACGTCAACTCCAAAGCCGATAGCGATGTGCTGGCCACCGTCGGATCTGCCTTGACTCGCGCCAACCTGCCAACCTCGGCGAGTGATTTGAGTTCGACGAGTGTGTACGGCGACTACCGCTGGCGTCGCAACATCAACTTCCGCTTCCGCTTTGCGCTTGAGGACTTCCAAAGCACGGATTGGGCGGTCGATAACGTGCCCGCCAATCAGCTCGCCAATGTGATTCTGCTAGGCGAGAGCAGCCCTGAGTACCGCGTGTGGGTGACCTCGTTTACGGTTGGCTATCGCTTCTGAGCGCAACCCGTATTCGAATTCACAGAAGTAGGGTCGGGTTGCAAAACCGCCCCTACTTCTGTGTGTTAACCAACGCCATTTCTTCGCTTAGCGATTGCTTTTAAAAGTTTCGCCCCAATCTCGGCGTCCATTGACCCAGGAGTTTCACCAATGGCCCTTACCGCCGATATCTTTCACGCCAACCAAGGCAATTTCGAACAGGATGTCTTAGAAGCCTCGTTTACCACGCCGGTGTTGGTCGATTTCTGGGCGCCCTGGTGTGCGCCGTGCAAGTCGTTGATGCCATTGCTCGATAAAATCGTCACCGAGGCGCGTGGCACGCTCAAGTTGGCGAAGGTCAACACCGATGAAGAAATGGCGTTGGCCGGAAGCTTTGGCATCCGCAGCTTGCCGACCGTGATGTTGTTCAAAGACGGCCGTCCGGTGGACGGTTTCATGGGCGCACGGCCGGAAGGCGCTATTCGCGCCCTGCTGGCCAAACACGTAGGCGCCGCGCCGGCCGAACCGGAGCCAGAACCGGAGCCGGAATTCTTCGAGGAAGACCTGGAAGCGGTCATCATCGGGCTGCAAGCGGCGATCAAGGCAGATCCTAAGAAGCCGGAATTACAGGCAGAACTGGCCGACGTGTTGCTGCGCGCCGGACTCGTCGATGAAGGCACGGCGCTGCTAAACAAACTGCCCAGCGAAGTGCAGGACCACGAAATAGCCCGTCGCGCACGCGCGCGCTTAAGCTTTATCCAGGCCATCGAAGATGCCCCAGGAGACGAACAATTGCAGGCGCAGTTGGCACAAGACAGCGGTAATCTGCTGGCACGCTACCAGCTAGGCGCACGATTTGTGCTGGCCGAACATTTCGCCGCCGGCATGGATCAGTTTCTGACTATTCTGAAAACCGACCGCAAATTCAACGACGATCTGGGCCGCCGCGCACTGCTAGAAGCCTTCAAAATTGTGCAAGACAGCGATTTGATCGGCGATTATCGACGCCGCATGACCAGTTTATTGTTCTGAGGGCTGGGCGTTGGCGGCGGGAATGATCCGGAAGTTCAATCTTCGCATCACGCCGGAACTGCATGAAAAACTCGCTATTGTTGCGGAGGCTGAGGGCAAGAGCAAAAATTCATTAGCCCGTGAGGCATTGGCGCAGAGAGTAGCTGCGTCGCTTTGCGTTTAGCCCGACGCCGAATTGCTCTCACTTTTCTTCTCGGCCGTGCTTCCGGCGCGGCTTAGCGCGTCCTTAGGGCTCTACGGATACGGAAACTACGAACATGTTTACCGGGTACAACCAAGAACAAAAACGATACATCGCAACAGGCCTTGCTTTGGGTGTGGCGATTGGATGTGGACTGGGGGTCGCATTCGGCAATCTTGCATTTGGCATTGGCCTTGGCATCGCAATCGGAGTGGCGTTCGGCGTGGGCAATGCAAAGAAGCACGCTGCGAAATCGAGCACCAATCGCTCGGGTAAAGAGTAGGACGAGGCCTAACATTTCCACCAAAACAAAACGGGCCCTTTCGGGCCCGTTTTTTGTTGCCACGTCGGTAACAGACGTGTGGTGAGCGAAGCGCTTAAGCCGATTGCGCGGCCTGTTCGTCTTCTAACACGGCTTTGATCGACAAACGGATGCGGCCCTGTTTGTCCACTTCCAATACCTTCACGCGTACCAAATCGCCTTCTTTGAGTTTGTCGCCGACTTTCTCGACGCGCTCATTGGAGATCTGCGACACGTGCACCAAGCCATCGCGGCCCGGCAGGATGGTCACGAAAGCGCCGAAATCCATCAGCTTGGCAACCTTGCCTTCGTAAATGCGGCCTGGCTCAACGTCAGCGGTGATTTGCTCGATGCGCTTGCGCGCGGCGTCGGCGGCAATCTGGTTGTTCGACGCGATGGTGATCGTGCCGTCGTCCTGAATGTCGATGATCGCGCCAGTTTCTTCGGTGATCGCGCGGATGGTGACACCGCCCTTGCCGATCACGTCGCGGATTTTGTCCGGATGAATCTTCATCGTGAACAAACGCGGCGCGTAGGTGCTCATTTCCGAACGCGGGGTGTCGATGACCTTGGCCATTTCGCCGAGGATATGACGACGGCCCTCGCGGGCCTGCGTCAACGCCACCTTCATGATCTCTTCGGTGATGCCGTCGATCTTGATGTCCATCTGCAAGGCAGTGATGCCTTCCCAGGAACCAGCCACCTTGAAATCCATGTCGCCAAGGTGATCTTCGTCACCCAGGATGTCGCTGATTATCGCGAAACGATCGCCTTCTTTGATCAGGCCCATCGCGATACCGGCCACCGGCGCGCGCATCGGCACGCCTGCATCCATCAGCGCCAAAGAAGCGCCGCACACCGATGCCATTGAGCTGGAACCATTGGACTCGGTGACTTCCGAGACCACGCGCACCACGTACGGGAAGTCCGCCATGGTTGGCATTGCCGCCGCCACACCGCGTTTGGCCAAACGACCGTGACCGATTTCGCGACGCTTCGGGGCCAACATGAAGCTGATTTCACCCACCGAGTAGGGCGGGAAGTTGTAATGCAACATGAAGGTTTCTTTCGACTCACCTTCAACCGCATCAATGACTTGCGCATCGCGACTGGTGCCCAAGGTCACCGTGACAATGGCTTGGGTCTCACCGCGAGTGAACAACGCCGAACCATGGGTACGCGGCAACAATCCGGCGCGCACACTGATCGGGCGAATCGTGGTGGTATCGCGACCATCGATACGCGGACGGCCATCGATGACGCGATGACGCACCAACGCGTATTCCAGGTTTTCGAAACTGCGCGCGACCTGCGAATCTGTCCAGCCACCTTCAGTTGCCTTATCGCCGCCCAATGCTGCGATGGTGGCTCCCTTCGCCGCCGACACCGCGGTGCGGCGCTCAGGCTTCTGGCGAATGTCGTAGGCGCTATTGAGCGCGCCTTCGGCGACTTCACGGACCGCGGTTTCCAGCGCGCCGATTTCCACCGGCGCCTTCCAAACGAACGGCGTGCTGCCCACTTCGGCAAGCAACTCACGGATCGCGTTGATCGCGATTTGCAGCTCGTTGTGGCCAAACACCACGGCGCCCAGCATCACTTCTTCGCTGAGCAACTGCGCTTCTGATTCGACCATCAACACGGCTTTGTCGGTACCGGCAACCACCAGTTCCAACTTCGAGGTCTTCAACTGCGTGGCAGTCGGGTTCAGCACGTACTTGCCATCGATGTAGCCGACCTTTGCCGCAGCAATCGGACCTGCAAACGGCAGGCCAGACAGCGACAATGCGGCTGATGCGCCAATCAATGCTGGGATATCGGCATCAATATCCGGATTCATCGACAGCACCGTCGCCATCACTTGCACGTCGTGATAGAAGCCCTCAGGGAACAACGGGCGAATCGGGCGATCAATCAAACGACTGGTCAAAGTCTCGCGCTCAGTCGGGCGACCTTCGCGCTTGAAGAAACCACCCGGGATGCGGCCACCGGCGTAGAACTTTTCTTGATAGTTGATCGTCAACGGGAAGAAGTCGCGACCTTCTTTGGCCTTCTTATCGGCCACCGCGGTGACTAGCACCACGGTATCGCCCATGCTGACCATGACCGCAGCCGTCGCCTGGCGGGCGATTTCGCCGGTTTCCAATGTGATCAGATGTTCGCCGTACTTGAATTGCTTGGTGACCTTCGCCACTGGGGAATGTCCTTACGTAGATTCGAAACGAATGATTCGGAACGGCGTTAGCGGCGCAGACCCAATTTTTCAATGAGCGAGCGGTAACGCGCATCGTCCTTGCGCTTCAAATACGCAAGTAACTGACGGCGCTGATTGACCAATTTCAGCAGGCCGCGACGGGAATGGTGATCTTTCTTGTGATCCGCGAAATGGTGCGAGAGCTGCTCGATGCGCGCGGTCAGCAGCGCAACTTGCACTTCCGGGGATCCGGTGTCGCTAGCGGCGCGCTGATGGGTCGCAATGATCGCGCCGGTCTGGGTGGCATTCAGAGGCATGTGAAACTCCTTGTTATGGATAGGGACAAACGCAAAGCCCAGACGGACGGCTGCCTTAGAACCGACTGACCGAGCCAAGCGCGATAACTCTTAAATACCGACAATTCGGGATGAAAGAGGTTCTATTTAGGCCAATAGTGACTCGCAAGCCTGCGATGACCACCAGCAACGAAGATAGCCGCGCATTGTAGGCGCCGATCGCCTGAACAAACAAGGTCACTCCGGCGCACCCTTGGCCTGTTCCCATTGCGTGCGGGCGGTGATCGCCGCCTCGGGCAACAGCGCAAGCACCTGCTGGCGCACATTTTCTGCCAATTCACGCTGGCTGTTGATCGGAAAAGCGGGGATCACGGTGTCGCGGCCGTTCAAGTTCAGCGTCACATGCACAACCGAGCCGCCGACCGGCGGCCGCGCCTGTTCTTTCCAGCGCCGGGTGTAGACGCCAAGATCCTGCAAACGACTGGCAAAATCGCGCAACTGCTTGACGTCAACCGCGAACGCGATCTCAATGCGCGAACTGGCTTCCTGTCGGTCATAACCGTGGCGACGCAGCAAAGTGCCCTGCCCGTCCGCATCGATACGAATCTCGGTTGCACGATGATAGGGCGGCGGCACCGAGCCATTATTGGAGAGGTATTGAATGCGCAGCGCGAACGGCGCTTGCGCGATCGGCATCGACATGGAAAGGACTGCCAACCCAAAAGCGAAAGTCATGACTACCTCCAGGCAAAGCTGTAGCAGACACCATACCTGCCAAATTCACCTGAGCGACTTGCTTCGGTTCAACCTAGCAGCCTGTCGGACTTTCATCGCGAATGCGCCGGAAGCGCTTTTGGCGCAGAGCGGTGACGAATATTCTGGTAGTTTTATTGCATTTTATTCGTCTTTCTGCTCCGCAGTGCGCCAAAAGCGCTTCCGGCCCTTCGGGTTGCGCGTCGCAACGGCGTCTGCGGCGTTGCGGCCCCAACGGAAGAGCCATTGGCTGCGCGCCGCGCCTTGCATCCGTTGCGCCACACAACGCATCTCACGCGCAAAGTCCGACAGGCTGCTAGTAGTCCGTCCACAGTGAAGTTTGGGATCGCGAGGCCATGAACCCCGGAATCGTCATTGCGCAGGAAGCTAAGCGACTGCGGTAATCCAGTGACCTTGCTTTTTGCGGCAAATCGAAGCAAACAGCAAAGTCACTGGATTGCCGCAGTCGCCAAGGCTCCCTCGCAATGACGATCCGTGCGATCCTAATTATTCTCCTGGATGGACTACTAATGTAGTGTCCGAGAAATAACTGGTTATTTGATTTTCGCTTTTCGGGTCGGCGGACAAGCACACCCCGGCTTGATCTGTTCCAGAGTCTGACGGCATCGCGAGAGCTTCGCCTGGATTGACGCGACGGTGGAGGTCCAGACTAAGGGTTTGGGGTCGGCGTTCCAGGCAATGAGGGATTCGTCGATCGCGGTCTAGAGATCGGCGACGTTCGCGAAGCAGCCGCGCCGCAACGCTCTTCTACCAACATGACGTCCCTACGGGATGCAATTCCGTTGAGTTAGGCACTGTTTCACGTGGTTAGCGCGTAGCGCTTTGACGACCGTGCACCGGATGACGCGTCATTCCTGCGTGCTTTTAGCGGGCCTCCAGGCTGTTCCGGACTCAAAGCAACCTGGATCCCCAACAGAAGCGCTCGGGTATGACGAATCAATGCTTAACTTCATCGCATTGTGCCCAGCAGCCTCCTGCCCTGCCCCACTGCCGAGCTTGCTTTGGATCAAGGTTGAAAACTGCCGTTGCAGGAAAATCCAGCCTGCTTTTCGCGCGGGAAGAATGGCTGATGTTGCAGATACGGATTCATGGTCGCGGTGGTCAGGGTGTGGTCACCGCGGCGGAGATGTTATCGATTGCGGCCTTTGAGCAAGGTCGCCATGCGCAGGCTTTCCCCAGCTTTGGCTCGGAGCGCACCGGGGCGCCGGTGATTGCCTATTGCCGGATCGACGACCTGCCGATTCGCTTGCGTGAGCCGATTCTGGCGCCGGATGTGCTGATTGTGCAGGACCCGACGCTGCTGCATCAGGTCGATGTTTTTCAGGGACTGCACGCGGACGGTTATGTGCTGATCAACAGCAAGCGCAGTTTTCACGATCTCGGTTTGGCCGAGATCGAGAAGCGCTACCGCCACGATCGCCTAGTCACATTGCCGGCGAGCGAGATCGCACTCAAACATGTGGGGCGGCCGCTGCCCAATGCGGTGCTGCTGGGTGGATTCGCCGCGCTGTCCGGGTTGATCACGCTGGAGGCGGTCGATCACGCGATTCGCACCAAGTTCTCCGGCAAGGTAGCGGAAAACAACGTCGCCGCCGCCGCTGAGGCTTTTGTATTCGTGCAGCGCGAAATGGAGGAGTTGTCCCATGCTTAAACAGATGGAAGGTTCGCGGGCGGTCGCTGAAGCCGTGGCGCTGTGTCGTCCGGAGGTGATCTGCGCC
>Ga0163154_10000719_pt1 | contig 51484 bp, 39 predicted proteins | sample OliLakLV19MP9P1_FD_148649 | JGI IMG/M metagenome (GOLD analysis project Ga0163154, IMG submission 148649) | Freshwater microbial mat bacterial communities from Lake Vanda, McMurdo Dry Valleys, Antarctica - Oligotrophic Lake LV.19.MP9.P1 | ecosystem: Environmental > Aquatic > Freshwater > Lake >...
GCCGCTGTCGGTCATCAAGCAATATATTCGTGACCAACAACTTGTCTAATTGGCTGCTACGCTCCGCTCCACAGCCTCGCTATCCTTCCCCATGTCTAAAGCCAGGGGCTTGCCGCGTTTTTGGTCACTAGAAAGCTTAATCTTTGGTTAAACAAAGGTTGGGTAAATTCTTGTTAACTTTATAACTTCTACGGGCACTCCAAAAGTTAGTTACAAAGATTACAAAATTAATTACGAAGCTACGGATTGTTGCTCATCTTCGCCGCTAATCCCTACTATGTCCACTGCTCCGAATTTAGAGCTAGTCGTTTCCAGCTTATCCCTAGACTCAACCCTCCAAGAACTGCCTTTGCAGAATTTTCAGATTGAATCTAGTTGTGTTGGGAAAGAAGTGATTCAAATCTTTGAAGGCAACCCCTTGCTGCCTGGAGTGATTCTGACTCAGGATGGGCAGTTTTTTGGAATGATTTCTCGGCGTAGATTTCTAGAGCATATGAGTCGTCCTTATGGGTTGGATTTGTTTTTAAAACGCCCTTTATACGCCCTGTACGATTTTGCCCACATCAATGTGTTGGTGTTTGCGGGAGATAAACCAATTGTTGAGGCTGCGAAGCAAACTCTGCAACGATCGCCAGAATTTTTACATGAACCCTTGGTGGTGCAATTAGCGCCTCAAGACTATCAATTACTGAGTGTGCATCAGCTTTTCATTGCTCAGTCACACATTCAAGAATTGGCAACGCGACTATTGCAAGAACAGACGCGGGCGCAGATGATTCAGACTGAAAAGATGGCGAGTTTGGGTCAAATGGTGGCAGGAGTTGCCCACGAAATTAATAATCCCGTTAACTTCATTAGTGGTAACTTGGGCTATCTATCAAACTATAGTCAAGATTTGTTTGAATTGCTGGCTGCCTATCAAGCAGAGTTGCCGCAACCCTCTAAGAAAATTGAAACTTTAGTTAAAGATATTGAACTGGAATTTTTGTTAGAAGATATGCCCCAGGTTATTGACAGTATGAAGCTGGGGGCTGAACGACTGAAAAAGATTGTAGGTGGGCTACGAAACTTTTCCCACATGGATGAGGCGAATCGGAGACCGATCGATTTACATGAGTGTATTGATAGCACGTTACTGATTCTAAATAACCGCTTGAAAGCTGGTATTGAAATCATTAAAGATTACGGGGATTTGCCTGAGGTGGGGTGTTATTCAGGGCAATTGAGCCAAGTGTTTATGAACATTTTGAGTAATGCGATCGACGCGCTCATGGAGCAAGTAGAAGTCCGCAAAGCATCTGGCTCAGGCTCTTCCACGTCCCCTTGGCAACCAGAGATCAAAGTAATTACTGAATTGTGTGTTCCAGAATTACCGATCGATGCGAATCAAGAAATCAAGCCTGATCGCTGGGTTTCTATTCGGATTGTGGACAATGGGCCAGGGATTCCCGAAGATATTCAAGACCGAATTTTTGAGACGTTTTTTACGACCAAACCTGTTGGTAAAGGTACAGGATTGGGATTGGCAATCAGCTACCAGATTGTTACGGAAAAGCACAACGGTAAGTTGAATCTGCACTCCCAGTTGGGAGAGGGAACCGAATTTCAGATTCTTCTACCTTTAGTGTGATTTCCAGGCACGTCGTCACCCGTTTAGAGAACTAATTCCACAGATATTAAGCTCATAAATATTGAGTTGGTTCTTCACCAGATCGATCGCAAATCCAGTACAAATCCTGGTAAGACATCTTCTCCTGAGAGTGATTCTGGGTTGGACAAGATTTCTACTTTTTGACCGGGACGATAGATTTCCACAACGCGGCTTTCCCGGTTAATCAGCCAGCCCAGCCGAGCGCCATTATCTCGATACTCGCCCATTTTTTCCTGAACGGCATTGAGGTTGTCGCTGGGTGACATGAGTTCCACCACAAAATCAGGGCACAGGGGCGCAAATTTGCGTTGCTGCTCTGGGGTAAGAGCATCCCAACGGTCTTGAGCGACCCAGGCTGCATCGGGCGATCGATCGGCTTGGTTGGGCAACTTGAACCCAGCGGACGAGTCAAAAGCAACGCCTAGCTTCGCTTGTCGGTTCCAAATTCCTAGATCAGTCGTCAACTCTGAATTACTTCTACCAGTGTCTGACCCGGCGGGGGACATAACAATCAGTTCTCCTCTAGCAGTACGCTCAAATCTCAGGTCACGATTTTTGACACAGAGTTGATAGTACTGCTCATCGGTCAAGTCAATGATGGAATTGAGGTCAACGGTGAGGGAAGTCATGGAGAATGGGATGGTGTGGTGTAAGCACCATTCTAGTTTGAGTGCGATTTATAGAGATTGGCATAGTACTGAACTTATTGGCGATCGGATCACAAAACCTCTTATGCTTGCTGGGAGGCAGCTTGCATTGTCTTTTAGCTTTGTCCTTTGTATATGGGTAAACCATGTCTTCTTCCCAAAGTCGCACACAAAAAGCTAGAAAGAGTCGCCGCAATCTTTTGTTTGAACGCCTGATGATGGCGATCGCCTCAGTCAACTTGGGGTTGGTGTGCTTCGACATTACTTATATTTCTGCACGTAGTTTTTACTTGTATCAGTTGCCCAGTTTGACCCGACTGTACGATCCGGTGAAGGGTATTGAGCCAGAGAGAGACACGCAAAAGTACCTAGATACCGCAAAGCAGTTAGAGGAACAGTTGGCCGCAACCGGACTCCAGTCACCAGAAGTATTGCGATCGTTGCAACGAATGCGGGCCCTCAGTCGGCGAATGATTGAAGAAGACCCGTTCCAGGGCGCAAATAAGTCTGGAACATGGGTGAAGATCAAAAACCGCATGCGCGATCGGATGGATAACGAGTCTGTCCATGAAGCCTTTGCTGCTTTCTGGAGTGAACCGCACCTATCAAAGGCGGGTTGGCAGAAAGAACTAGGGTTTTTCAATACCCGACTACGCCCCCTAATGGCAACAAACTACTACCGGCCGATCGGTGAAAATGGCGAACCCATCAATTATTTTTGGCTCATTGATACGCCATTTGTCGTGTTATTTGGGCTGGAGTTCCTGGCTCGGACTTATCATCTCAGTCGTCGCTACAAAAGCTTGCGCTGGTTGGATGCCTTGCTCTGGCGCTGGTATGACCTCTTTTTGTTCATTCCTTTCTGGCGCTGGCTGCGGCTCATTTCCCTCACCACCCGGCTCCACCAAGCACGGTTGGTAGATTTGGAGTGGGTCATGGATCAAGCCAATCAGGGATTAGCAGCCAATCTGGCGGGGGAGTTGAGTGAAGTTATTGTGTTACGGGTGCTGAATCAGTTCCAGGATCTGGTGCGGCGGGGAGATTTGGCAAAGTGGCTATTTCACCCAGAAATTCGTCGCGCCTATGTTGACCTGAATAATGTGAATGAGGTGGAGGCGATCGGTGCGCTCTTGCTAAAGCTGACGGTTCACGACGTTTTGCCCCAAGTACAACCCGATTTAGAAGCGCTTCTGCGACACACGATCGCCCAACTTCTCCAGCAATCCCCCGCCTACCAAGGCTTGCAACAAATTCCAGGGTTGCGAGATGTGCCCACCCAACTGACTGAAAAATTGGTGAGCGACATTACCCAGTCTGCTTATAAAACCTTGGTTGCTGGCTTAGAAGACCCAATTGGTGCCCAGTTGTCCCGCCAGTTAGTGGAGCATTTTGTCACGGCTCTGGAATCGCAAGTATCTAGTCCTGCAAACATGCAGCAAATTCAAGACTTGTTGTTAGGGCTTTTGGAAGATGTGAAATTTAGCTACATCAAATATATCGAGAGCAGTGATCTAGAAGCAGTGCTAGAAGAAACCCGACAGCTACGGATGGTGGACGATCGCTGAAGATCAGAAATTAAAGAGCTTGCGAAAGTTAGAGACTTGGCAAGGACGAAGCATTCGGCAGATAGGCTTTTGAACTGACCAGAAGGTCATTGCCTGGATGCTGAGGAGATCTCTGAGAAAGATTTTACCCCTGTAGGGGCGAAGCATCCGGCAGACAGAGCCTTGAATCGACTAGAAAGTTATTGCCCGGATGCTTCGCCCTTCCGGTGCCTCGTATAAGCTTTCCTAGAAATCTCCTAAGTGTAAAGCACACGCTATGCGAACGCCCTTCCGGTGCCTGGTATGACCTTTTGTAGACATCGCCTTGATTCACGATCGCCCATTGCGATCGGCAGGTCAAATCGCACATTCTAAAGCGGCATTCCAAAACTTTGGTCTACGAAGCGTGAAGATTCAGGTGAAACTGTGGCAGTTGGGCTATCCTAGCTAAAGTCCCTATTTTTGGGACTCATGTCCTTAGAAATTTCCTTCTGCCAATTCTAGTCTCTTGTTGCCGAGTATTTATGAATCCCAAGTCAACCCGCTCCCAAACTGACCAGCCCACCTTTTCGATGGACGACTTTGCCAAAGCGCTAGAGCAGCACGATTTCCAACTTCAGTTGGGGCAGATTGTGCGAGGCAAAATATTCAACCACGAAAACAACGGCGTGTATGTTGACATTGGTGGTAAAGCTCTGGCATTTTTACCCACAGATGAAGCCTCTTTAAAGCGAGTCACCGATCTACCCACCCTGCTACCCGTGCAAGACGAGTACGACTTCATGATCATCCGCGAACAGGATGAGAATGGTCAAGTTACCCTGTCCCGTCGCCGGATGGAAATTCAGCAAGTGTGGGAGCAGTTGGCTGAAATGCAAGCCGCTCAGAAAACCGTGCTGGCGAAGGTGAGTGGAGTCAACAAAGGCGGTGTCACAGTGGATGTGCAAGGGTTGAGGGGCTTTATTCCCCGATCGCACCTGCGTGAAAAAGAAAACCTGGATAACCTCAAAGGACAAACCCTGACGGTTAGCTTCTTAGAAGTAGACTCCAATCGCAACAAACTAGTCTTCTCTGAGCGCTTGGCTGCCCGTTCTGCCAGCATGAGCCAGTTGGAAATTGGGCAACTGCTGGAGGGCAAAGTTTCTGGCATCAAGCCTTTTGGTGTATTTGTCGATGTAGGGGGCACCTCTGGATTGCTCCACATCAATCAGGTGAGCAAGAACTACATCGAGTCCTTACCTACCCTGTTTCAGATCGGGCAGATGTTGAAGGTGGTGGTAATTGATTTGGATGAAGGCAAAGGGCGAATTTCTCTGTCTACCAAGGTTCTAGAAAATTATCCTGGGGAAATGCTGGAACAAATGGCGGAGGTTATGGCTAGCGCCGAGGCCCGATCGCAACGGCTACAAAATCCTGCCCAGCATCCTGCCCAGCCCGAGTAGTCACGTCATCCAGATTAAGATTGAACCCAATGAGCCAATTGGTGCGTTAGAAGGAGGCAGCCCATGCCTTGGTTTGCCAAAATTGAAGTAGGGGTTGTGGAGCAGGCGATTTTCGATCGCCATGTCTCTGCCCACAAAGCCTATGTCCACGACCTAATTGCCAAGGGACACCAGGCACGGACTGGCTACTGGGCCTGTCGTGGGGGCGGCATGATGCTGTTTCAAGCAGAGTCAATGGCTGAAGCCGAGGCGATCGTGGCTGCTGATCCCCTCATCCAGCATGGCTGCGTCACCTACAATCTCTATGAATGGCGGATTGTGGTGGAATAAATGCAGAATTATTGCAAAGGAAAAGAGTTGAGGAGTTATGGCAGAGAAAGAGGACGGCTTCAAAATTGTCAGCGATAATCGCCAAGCCCGTTACCTCTACGAAATTCTAGAGACCTACGAAGCTGGCATTGAACTCATGGGCACTGAGGTCAAATCCATTCGGGCAGGCAAAGCCAGTCTGAACGATGGATTCGGGCTGATTCGGGATGGGGAAGCTCTGTTGTTGAACGTCCACATTTCACCCCACGACACAACGAACTCAGCCTACAACCACGATCCCCGCCGCACCCGCAAACTACTGCTGCACCGGGAGCAAATTCGCAAACTGATCGGCAAGGTGGAGCAGCAAGGCTTAACCCTCGTGCCCCTGAAGATGTATTTGAAGCGGGGCTGGGTGAAGATTGACTTAGCTCTGGTGAAGGGCAAAAAGCTCCACGACAAGCGCGAAGCGATCAAAGAACGCGATGACAAGCGCCAGATCGAACGGGCGATGAAGCAGTTTTAAGGCAAGTTTTTCGATTCTACCCCTGTAGGGGCGAAGCATCCGGCAGACAAGTCCTTGAATCGATCAGAAAGACATTACCCGGATGCTTCGCCCTTCCGGTGCCTGGTATAACCTTTTCTGGAAATCTCCTTAAGCTCCACTGATACAGAGCAGTTTTTACCGGTGATGGAAAATTCCTAGCCCTAGGAAATCTCGGTAGGATGGCAATGGACTCTTTTTCTGCGCTTCATGTCTGACTTAATTCTTTTCTGGCATCGCCGTGACTTACGCATCTCGGACAATATCGGGTTGACTGCTGCCCGCCAACGGAGCCGCCGCGTGGTGGGTGTGTTTTGTCTTGACCCAAACATTTTGCGGCGGGATGATGTGGCTCCTGCCAGAGTCACATATATGCTGGGCAGTTTGCAGGAGTTGCAGCGAAGCTATGTCAAGGTAGGAAGTCAATTATTAGTGTTACAGGCTGATCCCCGGCAGGCGATCGTCACCCTTGCCACTGCCCTCACTGCCAAGGCTGTGTTCTGGAATTGGGATGTGGAACCCTACGCCAGAGAGCGCGATCGGGCTGTTCTAGAGGTACTACACCAAGCTGGGATTTCAGCCCAAACCAGTTGGGATCAACTGATGCATCCCCCAGATGAAATCCGTACAGGAGCCGGAGACCCCTACACCGTCTATTCTCCTTTCTGGCGAAATTGGTATAGTAAGCTCAAAGCTGAGCCTGCTCTGACGTTACAGGATGCGATCGGACTTACAGACGAGGAGCAAACGACTGCTCGGCTTGCAGGAGTGACCGAATTACCGACAGCTAAAGAGCTAGGGTTTGTCTGGAGCCATTCCCTGCTGCTAGAGCCGGGTGAAACAGCGGCACGGGAGCGTTTGGAAGAATTTTGTCACCGCGCAATTTTTGAGTATCGGGAGCAGCGAAATTTTCCCGCTGAAGTCGGTACGTCCCACCTCAGTGCTGCCCTGAAGTTTGGGGTGATTGGGGTACGCACGGTTTGGGCAGCGACGGTTGCAGCCTTGGAGCAGAGCCGCAGTGAAGAGACCGAAGCAAACATCCAGACCTGGCGACAGGAACTGGCATGGCGGGAGTTTTATCAGCATGTAATGTATTTTTTCCCGTCTCTAGCAGAAGGAGCATATCGGAAGCCATTCCAATCCTTTCCCTGGGAAAATAACGCCGATCGGTTTCAGGCATGGTGTGAAGGGAAAACGGGGTATCCGATCGTCGATGCAGCGATGCGCCAGATGAACGAATCGGCTTGGATGCACAACCGTTGCCGCATGATTGTTGCAAGTTTTCTCACTAAGGATCTGATTATTGATCCCCGAATGGGAGAAAAATACTTCATGCAACGGCTCTACGATGGAGATCTTTCAGCAAATAATGGTGGTTGGCAATGGAGCGCCTCTAGTGGCATGGACCCCAAGCCCCTGCGGATTTTCAACCCTGCTAGCCAATCCAAAAAATTTGATGCAGAGGCAGAGTATATTCGTCACTGGTTGCCAGAGTTGCGGGGTGTGGACACACCAGATTTGGTGATGGGAACCATCTCACCCCTGGAACGCGAACGCTGCGGCTATCCTGCCCCGATCGTGGATCATAACCAACAGCAACGCCTATTCAAACAACACTACCAGGAGCAAAAGGCTTGATTCTGGTAGGGTATTGTTGACAGCTCATTCATCCTGAACTATGCCGATCGCGATCGACTTTGGCACCAGCAACACCGTCGTTGCCCGCTGGAATGCCGCCACCCAACAGGCGGAAACCTTGACAATTCCTGGACTGTCGGTGCAGTGGGGCGACAATCCACCCGTGATCCCCAGCTTGGTTTATGTCGAAAATGCGGCTGAAGGGAAGGTTTTGGTGGGACAGCAGGTGCGCGATCGGGGCTTAGACCTCGGCCATGATCCCCGCTTTTTTCGGAACTTCAAGCGGGGCATTGGGGCTAGCATCCAGGGGTTTTTGCCAGAACTGGATGGAGTCGCAGTCACCTTTGAGCAGGTGGGGCAATGGTTTTTGCAGGCTGTGAGCCATCAGTTGCAGGCGATCGGGGCGAGTGATCCCACAGAGCCGATCGTGTTCACGGTGCCGGTGGATAGCTTTGAGTCCTATCGCCACTGGTTAGGGCAAGTTGCGCTCTCCCTCCAAGCAGACCAAGTGCGCCTGCTCGATGAACCCACTGCTGCTGCCTTGGGCTATGGCAGAGCAAACCAGGGACTTCTCCTCGTCATTGACTTTGGGGGAGGCACTCTGGATTTTTCGCTGGTGAGGCTAGACACGGCCCAACAGCCCCGATCGCAACCTTTGGGCTTCCTGCTCAAGCTGGGTCAAAAATCCTTAACCGACTCAAAACAGCGCCCCAAACTGGCTAGAGTTTTGGCCAAGGCAGGCCAGAATCTGGGCGGGGCAGATATTGATGAGTGGTTGGTGGACTATTTTGCTGCCACCCAGGGGTTGGCGAAAACTCCATTGACAACGCGCCTAGCGGAGCGGTTGAAGATTCAACTGTCCCACCAAGCCCAGGCGACTGAGGCTTATTTCAATGATGAGACCTTTGAGACGTTTGAACTCAGCCTGGATCAACCGGGGTTTGCCGCAATTCTGGCAGACCACCAATTTTTCGATCGCCTAGATGAGTCCATGCAGCAAGTGTTGCAACAAAGTCGGCGGCAAGGCATTGAGGCGGCTGAAATTGGGGCGGTGCTAGTGGTGGGCGGCACAGCCCAAATTCCAGCAGTGCAAGCGTGGGTGCAACACTATTTTGAGCCAACTCAGCTTTGCTCTGCCAAGCCGTTTGAGGCAATTGCCCAAGGTGCTTTGCAAATCACCCAAGGGATAGAGTTGCAGGACTTTCTGTACCACAGTTACGGCATTCGTTACTGGAATCGTCGCCAAAATGGCCACGATTGGCATCCTCTGATCAAGGCTGGACAAGCATACCCGATGGACAAGCCTTTGGAGTTGGTGCTGGGAGCATCGGTACAAAATCAGCCCAGTATTGAGCTAGTGGTGGGTGAGTTGGGGACAGAGGACAGTGGCACTGAGGTTTATTTTGAGAGCGATCGGCTGATCACCCGTTCCCGGACTGGCGTTCAGGTGCAGCCGTTGAATGAAAAAGCGCGATCGATCGCCCAACTCATCCCGCCAGGCTCTCCAGGCACCGATCGCATTAGAGTGCTATTTCAGGTCGATGCTCAGCGCTTTCTGCGAATGACCGTGGAGGATTTACTCACGGGACAAACCCTGCTCGACAATCAAGTTGTCGTGCAACTCAGCTAACGTGAGTCCCTAAACCGTCGGCTTTTTCTTCGCCCGTGTTGTCGTTGACGTTTTGGTTGTAGTTTTCTTCGCAGTGGTCTTAGTGGTTTTAGCGCCCGTTGTTCCTGCTTGAGCTTTGCTGGTTGTGCTGCGGCTGGTGCTAGCAGCAGTTTTGCGAGGGGTTTTCGGTTTGGCAGGCGCTTCACCCGTTTCGGATGCCGCCTCAGATGCAGCACTAGAGGACCGCGTAGTTTTACGTCCTTTTTTGGCGGGTTCCTTAGCTGCCAACAGGGTCAGTGCCATTGCCAAAGTGACACTTTCGATCGTCTCTCCTTCAGGAAGAGAAACATTGGTTTTGTCGTGCTTGATGTACGGGCCGTAGGGGCCATCGTAAATATTAACGGGTTCTTGATCCCCAGGGTGAGTTCCTAGTTCTCGCAGGGGGGCTTTTGCCTTGCCCCGTGCCCCGCGCCCTGTCTTGGGTTCATTCAGCAGGGATACTGCTCGATCGAGGTCGATCGTCAGCACATCATCCCCCGCCTTGAGCGATCGATACTCTTTTTCCTTCCCTACTTCGTTCACCACGTAGGGGCCAAAGCGTCCCAGACCTGCTTGAACCTTACCCCCTGTTTCTGGATGTAACCCCAGCAGGCGAGGCAATGACAGTAGTCCTACTGCCTCCTCCAACGTCACAGCTTCGGCACTAACTCCCTTCGGTAAGGAGGCGCGTTTAGGCTTGGGGTTGGCATCAGACACATCGCCCAACTGCACATAGGGGCCATAGGTTCCCACCAGCAAATAAATCGGTTCCCCCAATTCAGGGTGGAATCCCAGTTTGTCTGGCCCTTCTGTTTTCTGCCTCAGTAGAGTTTCCACCTGCTGGGGGTTTAAGTCCGCAGGGGTAAGGTCTTTGGGGATCGAGGTTCTGACTGTACCATCGCCATCTGCCGCTTCAATGTAGGCTCCGAAGCGACCAATCCGCACCTTGGCGGCGAGATTTTCCAGTTCCACCGTGCGGGCTTCCGCTGGGTCAATCTGGCTCTCTCGCTCCTTCACCTGAGTCTCCAACCCATTCTTGCCCAGATAAAATTCCTGCAAGTAGGGCAACCATTGCACTTCGCCTGTGGAAATATCATCCAGAGTTTGTTCCATCCGAGAGGTGAAACTGGGATCAACCAAGTCAGGGAAGTGTTTTTCAAGCAGCGTGGTGACGGCAAAGGCGGTGAATGTGGGCACCAAGGCATTGCTCACCATCTGGGCGTAACCCCGATCAATGATCGTGCCGATGATGGTGGCGTAGGTGCTGGGGCGACCAATGCCTTCACTTTCCAGGGTTTTGACCAGGGATGCTTCGGAGTAACGGGCGGGGGGTTGAGTTTCGTGGCCGATCGCCTCCAACTCAGTGCAAGTCGGGTGATCCCCAACGCGCAACGCTGGCAAAATCACTTCCTGATCTTCGATCGCAGCGGTGGGATCATCGGAACCTTCCACATAGGCCCGAAAGAAGCCGGGAAAATCAATGCGCTTCCCGCTGGCTCGGAACCCGGCATCTTCCACCTGAAATTGCACCGTCACATGGGTCAGCCGCGCCTCTGCCATTTGTGTTGCCACTGTGCGCTTCCAAATCAAGTCATAAAGCTGAAATTCCCGACCACTCAGCCCTGTTTGCTGCGGCGTACGGAAACTTTCCCCAGCGGGTCGAATCGCTTCGTGGGCTTCCTGTGCGCCCTTGCTTTTGGTGGTGTACTGGCGAGGTTCAGGGCTAAGGTAGGCGGGGCCATACATTTGCTCTACACAGCTACGGGCAGCGCCGATCGCCTGTTGCGACAAATGCACCGAATCCGTCCGCATGTAGGTGATAAACCCTTGCTCATAGAGGTTTTGAGCGGTTCTCATCGTGTCACGGGCCGAGAGCCGCAGTTTCCGGTTAGATTCTTGCTGAAGCGTTGAGGTGGTGAAGGGCGCAGAGGGCTTGCGGGTAGCAGGACGCTCTTCGGCTGCGCTTACCGTCCATGCCTTGTCCGTAATCCGTTCTTGTAGCTCCAATGCCTGGGCTTCATCCAGCAAAACGACCGTGCGTCCCTGCACAATTTGCCCCGTTGACTCATCAAAGTCACTGCCACTGGCTACTTTCACTCCTCCTAAGGTCGCTAGGCGCGCCTCGAAGCCCATTTTGTCTTTCATCAGAGAGGCTTTGAGATCCCAGTAGCTTCCTTGGCGAAAGGCGCGCCGTTGCCGCTCTCGTCGCACCAGCAACCGCACCGAAACGGACTGCACCCGTCCCGCCGAGAGTCCCCAAGCAATTTTTTTCCACAATAGGGGTGAGAGCGTGTATCCCACCAACCGATCGAGAATCCGGCGCGTCTCTTGGGCATGAACCAATTGCTCATCTACATTCCGGCAATTCTTCAATGCCTCCCGAATCGCCTCTTGGGTGATTTCGTGGAACACCATGCGCTTAATTGGCACCTTGGGCTTGAGAAGCTGAAGCAAGTGCCAGCTAATGCTTTCGCCTTCCCGGTCTTCGTCAGTTGCCAGAATCAGCTCATCGGCATCCTTCAGCGCATCCCGCAAGGTTTTCACCACCTTAGCTTTTTCTTTGGGAACCACATAAATTGGCTCAAATCCATGCTCCACATTCACCCCAAGCTGGGCCCACTTCTCTCCTTTCACGGCTTCAGGAATTTCGCTAGCGGATTGAGGCAAGTCGCGGACGTGACCCATTGACGCTTCGACGCGGTAGCCAGTGGGTAAGTAGTTCCGAATGGTGCGGGCTTTGGTGGGAGATTCAACAATGACCAGGGTTGACATGGGAGCGATCGACAGTTGATGTCGGTGAAATTGAGCAGGAGTTGGGCTAGGGCGATCGACAGAAGGCTGATTGTTCAGAGCCGATCGATACTATCTAGTTCTTTAACTTATAGCGGATGCTGATGACAACAGCTTAGCGAATGCAACCATACCTCTATTTTCATGTTTTGCATCAGAATGATTCGATCGCAAAGAGCAAAAATCTTTGATGGCCCACAAAAGCACGAACAAAGAGCTTAGGAGATTTCTAGAAGGTTTTATCCCAGGAGCCGGAAGGGCGAAGCATCCGGGCAAGAATTTGCTGGTTGATTCAAGGGCTGATCTGCCGGATGCTTCGCCCCTACAGGAGTAACATCTTTCTCAGAAATCTCCTAAGCCCCTTGGCTTTCATGACTTTCATCTTCAGCCTTAATATTGTGGACTAAGCGTATGCGCCTCAAGTCCTGTTGTAACTGCTGCAACCATTCGACTGCCAGAGGAATTTCTGTGAAGGGAATGCTAATAGTACGCAGCGGCTGCACCAGTGTGAATTCCAAGGCAATCTGGCGACCTTGATTGGGCGGATGGGCGGGGTCAATGGGCTGGCGATCGACCAAGGCTCGAATCTCCTGCACCTGCCGCAGCGAAAACGTTTCCAAGTTGACCGGCCCCAAGCGTGTCGGCGTTCCCCAGGTTAAATCATCGCCATTCTGACCCAACACAGAGTAAATATCGTACTTGCTACGCTGAAAGGTCTTGGCCCAGCCTCGATACCCCTCAATTTTGCGATATTCGTTCCAGCCTGCCCACGTCAGCCAGATGAACACAGCCAGTAATGGTAGCCACAATAAGCCCTTTTCCATCAGCTTTTTCCTAAGAATGCCGCCTACAAAGACGTAATGTTTCGTTAAAACGCGGTGCCATCAAAATGTAATGAACTGATAACGATACTCGTAATGGTAGCGACAGAGGGCGGGTGCCTGCGCTATGTTGTGAGCAGATTAGTCCTGCGATCGGCAGCTTCCCATGAAAAAATTATTTCTTTCGGTTTTGTTTGTGGTCGGATTGATGTTCGCTCTGACCACTTTTAAGGGTCTAGCAACTCAAGGAACGTATCAGTCGATCGTGATGGACTTCCGGGAAGATTTGGGTGCTGCCCAGATCCAGCAACAAGTACAGACGATCGCCAAGCAGTTCAACGTGACTCCCAAGCCCAATAGCGAATTCTCCCAAGCCGACAATATTTACATCGTCGAGGGAGATAAGAAGCTGCTGAGCCAGTTGCGGAAGTCTGAATCAAAGTACACCGAGTTTATTGAACCAAACTACGTCTACAAAGCGCTAGGAACTCCCAACGACCCGGAGTACAGCAAACAGTGGAACCTCCGCAGCATCAACGTGGAACCCGCCTGGGAAGACACCAAGGGCAGCGGCACTACTGTTGCAGTGATTGACACAGGTGTAACTCAGGTCACAGATTTGAAGGAAACAAAATTCGTACCGGGCTACGACTTTGTGAATGACAAGGTGGATGCTTCTGATGACAATGGTCACGGCACCCACGTAGCAGGGACGATCGCCCAATCCACTAACAACGATTATGGTGTGGCGGGTGTCGCCTACGAAGCCAATATCATGCCCTTGAAAGTGCTGTCCGCTGAGGGCGGCGGCACCGTGGCAGACATTGCCGAAGCGATTCGCTTTGCCGCAGACAATGGGGCGGATGTCATCAACATGAGCTTGGGTGGCGGGGGTGAAAGCCAAGCTATGCAAGAGGCGATCGACTATGCCTACCACAAAGGTGTGGTAATCATCGCCGCCGCTGGTAACTCTAACGAGGACTCTGCGTCCTACCCCGCTCGTTATCCACGGGTGATTGGCGTATCGGCCCTCGATTCTTCTGGCGAGAAAGCCTTCTACTCCAGCTACGGTGCTGGTGTTGACATTTCTGCCCCTGGTGGCTCCACCAAAGAGGGAGAAGCAGGTGGCATTTTGCAACAGACCATCAACCCTGAAACCAATGCTGAATATTTCGGGGCATTCCAAGGTACTAGCATGGCTGCTCCCCACGTTGCTGGAGTGGCTGCTCTAATTAAGGCATCGGGAGTCAAAGACCCGGAAGCCGTGACAGAAGTGCTGCAAAAATCAGCCCGCGTGATTAAGGATGATGCCTTGAACTATTACGGCGCTGGCCATTTAGATGCCAATGCCGCCGTCAAGTTGGCTGGCAAAGGAAACATCAGCATCCGCGACTTCTTCCGCTGGCTAAGAGATAATGGTTACCTCAATCCCCGGTTCTGGTTTGATGGCGGTGCAGTCGCCCTGATTCCCAAACTATTGATGGTGATTGGCTCCTACTTGCTGGCTTGGTTCCTGCGAGTTTACTGGCCCTTCACTTGGTCGTGGGCCTTCTCTGGGGGCCTGGTCGCTGGCAGTAGCGGACTCTTCTTCCTGCGTGGCTTCTACCTGTTTGACCTGCCTCAATGGCCCCTGCGCTTGCTGGGTAGCTCTCTGCCCGAATTGGGCAGTGCAGTACAGGGGACAGCCGTCTTGAATCCAATTTTCGCCAGTGTGCTGATTCCCTTTGCACTGCTAGCGCTGTTCATTGGACATCCCCAACTGAAGGGATTGGCGATCGGCACCACGATTGGGGTCGCTGCTTGCCTGGCTGTCAGCGCCTTCACCTCTCCCCAACTTTTGTGGATTGGCGGAGGTTCGGCGGCTCAAGCCTTCCTGTTGGTTAACGCTGGGCTGTGTCTCGGCTTGGCTTACTTGAACGTGAAAGGAGAGAAGTACGCATGATTACTGTAGAAGGTACTGTGGAACACAAAGCGATGGGAACCGGGGCGTGGGCTTTGGTGAGTGACGAGGGTAAAACCTATGAACTCCACAAAGCTCCCCAGGACTTGAAAAAATCAGGCCTGAAGGTCAAGGTTGAAGGCAAGGTACGAGATGATGTGGTGACACTGGCTATGATTGGGCCCGTCCTCGAAGTCCAGAGCTTTAATGTTTTGGATGACAAATAATTCTCCCGATCGGCTCATTAGTCAAGCAAAATAATTCTGAAATGAAAGGCGTAGGCAAGTTGCTTACGCCTTTTACTTATGAACTGAAACCAACATTTCTAATAGGATGGGTAAAGTATCCAAATACGGTAGACACAATGGATTACTACAAAAACTCAAAATCCAAACTCCCTAATCATCTACAAATTTGACGGTGTAGAAATCGAGATGTCAAGTTGTGTCACGATCGTCATATAAGCTCAGAAAAAACTTCTTAGATCTACCAATTCTTAAATGTTAGTCATTCCTCGCTTGGTTAACTACTTTCAAGATTTTGAGAGTTTACACTTACTTCTCTTGGAATGTCAGCAAGCTGTTGTGGAAAAAAGGCGAGAGCAGGTTGTTAGTATTTCTACGAAAATTGAATGCATTGATCCCCTAGCCGTGTTGAATGTAGTAGCTCACCCTACTCATCGGCATTTCTATTTTGAAACTAGACAGCATGGCATTCTCACGCAAGATTCTGAATTACAGCTAAAATCCCAGACTGACGAAGGCTTAGGCTTGGCGATCGTGGCCATTGATAGCGCCACTTCTTTAACTGTGAGTGGGGACGATCGCTTCAGTCAAGCCCAGCATTTTATTGATACTTGCCTTGCAGAAACTATCAAAGTTGGATGCCTAGATCTACCTTTTTCTGGGCCGCATTTCTTTTGCAGCTTTACATTTTTTCCCACTAGTTCATCGTTCCCAGCCGCCACAGTTTTCTTACCTCGCTGGCAGCTTTCTCGGTATCAGCAGCATTGCATTTTAGTTGCCAATGTTCAGTTAAATTCCACCACCAATATCCATGATCTAGCCCAAGATTTGTGGCAAAATTTTCACAAAATTACTCAGGTTAAATACTCAACTCCTCACATTACTATTCATCACCACAACACATTCAGCTATCACGATATTACAGACCCCGATCGCTTCAAAACTGCCATTGCCGCTGCACTGCAATTGATTCACAAAGGGCAATTACACAAAGTTGTTTTGGCTCATGCGATCGACATCCTTTCCCCCTTGCCCTTTCACCTCATTTATTCTCTCAATCACCTCCGCACGCTCTACCCCGATTGCTATGTTTTTTCCACCAGCAATGGCGCAGGGCAAACCTTCATAGGAGCAAGTCCAGAGCGGCTAATGCGGGTGTATAACGATGAACTGATAACCGATGCCCTCGCTGGCTCGGCTCCACGGGGAGCGACCGCGATCGAAGACACCCGTCTCGCAGAGACATTACTAAGTAGCGCCAAAGAACGCTATGAACATCAGATCGTCGTTGACTTCATCCTGCAACGACTGCACCACCTAGGCTTGGTGCCCCGCTATTTTGCCTCGCCCCAACTCCTGCAACTTACCAATATTCAACATTTACAAACGCTGATTCAGGCTGCCGTGTCTCCGGGCGTTCACCCACTCGAAATTCTGGCAGAACTACACCCTACACCTGCGGTTGCTGGAGTGCCGAGAGATTTGGCCTGTGACCAAATTCAGCAGTGTGAGAGCTTTGAACGATCGCTCTACGCTGCTCCTCTGGGTTGGATCGATCACCAAGGCAATGCCGAATTTATTGTGGGCATTCGCTCAGCCCTAATCGAGGGATGCCGCGCCCGCCTTTATGCTGGAGCCGGGATTGTCGCTGGCTCTGATCCCACGAAAGAACTAGCAGAAATTAGACTTAAATTACAAGCACTGTGGCAAGCGCTGCTTTAACCAGTAAATGATTGTCTTAGGATTAAACTCGATTGACTTATGTAGTTGTGATTTATTGCTGATACCAAGCGGCTAAAGCGACCGCTAGGGCATCCGCTGCATCGTCGGGGCGGGGGATTTTGTCTAAGCGTAATTCACGGGCGACCGCCTGTTGTACCTCGTGCTTGTCGGCACTGCCATACCCTGTGAGCGCCTGTTTGATTTGGGCAGGAGTGAACTCCACAAAGGGGAGATGGCACTGAGAAAGAACAAGCAGCAACACTCCCCGCGCTTGGGCGACCGCGATCGTATTCCCCATTTTGTAGAAAAAGAGTTTCTCGATCGCCACTAAGTCTGGTTGCCACTGCTTCACTAATGTATGCAAGTCATCGTAAATCATGCAAAGGCGGCTACCCATCTCAGTTTTAGCTGGAGTTTGAATCACGCCAAAATCCAGCAGGCTAACGGGTGTAGCTTTCAGTTGCGCCACCTCACAGGCGATCATACCAAAGCCCAAGATAGCCAATCCCGGATCGAGTCCCAGAATCCGCTTGACCGTTTTGGAGGCTGGAGTTTGGCTGCCAAGGGGGGAGGGTGCGTCTATCTCCATCAAGACGATCGCTGCACGGCTCCATTGACAGACGCGATCGGTGACTCGGCGGCATCTAGCCCAAAGACCTCATTGAACACTTTGGCCACCTTATAGCCAGAGTCGATCGATTCCAGGGGATCTTTGCGGAGCCGATGGCGCAGGCAAAGCGTCACCACGCGCCGGATGTCATCGCTGGTGACTTCTGTGCGGCCTTCAAAGGCGGCGATCGCTTTGGCAGCCCGGTTCGTGACAATATCCCCCCGCAGCCCATCCACATCTAGCTCTGCACAGACTTGGGAAATTTGTACCCGAAAGTCGTAGGTAATGGTCACCGATTTCAGAGTTTCCTGGGCCCCGATCAACCGTTGCTGCAACGCATCTTGCTCAGATTGATGGTGTTCCAGAAATTCTTTGGGGTTTTGGTCAAAGGCCGATCGCTGCTCCACAATTTGCACCCGCAGGGCTGGCTCTTTCACCGTGCGGATTTCGGCGTGCATCCCGAAGCGATCGAGCAGTTGGGGGCGCAATTCCCCTTCCTCTGGGTTGCCTGAACCGACTAGCACAAAGCGGGCAGGGTGGCGAATGGAGATGCCTTCCCGTTCCACCGTGTTCCACCCGGACGCAGCAGAGTCCAGCAGCACATCGACTAGGTGGTCATCCAGCAAATTCACTTCATCTACGTAAAGAATGCCGCGATTCGCCCGCGCCAACAGTCCTGGTTCAAAGGCCTTCACGCCTTCGGACAGGGCTTTTTCAATGTCGATCGTGCCGCACACTCGGTCTTCGGTTGCCCCCAATGGCAAATCCACCATCTGGACTTTTTGCTGGATGACTTTAAGGGGGGAATCAGATTGATGGTTGCCGTTATCTGCGACAGTTTGGAGTTGCTGCCGCACCACATCACTCATCAAATCTGGATCAGTGGGATGGCTGTTGAAGGGGTCACCTGCTACCACATCAATTTCGGGGAGCAAATCGGCGAGGGCACGAATGGTCGTAGATTTGCCGGTGCCCCGATCGCCCATGATCATGACTCCGCCAATTTTGGGATCAATTACATTGAGCAGGAGTGCTAGTTTCATTTCCGCTTGACCGACGATCGCAGTGAAGGGAAACACGAGACGGCGCAGAGCCGCAGAGCTGGCTGAGACAGTAGAATTCACGTTAGTAGGAAGGGGTTGATAGGGGAACTTGGCGATCGGACTCACGCAACTAATAGGATACTCGTCCTGAACACCAGTAAAAAAAGTAAGCCTCTCTCATTGTCCCACACTGTAGGCATCCAAGCAGAGGGACGAAGACGTTGAAATTGTAGTAGCTCCTAGGATGGGTTGGCGGTAGCGTAACCCATCATTAAATCGTGTGATGAGTTAGGCATTTGTCTAAGGGTACATCTCACTTTTGCAGATCTCCGATCCGCCCTCATCCCCAACCCTTCTCCCTAGGGAGAAGGGAGCCGGAATTCAAAGTCCCTCTCCCTAGGGAGAGGGATTTAGGGTGAGGGTGGATCGGGCGGTTGCAAAACTGGGATGCACCCTTTGCCTAACGCATCACACGATCTATTACCACTTCGGCTCAGTTGCCAGCAACGCTTCCACTGCAATATCACTTAAAGGCTTGGCGAACAAATAGCCCTGCCCATATTCACACTGGAGCGCGCGGAGTTGGGCTAAATGTTCTGCCGTTTCGATGCCCTCAGCGACGACATCCATCCCTAAGTCATGGGCCAGCGTGATGATCGTGCGGACAATTTCGATATTCTCGCCATCTTTGCCCATGCGAATGACGAAGGAGCGATCGATCTTCAGGGTATCCACAGGGAAGCGGTGCAGGTAGCTGAGGGCAGAGTAGCCTGTGCCGAAATCATCCACACACAGCTTCAAGTTCAGCGCTTTCAACTGAGTCAGCATCGTGATCGCCGACTCCATATCCTGCATCACCATACTTTCGGTAATTTCTAGTTTCAGGTAAGCCGCATTTACCCGCGTCTCTTCGATCGTCTGAGCGATTTTTTTCACCAAATCCGGCTCTGAGAATTGTTTGCCCGACAGATTGACACTCATCATGAGTTGGGCAGTGTGGGCAGGCAAGGGGAAGCGATGGTTGTCCAATTCCTGCCCGTTTTCCATCCATCCATCCAATTGCTGCCAGATAAATAGCTGCTGGCACGCTTCCCGCAAGGCCCAATAGCCGATCGGGACAATTAAGCCTGTTTCTTCAGCGAGGGGAATAAACTTGCCAGGGGAAATATTGCCCTGTTGGGGATGCTCCCATCGCACCAAAGCCTCGAAGCCCACGATCCTGCCCGTGATCAGGGAGACGATCGGCTGATAGTGCAGATGGAGTTCTTGGCGTTCGATCGCTTGGCGCAGGTCTGCTTCCATTTGCAACAGCGTCACCACTTGCAGGCGCATATTGGCATTGAATAGCTCATATCGCCCTTTGCCCTGAGCTTTGGCGTGATACATGGCAGTGTGGGCATCCCGCATCAAATCCTCTGCCCAACATTGCCCCGTTGTCCCCAACGAAATACCAATACTACTGGTAATAAAAATTTCATGTCCCTTGAGATGAAAGGGCAGCATCAATTGATGTTGCACCTGTTGTGCCATCAAAACGGCATCTTGCACCCCACCAACATTTTGCAGAAGAATCATAAATTCATCGCCGCCCATGCGGGCAAAGGTGTGGTCGGGTGCCAGGGTTGCCGCGAGGCGCTGGGCAATGGACACCAACAATTGATCGCCTCCGGCATAGCCCAAACTTTCATTGATCGCCTTAAAGCGATCGATATCCATAAATAGCACGGCGAAAGAGTAATTTTTTCCCTGTTTAGCGCGCTGAATTGCCTTTTCTAGTTGACGAGTAAATAATGACCAGTTGGGTAACCCTGTCAGACGATCGTGGAATGCCTCATAAATCGGCTTGTAGGCGAGAATTCCCCCAGCGGCTGTGCCCAAAGCCACGACTGGCGCTACCCAAGGTACCCACCCCATCCCCAGAAGCAACCCCAAGCAAAGGATACTCAATCCACTCAACGCCAACAGCATAGCCAGCCCAAGATGCAAGGGATTGCGAATGCGCCAAGCCAAAACTGCGCCCACCATTGCCCAGGCTCCAATCCACGCTACCTCTGCCCAATTAGGGAGAAACCAGAACAGCGATCGGTCACTGGAAACGGCATCAATGAACTGACTCACCATTTGCGCGTGAATCAAGACCCCCGACATTTTAAAGCTCTTTGACTCTGCCGCACTGTAGGGCGTGAAAAAGAGATCCTTCGCACTCTCAGCGGTGGTGCCAATCAGGACAATTTTGCCGCGTACCAAGCGGGGATCAACGGTGTGGCTGAGCAATTCTTGCAGGGAGACTTCAGTTGCGATCGTCTCTCGGTAATTGATTAAGGTTTGTCTACCTTCCGTATCAATGGGTTGAAGTTGATAGCCTCCTGCATTGGTGGTTAGGGGAAAGAAGGTGGATTTCCCCCACTGAACGGGCCGATCGCTCCCCCAATTGGGCTGGGGTGAAACCGCTTGATCCCGCAAATAGTGCTGGGCAAGGCGCAGGGCAAAGGACGAAAAGGTGTAGGTTTGTCCATCCTGGGTCACTGTCGCGAAAAAGAAGTTGCGCCGCACGACCCCATCTGGGTCAAGCACCACATCATTGAAGCCCACCTGATCTGGCGAGCTAACTGAGGGCGGGGGCGGGCTGAACCCCGTACCATCGTCATTAATCTTGGCAATGACCACAATATTGGTCGCTTGCAACTGCTTGACTAGCGCAGCGTGTCCTGGCTCCTGGGGGAAATCGCGAAAGATGTCTATGCCAATGACCTTGGGCTGATGACGCTGCAATTCCGCTAGGGTATCGGCCAGAATCTGATCAGAAAGGGGCAATTTGTACCGGGCAACATCGGCTTCAGTGATGGCGACAATGAGCAGGCGGGGATCAGCGGGGCGATCGGGGCGAGAGCGAATTATCTGGTCAAACGCCCTCAACTCCAAGGGTTGTAGCCCTCCAAATTGCCTCATGCCCACTACCAAGGCTGTGGCGATCGTCCCCGCCAACAACGTGGAACGAACCCACGCCAAACCTAAAAATTGCGGTTTGAGCAGGTTAGATAGCGTAGCCCGAATGTTGGCAGAAAACCTAGTCACTACAAAAACGCTAAAGAAATGGACTGACTGAATGACTCACACTATTAACGAATTTCCCCAATTCAAAACCGTAGTCCGAGCGTCTCGCTCGTGACGCAGGCACGATACCCACACTACATTTAGTAACTTCTTTTGCGGAAATCACGCAAGCTCTCATCTGGCGCTTCCTATTCTTATGAGGTATGAACAAGGGTATGAGGTATGAACAAGGGGCTTAAGCCCCTTGTTATGGAGCGCTTTTTATATCGCACTTGTCTGGGAATCGCTCTATTAATTAGGCTCATATTAATTAAGGGTTTACATCGAGCCGTCAAGGTGTGTTTGAGTTGACTTCTCCTTAAAGCTGCTCTTGTTCACTTGAAAGTAATTGAGCTAGTATCTGCCCTATCATCCTGTTCAGCCCCTGCTTTCGCAAGGGCCATTGTAGACATAAGGAAGGCGATCGTCCCATCTTCATCACTACACCTATTACAATCTGTAAAGAAATGGATTAGGACACAACGAATGCGGGTTGCGATTATTGGGGCTGGGTTGGCAGGCATGGCAGCGGCCGTCGATTTGGTGGACGCAGGCTATGAGGTGGAAATTTTTGAATCGCGGGCCTTTGTGGGCGGCAAAGTCGGCAGTTGGACGGATGAGCAAGGCAACCACATTGAAATGGGGCTACACGTCTTTTTTGGCTGCTACTATCAACTTTTTGACCTCATGCAAAGAGTGGGTGCGATCGACCATTTGCTATTGAAACAACACACCCACACCTTTATCAATCGGGGCGGAGAAACGGGCACCCTGGATTTCCGCTTTCCCGTTGGCGCACCGTTCAATGGCTTAAAAGCCTTTTTCACTACCTCTCAGCTTTCGCTCCAGGATAAATTGCAAAACTCCCTCGCCTTGGGCACCAGTCCGATCGTTCTGGGATTGGTGGACTTTGAGGGAGCCATGCGGATCATTCGGGGACTCGATCGCGTCAGTTTTGCCGATTGGTTCCGCAGTCACGGCGGCTCTGATGGCAGCATTAAGCGCTTGTGGAACCCGATCGCCTATGCCCTGGGATTTATTGACTGTGAAACGATTTCAGCCCGCTGCATGTTAACCATTTTTCAACTGTTTGCCGTCAGAACCCAAGCATCTGTGCTGCGAATGTTGTCCGGCTCCCCTGCTGAATATTTGCACAAGCCGATCGTCAATTACCTGGAAGCACGGGGCGCTAAAATTCACACTCGCCGAGGCACCCGAAAAATTCTCTTCAGTGAAAATGGTACGACCCAAGTAACCGGATTAAGCGTTGCTCAGGGTGAAACCACAGAAACCGTGACTGCTGATGTCTATCTCTGTGCCTGCGATGTCCCTGGCACCCAGCGACTTCTGCCTCCAGAATGGCGACAATGGGCGGAATTCGACAATATCTACAAGCTGGATACGGTGCCCGTGGCTACGGTGCAGTTGCGCTTTGACGGCTGGGTGACCGAACTGCAAGACGAGGAAAAGCGTCGCCAACTGCAACAGGCAGCGGGAATTGACAATTTGCTCTATACAGCAGATGCCGATTTTTCTTGCTTTGCTGATTTAGCCCTTACCAGCCCTGCCGATTACTACCGCGAAGGGCAGGGGTCTTTAATCCAAGCTGTCCTGACTCCTGGTGACCCGTTTATTAAGCAAAATAATGAGACGATCGCCCACCATGTTTTGAAGCAAGTCCAGGATTTGTTTCCATCTTCCCGTGACCTAACGATGACTTGGTATAGTGTGGTGAAACTGGCGCAATCGCTTTACCGGGAATCGCCTGGCATGGATGTCTATCGTCCGCCCCAAAAGACCCCGATCGCCAATTTCTTTCTAGCCGGGAGCTACACTCAGCAAGACTACATCGATAGCATGGAGGGCGCAACATTGTCGGGACGACAAGCCGCCGCTGCGATTCTAGAGAGTTCAGCTAAATCGCTAAAATAAAAGTTCTGTCATTGAGCCTTTTTGAGAATAGTTGAGCGTTCCCCCATGTCTGACTGGCTAGAACATAGTGTGCAGGTTGAGATTGCGACCCCGATCGATTTTGTGTGGCATCTCTGGTCTGATCTAGAACAAATGCCCCGCTGGATGAAATGGATTGAGTCGGTCAAAGTCTTGGACGAAGATCCTGAATTGTCGCGGTGGAAGTTGGCAACGGGAGGGCTGGAGTTTAGCTGGCTGTCTCGGATTCTGAAGATGGTGCCTAATCAAATCATTCAATGGGAATCGGTGGATGGACTGCCCAATCGGGGGGCTATTCGCTTCTACGATCGCGGCAGCAGCAGCATTGTGAAGTTGACGATTTCCTATGCCATTCCGGGGATCATCGGCAAACTGATGGATAGTCTTTTCCTGGGAAAGGCCGTAGAGGCGACGCTACAAGCTGACCTCGATCGGTTTCGCGACTACGCCCTAGCTGCAAAAGCTAACGAGTAATGGTTTAGCTCTACCAATCGTCAGCGATCGACTCATCACCTAGTTCTTCTTCCTCCTCCTCGTCCTCATCCTCATCATCTGCCTCTAGTTGTCGTCCAGCGCCAACCAAGCCCCAGAGGGGAAGCAGCGCCGCAGTGCCAGCCATACCAGCCCCAGCACTCACTGCCAGCACCACACCAACCGGAATCTCGATCGATTTAAAGAAGAGAAACGTCAAGGCAACAGGAGTCGCATTTTGCACGGAGAGGACGGCGATCGTAACAACCCAGGCCGCAAAAATCAGAGATATCAATAAGTTAGCCATAGGTAGAGATATGCTGTGGTCAACCGTAGAGCCATATTTTAAGCTCAAACCAACGGGAAAAACAGCCGCCAGTAGAGCGATAACAAGGGTGCGCCCCAAATCGTAGCCACCCCTGCCCCGATCGCCAAAAAGGGCCCAAAGGGCATGGGTTGGCGGCGACCTAGTAGCCCGACTGCGATCGCCCCGCCCCCCACGACTGCGCCGATTGCACAGGCCAAAAATCCCGTCAATAGTAAAAACTTCCAGCCCAGCCATGCCCCAATCATGGCGGCTAGTTTGGCATCGCCGCCCCCCATCGCGGGTTGCCTCAGCAACATTGAGCCTCCCAGAGCAATCAGGTCTAGCAACCAGACTCCCACCACCGCTCCCAGCACTCCCTGCATCAGTTGATTCGCGATTGCTGAGGGAACACTATTGCCTAATTCGATCGCCCCTGCCAGCCCCATTGCTCCTTGAAATCCCAACCCAACGATCAAGCCTGATTGGGTCAGCGTATTGGGCAAGGTGAGAGTGTCTAAATCAATTAGCGCCAAAGCCAAGAGCCAACTGAAGAAAGCCCAATAACCCAGGGTTTGCAACGATGGCTCAAACGTCCAAAACACCAGGAGAAAAAGGAGTCCGGTGGCTGCTTCCACAAGGGGATAGCGCACCGCGATCGGGGTACGACAGTAGCGGCAGCGGCCTCGCAACAACAGCCATCCCACAACAGGCACATTATCCTTTGCACTGAGTGCATGGGCACATTGGGGACAACGGGAGGGCGGACGCAGCAGGGACAACCCAGCGGGCAAGCGGTAGATGACCACATTCAAAAAGCTACCGATCGCCGCTCCCCACGCAAACACCAGCAGAGTCGTAATGGCAAAAATCAGGGTATCCATACAGTGTGACTAGGCAGGTTGACACTCGGCATGTAAAACCTCACTACAGCATAGATAATTCGCCCACCACATCCAAACGCTTGTAGCCACTGAGGGTCATGTAGGTCTCCGTCAACGACTCAGAAACAGAGGGCGTAATCCAGCCAATTTGCTGCAATAGGTGAATGGCGACTGCATCCTTCGCTCGCTTCGAGCCATCCATTGCCTTGATGGCCAGTCCCAAGCCTTCCCCAACCCGACCAATACATTGAATTCCCTCTGCCCCTGACTTACTCACCAGTTCGCCCTCAGAAAGGCGCATGAGTTCGGTGTCAAATTCTCCCCCACCCGCCACCATATTGGGGTGATGGGTCATGGCGCGAACAATCCGCTCCATGTCCAAATTATCTCCAGAAGACAGTTGAGCGTAGAGGCTAGCCATCTGCCTCAGTTGCAGTAGGTAAGTCGGCGCACCACAGTCATCATGAACGGCAATAAATTCTTCCGCTGGCATTCGGAGCAATTCTGCCATTTTGCCTAAGATTAAGCGTTGAATGGGGTGATTGCGCTGAAGATACGTATTGAGGGGAAAATTACGTTGCTGACAAACTGCCAACATGCCCGCATGTTTCCCAGAGCAGTTGTGTTCTAAGGGACTCTTTTTACCTTCTGGAACTGGGCACTGCAAGGCTGAGGGGTCAACATCGCTTCGCCAAAGGATATTGAAGACCTGCCGAACTTGCTCTAATTTTCCCTTGTGGGAACTACAGATAATGGACAAGTCGCGATCGGTGAGATTGAACCGCTCCAAGGTACCGCTACCCGTAACCGCTAGGGCTTGAAAGGGCTTGAGTGAAGAACGGATAAAGGACGCTGTTTCATCGTTGCCCGCCACAGATAGCGTCCGCCCCCGATTGTCACACAGGACAGCCTGGACTTGATGCTGTGATTCGATAATACCTTCTCGCAGTAGCCTAACTTGGAGGTCTGCTGCTTGTGTTCGTTTTCCCCTAGTCATGGGTGAGATTCTGCCATATTTCTATCTTGAAGACAATTTCGATCGATAGTGTAGTCTCGATCGAGGTATCCAAACGCCACTCCAGAGTTCTAGAGGCTCAGGGTAAATAGATACGCTAAATATAGGTTGAATATATTTAGTTGATCTCTAGGGGATAGTCGCCTGAGGTAATCTCAGCCCTCCCCCCAGCCCCTCGCCACCTGGGAGGTGAATCCATCTAGTGTCAATCCCCTGAATGCTCTACTGAAGCGGATTGATCGCTCTCTTAACTTTACGCCACAATCCAGACTAAACCTCCACAAATAGAGGCAAGCGCCAGGAAAGCAAAGGTGCGATGCAGCCGTTGCAAAATGGGCTGAATCTCGTAGCTCACGATCAGCCGATCGCGCATCAAGACTTCTGGGGGCTTGCACCAAACTTGCCCATCGTACCAGCCAGACTCCTCATAGAACACAGTTTCATCCAGCAATCGGTTGCGAATGTAGAACCAACCTAAGTAGAGCCGCAGTAAGACTAAGCTCAAGCCTAGGCTAGCGCCTGCCGCACCCAGCAACAAAAATTGGATTGGGTCTTTTGTGGGAGAAAAACTCGCCGCCGCGATCGGCCCTGCCACCAGCCAACTCCAGCCCCACGTCCACCCAATCTTGGTCAGGTAATGCTGCAATCCGAGGGTTGCCCAGGAAAAGAGCCAGGAATCTTTCAATTCGCTGTACTCATTGATGGGCTGTTGCTCAACAGGCACCGGGCAGATTGAAGAAACGGGAGCATTCATATCAATAACTCGCGATTGGTCCACGACTGGGAATCGTTAGAGCAACTAACCCAACTATCTTTAGGTGATGTGCGACTTAAAGTCTGCCCTCATCCCCCAGCCCCTTCTCCCAGTGGAAGAAGGGGAGCCGATCCAAATCTTAGCCCCTCTCCCAAAAGGGGAGAGGGGTTGGGGTGAGGGCGGTTCGGGAAAGTTACACATCGCCTATCTTCCTCTTTTTATAGCAGTCCTAAACCATTTGGAAAAGAGAGAAGCTTTGTGAAGCAGAGTTCTGGAAAAACCTTGCTTCACAATTCAAAATAAGACCACTACATCTGCTCTCTGGGCGGAGTTGAGGGCAGAAATTCAACGCGCTCTGCATGGCCCCAAAAGGCTTCTAAGTTATAAAACTCTCGTTCCTGGGGCATAAAAATGTGGACGATCACATCGCCATAATCTTGCAACACCCAGGTTCCTTCGCCCTGTCCTTCAGTTCTGAGGGGAAGGCGATTTAATTCCAGTTCTACTTTGTCAGCGATCGATCGTCCGATCGCCCGCACCTGTACCTGGGAAAATCCGGTGGCAATGACAAAATAGTCCGCCAAATACGACACTCCCGTCACCCGCAGAATTCTAATGTCGGCTCCCTTGCGATCGTCGGCTCCCTGGGCGATCGTCAATGCCAACTGCTCACTGGAATCTACCGCATGAATTGGCATTACAGGAGATGAAACGGAGTTGAGGTGTATTTGCGGGTAATTTGACATCAAAATTTAAGGTCCTTTGAGTAACAACTGAGTCGTGGCCATTAGTTAGAGAGAATAGAAAGTTAGAGAGAATAGAAACATTTGAGCAACTGACGCGCTGTTGCTCTACAACCTAGGAGTCTGCCAATGATTGATTGAGAGATAGATGGAAGCTGGAATGTTGATTGAGGTTGAGAGTCATCGATCCATCGAAATTTTCTGGATGTAGAACTAGCCCAGTCCGATCGCTTTGATGGAACTGTACCTGATCTGGGAAAGCTAATTCCTTGAAGAGAAATTCACTTAACTTACTTTCTGGCTTGTAATTTTTTAGCCAAGATACAACCTGTTCTCGCTGGTCGAGCCTATTCCGTAGACATGGTGTTCTTAGGAACTCACGCATACTACTGGCAGACTCCTTGAGGAGAGGGCGAGATCAGTTGCATTCAGGACAATGGAGGAGGAGTAGGGAGAATTAATTTGAACCGAGAGGCAGAACTCAAAGATGAGCTTCAATGGATGTCATTTATCCTAGCTCAACTCTAGCTCGACTGACTTGAACTGTGGGTTACAAATGTTATCGATCGCCAGGGACGATCGCTGGCTCCCCAACTTCAGCGGAGGTAGAGAGTGTCCTGATTTGGGCAACCCAGATTGAAGAGATAAGTGAGCTAGCCGAAGCGCTGAATCTAGCCTGTTGAGTGCGTCACAACAGCTAGGCAGGAGCAAAACAGGCGCTGGATCACCCCTGAACCTCTGACAAAGCTTAACTAGCACGCTCGACTGGGTGGAGTCAATTCTTACCCCTGATTCTCCTTCTAGTAGTCTGTCAATCATTAATTGACGGGTAGCTGAAAGCCAGGGGGTTAGTTGGAGTTAAATTTTGAGAGTCTTCGACCCCTCAAAATTTTCTTGACAGAACACTAGTCCGCAGATTCTAGTCCGCAGAATTCGCAGAAGCGCGATCGTTTCAGAATTCAGTTATGAGAGGTCTTGTCAATTATTGCTTTAAGGAAGACTGTGAAGAATCGCCATTGGCTGACCGTTGTTGAGTATGCATCACTTGTCGGGTCTGGAGTTGGGTCGGCGATCGCCATTGCCTCTCAACAAGTTGTCTACGCCTCTGCTCCCTTGACGTTTTGTTTGTTGCTAAATCTGATCAATCGCAACCGCCAACTGCGGGAGGCTGAACAGAAGATTCTGCCCCAGTTGGATAAGCTAGATCACCAAGCAGCCAAGGACGCAAAGTCTACCTATGCCCTGCGTCGCCATGTGATGACTTTGCCGGCTCCAGAAGTGTTGGAGAGTATTCGTAAGGAGATGATTCAGGCAGATCGAGAGACGATCGCCATTGTCCAGTCTCGCTTACAGGAGCGCTTGGCACCCTTAGACGCGATCGAGCCTTTGCGGGTCGATGTGGCCGTGCTTCAAGCCCAAAATGACCAATGGCAAAGCTTCGCTGCCCAGACAACCCAGCAACTTGCAGCGGTAGCCCCTTCCCAGCGAGTGGAGCGCCTAGAAGAGACGATCGCCCAACTCACCACTGAGATTCAAACCCATGCTCAGCTTGTTGAGGACAATCGGCAATCTGCGGCAGAGCTAGCGCCCCTACAAACCAGGTTGGGACAGGTGGAACAGCAGGTGTCCCGCATTCCGCATCCCTTTGATCCCCATCCCTTGGAGCAGCAACTGAAAACCCTGAGTCAGGATGTGGAGACATTGAACCAGGCGGCATCCAATTGGGTACCCCGTCACGATCTCACTTCCCTACACGCTGAACTGGAGCGCGTGAGCCAACAGCACCACAACCAATCCCCTGCCCCCCTAAAGCAGGCGATCGTGCAGTTAAAGCAGCGAGTTGATACCCTCAGTAACCAATTCAACGCTCGCACCGAGCCGCAGTTAATTCAGCGTTTGAGAAATTCCCTGGTAAAGCTGTCAGAAACTGTAACTGCGGCCCAGCAACGCCTGAGCGAGTTGCCTACCACAGCTACCCTTACGGAATTACACACAGAACTACAGGAAGCCGTGCAAATGCAAACCGGGCACTGGCAGCGGCAAATTACAATGGTGCGTCGCTCCATGGGTGAGGTCGATGCCAAGGTGAGAGAGTTGGGAGACCGATCGCCCAATGTATGGGAATTAGAGCAACAACTCGCAGCCGTTCAGCACCTGATCCAAACCCTAGAAAATCAGCAAAAAGCCCTTCGGCAGAGAGTTCTAGAACAGCAATCAGTATTAGACCAACTGCCCACTCAAGTCACAACATTGGCGACGCAGCTAACCACTATGGAAAGCCAGTACCCAGAACAATCCCGCAGCCAGGAGGTTCCTGCATCTTCGGTGCGGGCGATCGATTCCACACCTGCACCCAGTGCCAAAGTGCCTTCCCTCAAAGAACATCGCCAGTCCCATGCCATTCAACTGAGCCATCGTGCCCCGTTAGTGACAGAACAAACTAACGGACAGGTATTTCTGGAGCGAGCGCTGGACAATGTGCAGGAGCGGCTCATCATTGCCGGGCCTTGGTCGAGTCAAGGGAGTCTGGATGAGCAATTGGTGCAAAAACTGAGAGGACTACTGAGCCGAAATGTGCGGATTGATTTGGATTGGAGTCCGCATTTGGGGGGTGGAAGCCTTCCCTCAAGACGCATCCAGCAGCAGGGCGATCGAGGCTACCCAGAGAATTTGGCCTCTGCCAATGCCCTCAAACAGCTAGAGCAACTGAAAAACGAGTACCCCCTTCAGTTCCGCCTCAAGGCGCTGGGACTCCGCAAACAGTTTTTGGTGTGCGATCGTACCTTTGCCGTGGGTCGCTCTGTCAATCCTGATGCCTTTGCTGAGGCAACGATTGACCTTTGCACAACTGATCCCCACATCATTCAGGGATTGATTGACTGCTTCGATCAGCCAGAACTAGACTCTGAGGAAAGGTTGTCCTATGCTCAACGAGCCTTGGCAAGGTATGACTTAGGCGACCTGCAAGGGGCCCTCGCAGACTACACTCAGGCGCTGCACATTCATCCCCCCGATGATGCGACCTATAACAATCGCGGTCTGACCCACTACGATCTAGGCGATCGGCAAAAAGCAGCGGGTGATTTTGAGCAAGCCCTGAGAATTAACCCCGACAATGCCGTGGCGTACTTCAATCGGGGAATTGTGCGATCGGATTGGGGCGACAAAATGGGAGCCATCGCAGACTACACCGCCACGATCGAACTCCATCCCCAGGACAATGTGGCCTACAACAATCGCGGATTGAGTCGCTCTAAATTGGGCGACAAGCAAGGGGCGATCGGCGACTACACCTGCGCCTTGCAAATTAATCCCGAAGATACGATCGCCTACTTCAACCGGGGGGCCGTGCGATCGTCCCTAGGGGATTATGTGGGCGCGATCGATGACTACACCTGCGCCATTCACCTTGACCCCAACTTTGCCAGCGCCTACAACAATCGCGGTTTTACTCGCCAACGGTTAGCAGACTGCGCCGCCGCCATGCGAGACTTTAATCGCGCCCTACAAATTAACCCCAACTTTGCCAGCGCCTACAATAACCGAGGCACGGTGCGATCGAAACTGGGGGACTTTCAGGGAGCCATTCAAGACTTTAGTCGCGCCTTGCAAATCAACCCTGACTTCACCAATGCCCGCAACAATCGGGGCACGGCCCGTTCCAAACTCAAGGATTTGCGAGGGGCGATCACCGACTTTAACCATGCTCTACAAATTAATCCCAACTTTGCCAATGCTCATAACAATCGCGGACTAGCCAAGGCTGAACTAGGAGAAATGCGGGGAGCCACAGAAGATTTAGTCAACGCCGCTCGACTGTTTTCTCTCCAAGGAGACGAGATCAGCAGCCAACTGGCCCTAGAAACCTTAAAAAAACTTCCGTCCTAACTCAATCCATACTCCAAATCTGGCAGCATCTCATCTGTGTCGCCAAGACTTGTCCCGCCTGAAGGTTAGGATAAAAGACGACACCTCAAATTACGTTCCATGACCCATCGCCCATCGCAAGAAGACCTGTCCGTCAGTCATCCTGTAACCGGCATTGCTCCCCACGGCGGCACCCTGATCGATCGCCTCGCCTCCCCCACTCAGCGCCAGGAATTTGCCGATAAAGCTGAATTTTTGCCCCGTGTTTCCCTGAGTGCCCGGTCTCTGTCTGATTTACAAATGATGGCGATCGGAGCCTTCAGCCCCCTGACCGGGTTTATGAATCAGGCAGACTACGATCGCGTCGTTAGCGACATGCGCCTAACCAATGGGTTACCCTGGTCAATTCCCATTACCCTCCCTGTGACCGCCGCAATCGCAGACACGTTGCAAGTAGACACCCTAGTTCGTTTAGAGGACTCCAACGATCAGTTTGTTGGTGTCTTGGAACTGAGCCAAAAGTACCCCTACGACAAAGAGAAAGAAGCGCTTCAGGTCTATCGCACCCTTGATCCCAAGCATCCCGGTGTCCAAGTAGTCTACAACCAAGGGGAAATTAATTTAGCTGGAAATATCTGGCTCCTGCACCGCGATCCCCATCCCCTATTCCCTGCCTATCAAATTGATCCCGCCCGATCGCGCCAAATGTTTCAAGAAAAAGGCTGGCGGACGATCGTTGGCTTTCAAACACGCAACCCCATCCATCGAGCGCACGAATACATTCAAAAATGCGCCCTAGAAACGGTGGACGGACTGTTTCTGCATCCCCTCGTTGGCGTGACCAAAGATGACGACATCCCCGCCGATGTCCGAATGCGCTGTTACGAAATCATGCTGGAACACTACTTCCCTACCGATCGCGTCATCCTGGCAATTAACCCCGCCGCCATGCGCTACGCCGGACCCCGCGAAGCAATTTTCCATGCCTTGTTGCGTAAAAACTATGGCTGCACCCACTTCATTGTCGGTCGGGATCACGCAGGGGTAGGCGACTACTACGGCACCTACGACGCTCAGCATATTTTCGATGAATTTGAGCCAGCAGAGTTAGGCATTCTGCCCATGAAATTTGAACACGCCTTTTACTGCACCCGCACCCAATCGATGGCAACCACCAAAACTAGCCCCAGCACTCCCCAAGAGCGTATTCATCTGTCTGGAACTAAAGTTCGAGAAATGTTGCGTCAAGGACAACTGCCCCCCCCAGAATTTTCTCGCCCAGAAGTTGCTGCCGAATTGATTCGAGCCATGCAACCCCATACTGGGCAAGCGTGATTTAACCTCAACCCATGCAATTTGCTCCGCTCTATCCGATCGCCTACCGCTTGCTCAACCCCCTGTTTCCTGAGTGCCTGTGGCATGGCGATGTCCTAAATCCGGGGCAACCTCCCCAGATTGCCCTTACGTTTGATGATGGCCCCCACGCCCACCACACTCCTCAATTGCTAGAGATATTGGCTAACTATGGCGTTCCCGCTAGCTTTTTCTGGTTGGGTGTATGTGTGGAACGCGCTCCTGGCGTTGCCAAGGCCGTTTATCACCAGGGACACTGGATTGGACTCCATGGCTATACCCATCGGGAATTTGTGCGGCTCAGCGCCTCTCAGCTAAAAGCGAGTCTAGAGAAAACCCAGGCAACGATCGCCCATGCCTGTGATCTCGACTTAAGTCTGGTGCAACACCAGATGAGAGATGTTCGTCCCCCCAATGGACTCTTTGCTCCCCATACCCTCACCTGCTTGAAGCAATGGGGCTATCGTCCTGTGATGTGGAGCGTGGTTCCTGAAGACTGGGTGCAGCCTGGCGTGGCGATCGTCATTCAGCGCATCATGCGGCAAATTCAAAACGGCTCTCTACTCGTTCTGCATGATGGCTACTACGGTGGAGCAGATGTTGCTGAAACGACTTCACAACTCATCCCACTTTTGCTACAACGAGGGTATCAATTCGTGACGATCGACCAACTTTGGCAATCAAAACGTGACAAGTCGATCTAGCACGTGAGAACCAAAGCATCTTTATTAAATTCTTGACCAAGATCTGATTAAGATTTCCATATCCCATCGCCGTGCTGCAAATGCTACCTCTAATCGTAGACGAGGCAAAGGTTTTCGTTTTCAAATTTTGGTTTAATGGCACAATTCAGGATGGAATGACCCACCGCAATGAGCTATTTTGCCGGCTACGAACGTTTGATCTTGCCCTGCGCTCTCAGGTCTACCACCTCGGTTGTCAACTAGCTCAAAAGCACCATAGCTTAATTGTCCTGACCAATGGCCCTCAAACTTGTAGCCTCTGGAGCAGTCTCCGCGATCCCTCAACTGAATTTTTTATCACCACTCCGGATGCTCTAAACTTACCTATCCCCAATGCTTCTCCTGGCAACGATCTCACCTCTACATAACAGCAAGACTGAGGAAAAGCGACCCATCCCCTGACTATCTTCGCCATCTCCATGAGCAAATTGTTCCTGACGTTTCAATACGTTAAAGTAATGAACCGATTTTTTGTGAACTAGAACACAACTGCCTCGTTTTGAGCTACCTTACTTCAATGGCACTATTCTGCTCTTTCGCCTCTGCTTGTAGAATGACAATTTCCAGGATCATCTGGGAATAGTTACATCATGTAAGCAAGTGATGACTTTAAAGACTGTCATAAGGTACCTTGGCACGCTAAACATGTGCCAAATGTATGTTTACAGCAACATTCCAAAGAGTTGAGTTTGTCGTTCTGCATTAGGAAAAAAGGTGCAACTTTTGTGAGAAAAGCTACAATCGGAGAGACGCTTAAAAAGTCAGTAGTTGAGGATACATTAATGCTCTTACTTCAACGGGAATCTGTTGAATGGAACATTAAACTTCTGTAATCATTTTTGAATTACGTATGTAAGTTGCATACTTTTTAATTGCTCGATAAGACTTACCGTTGTAGTGCTTTACCTTTCTCTTGCACAACTGAGCATTGTATTTGCTCCTAGTTTCTAGAGCTTGATCTCTAAAACTGCCATTCCATAGGAATGTTCGCAAGGAAGTAGTTTTGTTACAAGGGTAAGACTTGCAGACATGTCCTTCCACAGTCATACCTGATTTTGGTGAAGCAATTGCAGCCAACTGTGGTAGGCGTGAACATGTTTTAAACCGTTTCAACAGTAAGACTCGTGGATTAAGTAAGATCTAATTTTTTGGGCGACATGCTAAGCGCACCCCTAAAACGTTAGAGACCTGACCCTACAGGTTATTAAATTCACGATTCTAAGGACAAGTTTCGACAATTCAGTAATGGCTTTTGGCTTAAGCCTTTAGCACTGAGCGAATTATTTCGATCGGCACCTTCTTGCCATCGAATTTTGACCCCTGTAATTTTAAGGAGCATGAGGAACGCGGCATGACCCAGGCTAATCACGTACTCGAAGCGATCGAGTTGATATCTTCTGAATCGTTAAGTGTCTTACAAATGTCCAGCCCTCTGGCAGGAATTGGACAACGTGGACTTGATAACCTTGGCGAACAGCTTGAGGAGGGTCTAGATGACCCATTTGCCGACGTTGATGATCTAGATGAGTCCTTAGAGATCCAAGTTGAGGTGGGACAGGAAAAGCCAGGCAAGGCTAAGGCTACTCGGAAGCGGGCCCAAGTTAAGAAGAAGCATTACACCGAGGACTCGATCCGCCTCTATTTACAGGAAATTGGTCGAATTCGCTTGCTCCGGGCAGATGAAGAAATTGAGTTGGCTCGTAAGATTGCTGATTTGCTTGAGTTAGAACGGATTCGGGAGTCCCTTTTAGAGTGTCTCGATCGGGAACCTCAAGATGGAGAATGGGCTACCGCCGCCAACATGCCACTACAAGCCTTCCGCCGTCGCTTGCATGTAGGGCGCAGGGCCAAGGACAAAATGGTGCAGTCGAACCTCCGTCTTGTGGTGTCGATCGCTAAGAAGTACATGAACCGAGGGTTATCCTTCCAGGATTTAATTCAAGAAGGTAGCCTGGGACTGATTCGAGCCGCTGAGAAGTTTGACCATGAAAAGGGCTACAAGTTCTCCACCTACGCAACTTGGTGGATTCGCCAAGCAATTACTAGGGCGATCGCTGACCAATCTCGCACCATTCGCCTCCCTGTTCACCTCTACGAAACGATTTCTCGCATCAAGAAAACCACTAAGCTGCTCTCTCAGGAAATGGGACGCAAACCGACCGAAGAGGAAATTGCGACCCGCATGGAGATGACGATCGAGAAGCTCAGGTTTATTGCTAAGTCAGCCCAACTCCCTATTTCCCTAGAAACCCCCATTGGTAAAGAAGAGGATTCCCGGCTCGGAGACTTCATTGAATCTGATGGCGAAACTCCAGAAGATCAGGTTTCTAAAAATCTGTTGCGAGAAGACCTGGAGAAAGTGCTAGAGAGCCTCAGCATTCGTGAACGGGAAGTTTTGAAACTGCGGTATGGCTTGGATGACGGCCGCATGAAGACCCTGGAAGAGATTGGCCAGATTTTTCAAGTGACACGGGAGCGGATTCGGCAAATTGAAGCCAAAGCCCTCCGCAAACTGCGTCACCCCAATCGCAATAGTGTTTTGAAAGAATACATTCGTTAGGCTAGTCCTTAGCTCAGGGAGCTACATAAAAACTAAGTACCAAATTTGCCGATCGTAGGATGAGTTACGTTACCGCCAACCCATCATCAATCGCAGTAGTGTGTTGCGGCATTTGCCTAACGTATCCTACGTTCCTCGCTTAGGAATGAGAACTAAATAAGATCCATTGTTTACGTCTTAAGATTGCCCTCACCCTAACCCCTTTCTCCAGGGGGAAGGGGTTAGGGTGAGGGCAAATCTGGACCTCATTTAATCCACGATCGTTAGCTCAATACTTTGGACACTTTTAGAGATAGTCTGCTCTCATCCCCCAGCCCCTTCTCCCAAAAGGGGAGCCGGATTGAAGTCCCTCTCCCCTTTTGGGAGAGGGATTTAGGGTGAGGGCAAAGGCTAACGGTACAAAGCGGGTTTTCAGCACTTTCATCAAAACTGTCCGGAGTATTGTTAGCTGGTAGTTTTTTTTACTGGAAATTCCCTTGACCTCCGTAATGCACTTATTCAAAAACAGATTGGACTCTACTGTTCCGTCTGTTTTGGATAGGTGCATTCGATATTTGAGAGGGTTGTCACTGAACGCCCAATCTGAGCTTGTGCAACTGAGTCCAAGCTGTTGTTCGACCTTTGGCTACTATCTAGAGCGTGTCTAGTTCTCTAGGTTAAAATCGAAGGCGTAAGCTGCTAATGTCATGCCTCCGCTCAGTCCTCCGCTGCATTACCTATTCACCCATTGCCTATCAGTATTTTTAGTTTTAGAGAAGTATAATGACACTTGTTAAGGCTAAGCTCGTAGATGCTGAGGGTGGGGAAGACCTTGAGTTCATGTTTAACCCCGAGGAGTTGTCCTTTTCGCAAAAAGCAAAAGTAATTCCAGTGAAAGGCGCACGTACTCCCAAGGGTCTGCCTAAGGTTAATTTTGCCTATCCTGATCCCTCTGTTCTATCGATTAAGGACATCAACTTGGATACCTATGAGACGGGTAAAAGTGTCCTAACTTATATCAACAAGTTCAAGAAGGCGATGGACTTTGCTACAACAGGTTCAGCAGCCAATAAACGCCCTCCGGTTTACCTGTTTACTTGGGGAAGTCAGCAGTATCCTGAGGGGGGGGATGAATACATTCGCTGCTCTGTGACTGATTTGAGCTATGACTTAACGCTGTTTCTACCAAATGGTACGCCTGTACGAGCAAAAATGTCCCTTACCTTGGGGCAGGTCGATACCTCAGAACTCCATCTCCAATATCTGGCGGACTTGACGGGAAATCGGGCTTCGGCGGCAGGTTATACAGCGCCGATATTGATGCAAAGCGATCGTCGCGAAGACTTGGCTCAGTCGGCTGGGTTCGCAACTAAGGTTCTACGCAATCCATTGTTGCTGAAACAGTTAAGCGATCGGGTCTATAAATTGATGGAAAAAGACTTGCACTATCAACGAGAGCGTAGTCAAAGCTATGGAGGATTACCCTAAATGTCCAATGTTCTGAATTACGTCACTGCCAATCGCTTTTATGTGGAGATGGAAAGCACCCTCTACGCTTCTTTTACTGAATGTAAAGGTCTAGGAGTAGAAATAGACACGGAAACTTACAAAGAAGGCGGCTTGAACGATCAACAGCGCATATTTTTGAAGCAGGCTAAATTTACACCTGTGACTCTAAGTCGTGGGTTAACGGAAGATTTAACGTTTTGGACTTGGATGGAAAATATCCTGCGGTCTACAAATACTACTAAGCTGCGACGCAATATCAATATCTTGGTGTTTAATCAGGCTGGGGAAACGATGCAGTGTTGGACATTAATTGGTGCGGTTCCCACTAGTTGGAAGGCACCTGGACTGAAAGCTGACTCCAATTCCGTGGCGATCGAAGAACTGGTCTTGGCCTACGAGGGCTTAACCGTAACCTCCAAGACTGGAGGCGGGGGTGCCATTGATGTAAAACGAGATAGCTATGGGTACTTCATCTAGTCATGGCAGAATCCCTTGCTCCTAACCTTAGTGATATCGATGCCAATCCTGAAGGGAACCTTTCTGCTTCAGAACCGCTTGGGATCAAAAACCCTCTGCTAGGAGTTAGCCCGCTCTGGCAGAATGTACTGATGCCTAAGTTTTTGACTCCTCTGGGAGCAAAGCCTCTTTCTGTCTTAGATCCCTCCATTTTTGCCCCTAGAGATACGACAGAAACCGCTCCCTTGGGACAATCCTTCGATACTCCTTTTTTTGCTCAACCTGATATCGTGGCTCAGCCTAGCCCATCTGTTGACCCATCTGCTGTAAGGGCTAGCCGGTCTGCCACTGGCGGAAATCAAAATCTAAGGGGTTCACGAACTAACGGTTTTGCCGATCGGTCGTCTCCACGCACCTCCGCGCCTGAACTCATCCAAGCCCGCTTCCAGGAAGGTGTGACGGCAACTTCTGCTGCTGAAGAAGTCTATCGTCCTCAGGTCATTCAAGCTTTTGCAGATCCTCAAGCTTCCCAAACGTCCTCTGATGCAACGATCGCTTCTGAGTTTGAGACACCCCTAAGTCGGGAATCTATTCTATCCTCTCAAGCACCCTTTGTAGGGTCTTCCTCAGAAGCAACTGTCTCGGAGGCACGGGGAGACATTGACTCGATGCGATCGTCTCCTGTAGACAATGTTGTCCAGCGAACTCTCGACTCAATACCGACTCCATCGGTTCCGTCTGAATTACGACGGGATGTGATGGCTGCATCCTCTGCTGAACCTGGATTTCTTCCCGCTTCACCTGCGCTGATGCAGCGATCGACTTCGCCTATGGTTCAACCCACCAACCCACAGGAGACCGGAGGGCAATTAGGACAGGCTAGCGGTGTTACTGGCAATGATGGAGTAGCTCCCTCGATTGATCCAGAAGTTATTCAACGGAGAGTCCTAGACCCATCTAATTCAACTCAGGCAACTGCTTCAATTATAGAGCAGCCTGTTATCCAGCGTTCTGTTTCTGCTTCTGCCGACGCATCTGAGTCAGTCCTGGGTTCATCCATGGCAGCTAATGCCGTCGGTTCTGCCAATAATGCTAATACTGAGTTTGCTTCAGTAAATACCTACGGGGGAACCGATTCTGGAGTGTTCCCACGCTCAGGGATTTCCTCTCCAGTAGTTTCTTCGCCTTCTGTCTCTGAGGCATCTGTATTTGAATCATCTCCGCCAGATCTTGCGCCAAATACTACGGTGGTACAGGCGCAGCGGGATCTGAATGTGCCCTCGGTTGCTGCTTCTACAGGTTCATCTCTAGATCTCGGTTCCATACAGGTATCTCCACGATCGCCTGAACCTGCTGGGTATGAAAACTTAGGATATTCAAACCCAGGTGGCATAAGCGCTGGCTCAGATCTATCTGAGGCTGGGAGGGCTGCTCCAAGAGAGGTTGGTTTTGCAGCGGCTCCCCTGGAACGGAGTGCATCGTCTGTAAACGATGGAGCCATTCAGCTTCAGGCTAAGGCGGCTGACCCGACCACTAGTGGGGATGCAGCGATCGGACAGCAGGCGTTCTCTGAACCTACAACCTTGTTCGGAGCGGGAATACCAAACATCATCTCTTCCCAAACTGGGAATTCAGCAGCGTCAGTGTCTACTCCACGAGTCGTACAGCGATGGGTGGAGGCTGCGCCCTCTGTATCGCCTTCATCTCAGATCAACTCAGAAGCCCAGGGTACTTCTGCTGAGGTTCAACCTCAAGTGATACAACCCAAATTTGTTGCCGAAGCTTCATCAGTATCTCAATCTGAAACGATCGCATCCCAACCTGTAACAGCCATATCTATGGGTGGCAGCGTAGGGGCACCTCTGATTCAAGCCCAACGAGAAACGAGTTTTGCCTTGCCAGGAGATGGTTCTGAGGGTATCGTCTCGCCAGTAGCTGCTTCAGCCAGTGCATCAGAGAACAGCCCTGAAATTCAGTTGCAGTCAGCAACAAGCCCCATACTATCTGACTCTACAGAGGTGAGAGTGCAGCCCAAACTGGCAATTCCAGCTTCTGAGAGTGCTACAGCAAGTACAGTAAGCCCTACTGCATTTGCCGAAACTACGGAGTCAGGATTTAAGAATGTTGCAGCCGATCGCCCCTCTGAGCCAACCGTAGGTTCATCTGCACCCATACCTCTAGATGCGATGGGTGCTGCTACGGCTTCAGTGCTACAGGCTAAGGGGGATGACTCTGCAAAGCTAGGAGATGTGCCAGGAGATGCCCCTCCCAGGTCATCTGAGTCAAAGTCATCTGAGCCAGGGCCGTTCCAGTCAGCACTAAATTTATTAAAGCCGTTCACTCGCCTATTTCAACCTGCTACTCGATCGCCTCAATCCACGTCTGAGTCGAGTAATTTAGCTGGAGTAGAGAATCAGGCCCAGTCCACCAATCCCACCATTAGCAATGCTGTTCCGGCGATTCAGGCTAAGAGATCTCCTGAGGCAACTTCCGGTACCAACGCTTGGACTTCTGGGATCAGCACACCTCCTGACCTCACCAGCAGCTTCCCAACGGCTAATGGAACCACCCCAACATCCTCAGCATCGGCAGTACCAATACCACTAACTTCTGTTCCTACTGATGGTTCGCCCGTCATTCAAGCTGCGACTGACCAGGATACTAGCCTTCTGCAACGTTCTGATTTAAGCTCCGGTGTAGCTGAAGCCTCAGAGATTGCTGTGCCGTCCCTCGATCGTCCCACCCCATCCTTTACCTCACCCCTCGCAGATTCCCAGCCGACCTCCGGCTCAGCGTTTGAGCGTCCATTCCAGCCGACACTCTTGGGCGATGGGCCAAGCGCCACTCAAAACCCACTGCCTTTCACCACAACTGCTCCATCCCCTGTAGTGGAAGCGATTCAACGCGCTCCCTTGAGTTCCTTGGGAGGAGACGCTGGGCTGGTAGATGGAGCGGTGCAGAACCAGCCGATCGCCACCTCTAGTCCATCGGATTTGGATACATCGTCAATGAGTGCCCCCTTAGCTGGTATATCGTCTGGTGCATCAGCATTCAGTTCATCAAACCCAATTGGGGCAGAGGCTGTCAGCTTCAACCCCGTGAGTCAGGTGCAGGAGTTGGGAGAAGCAGTTTCCATCCCGGTGCAGCTAAGGGTGGATACATCTGCATCGCAGCCACTGCCCTTGACTTCTGGGATTTTCGGCAATGAGTCTGTAGAAACTGAGCCAGCAGAAATGACTGTCCCCAATGCAGCCGTATTCCCCATGCAGCGTCAGGTAGATGCCTCAATACCTCAAATAACCCCGTTAAGCGCTGGGGATTTTACACATGATCGAACAGAAAACATTGCAACTAATGCAGCAGCGTCGATGAATCAAGCGGAGCAGGAATTAGCTTCAATTCCTGTGCAGCGTCGAGCAGAGTCCTTTGCCCTGCAACCAATGCCCTTGGATTCTGCGACTGCCCCACAGGGATTGACAGAGAGCAATGTCTCCGACGCAGGCATAACTCCAGCGATGACTGCCGATCGCGTGGGACAGGAATTGCTGCCAGATCCAGTACAGGAGCAGGTCGCTGGATTTATTCCTCAAGCCCTATCGTCACCTGTACAGCGACAGGTAGATTCAGCTTCGCCGGTTATTACGCCTGTGCCGATAAACTTGGGAGATGCACATTCTTCTGGCTCTACGCCTGCGATCGACTCCCCATCTATCCAGCGAGAAAAGGCAGATCCTGAGGTCGCGATTGATGCCACGCAAGCGCCTGCGATCGCTCCTCTCTCCGCTGTCTTACCTCAGCCAATGCAACGGGCGATCGATGACTCCTCCATGCCTAGCTCGGAATTCAGCCGAGAATCTAGCCCAGAGACGGCGATCGTACCCGATCTGTTTGGGCAACGTCAGAGCAACCCATTGGATGCGGATGGATTCAGCGTCAATGCTGTTTCTTCAGTGGAAACAAGCTCAGTTGCGCCGATTCAAAGACGCACCATGGCATCGGAAGCCGTGGAACGTGAAAGCAGCTTCTCACCCGGTTTAGCTGCCTTTGCTGCACCTTCACCCGCTGTCCAAGATCCTGGAACAACGCCTCAAACACCTGTGCTATCTGAAGCTGTGGCCAACCAGTCTATAGTGGGCGATCGAGTCCCTAATGTAAGTTCAGACATGAGCCAGGATATGGGCTACGTCCAGCCTAGTCTCCTTCAGCGCCGCTCTGATGGGCAATTGCCTGAGGCACAGTCTGCGATCGAGCCAATTGGGGCTACTGAATCGGTGCCAAGGATATCAACCAACTCAGACGGTAATTCGCCCATAATCCAGGCTCGATTGGCAACAGATAAGACGAGGATTTCAGAATTGCCTCTCTCTTCAACAGAGCCGATTGATTCCTTTCCCTCCATGGCTCCAGCCAATTCATCTCCGATCGGTTCACAAGAGATAACCTCCTCCCCCTCGCCTGCAAATTCAGTTCTACAAGCTTTTACAGACTCAACGGCGATTCCGCAACTGCCGACTGTGCTAGAAAATCTCTCCGTGCTGCAACCTCTCACTACACCCTCTGGTTTCAATGCCAATCCCCCCCTTAGTGCGGCTGGAAATTCGTTGATTCAAGCCCGCTTCCTCACGGAAAGCCGTGACGCTTCACCAGATATCCTCTCAGGGGAAGATACGGTAAACAGTCCAGATGTCCTTCGGGTTCCTGTGTCTACTCCCACGGGTGCCCCAACCAATGGAAATGGCGATCGGTTCTCGTCGTCCCCGTCATCCTTGATTCCCATTACCGACCTTGCTCCTAGCACCCCTCCCATTCAACGCCGGGCTGCTCCGCCCAGCACCTCCTTTAACAGCTTGCCCGACTCTTGGAGCAGCATGGATGAACTGCTGGCAGCTACCCCTGACAGGGGGCTAACCTCTACCAATGGCTATGACCCGCTGCCCCTTCCTAAACAACCAAAACTGAGTAGCACTGTGCAGAACTCCGCGTCTAATGGAGTCATTCAAGCCTTCCCAGACCCCAATGCTTCCCCAATCCAGCGGGTAGAGGCTGAGGCTCAAACAGGCGATGACTCCGATGAAGCAGAGCCGACCGAAGAAGACCTAAGAAATTTGGAAGTCTTAGCGCGGGAGATCTACGGCTTGGTGCGGCAGAAACTGGAAATTGAGCGGGAACGGGGAGGAGCTTACTACTCAGGACGAAGGCCCTGGTAACAGCATGTCTGTTAACACCCCATGCCCGATGCCTACCATGCCATAAATACTTACCCAGAGTCACTCCTCTTCTACGTTTGTCATTAAATCCACAATCCTGAATTTGTTCTAGCCATTCCCCAAGTTATCGATTAAAAAGTCACCTCTTAAAACTATTCACACGTTTCAACTGGAGAAGCATTATGACACTCGTTAAAGCTAGTTTGGTAGATGCAGAAGGGGGAGCAGACATAGAATTCATGTTTAATCCTACTGAGTTATCTTTCTCTCAGAAGTCAAATGTGAATCCAGTTGAAGGCGCACGTACTCCTAAGGGTTTACCTAAAGTCAGTTTTGCCTATCCTGATCCCTGCGTTCTCACGATTAAAGATATCAACTTTGATACCTATGAGAAGGGCACCAGTGTGATGACCTATGTCAATAAATTTAAGGGGGCCTTAGACTTTGCTAAAACAGGGCCAGGAGCAAACAAGCGTCCTCCAGTGTATAAGTTTACTTGGGGAGGTGAGGAATACCTACGGTGTTTTGTCAGTGACCTGAGCTATAGCTTGACCCTCTTTTTGCCGGATGGTACACCAGTACGAGCGAAAATGTCGCTCACCTTAAAAGAGGTGGATGAAGCAATTGTCAGTCCTAGTGTGGATGCGCCTAAGGAACCCGATCGCATCGGTGGTGGACGTTAGCCCTTAGTTAGGCAACCTCAGTAGATCGCAGACTGCTGTCAATGCTTACTCCTCCCAACTCTGTTGAAAAAGAGGCTGAGACATGGTTGCACATCACCTAGAGAATTCATATTAGTGATTAGCCTTCTGCTCAGTTAACTTCCTTTGGTTCCCATCTTTAATTTTCCCCATGCCAATTAATTACCTACCTGAGCTGATCTTGAAGATTGACGGTGCGCCTGCTTCTGCCGCCTTGATGGAGGATGTCCTTCATGTCACGGTAGAAGAGAGTTTACATCTACCGGGTATGTTTACGCTGGTCATTAAGAATGACTATTATCCGGGGCGATCGGCTGATATACCTTGGGTGCATGAAAGCTTATTTGAAATTGGCAAGGCGATTACGATTGGCTTTGCGGAGAGTACCACCCTCGATCCAGAATTTTCTGATGCTGCCGTGGGTACGGTGCTGGAGGGAGAGATTACAGCGATCGAAACCCACTTTACCAGTGAGTCCCAGGCTCCGATCGTCGTGCGGGGCTATGATGTTTCCCATCGCTTACATCGCGGACGTTATAGCCGATCGTTTCAGAATATGACTGATACCGACATTGTTAAGTCTGTGATTGGTGAAGCCGGGATTTCTCCAGGCACCATTGATGCCAGCGGTGGTCCCCACGGCTATAACGACATTAATGATGCCAATGGATATGTATTCCAGCAAAACCAAACGAATATGGAATTCCTACGGGAACGAGCCGCCCGCTTGGGGTTTGAGTTGTTTGTGCAAGATAGCAAGCTACATTTTCGCAAACCAGTTTCGGGTGATTCTTTGAGCCTTGTATGGTTGGAAGATATCACCAGTTTTCGCGTTCGGGTTTCCAGTGCTGAGCAGGTTAGCTCCGTAGAGGTTAGAGCGTGGGACTACAGTGCCAAAGCACCGATCGTTTCAACCAAAACGACTGCCCAGGAAGTCACAAGCACTGGCAGCGGTAAGGGCAGTGCATCCAGCACCAAATTTTCTGGCAGTCCAAAAATGATTGTTGTCAATCAAGCTGTATATAACTCCACAGAAGCAGATGCCATGGCCCAGGCACTGTGTAATGAACTGGGGGGTGAATTTGTCTACGCTGATGCTACAGCAGTCGGAGACCCAGCAATTCGGGTGGGAAAGCTGGTGAAGTTGGAAGAGATGGGCAAAAAGTACAGCGGCAGCTACTACATCACCGAAGCGCGGCACATTTTTGCCAGTCGTGTCTACACCACAGAATTTAGCGTGCGCGGGCTACGGGGTGGTGATTTGTTAGCCACTCTGTCTCCCAAAGTTTCCCTACAACCTGGACAGACTCATCTTGTTGGGATTGTGACTGACAATAAAGACCCCAAGAAGTGGGGCCGGGTGCGGGTCAAGTTTCCCACAATGACTGAAGAACATAATAGCTATTGGGCAAGGATTGTGGCAACGGGAGCCGGAATCAATCGCGGCTTTGACTGCCTACCTGAAATTAATGATGAAGTGTTGGTGGGTTTTGAAAATGGCGATATCCACCGCCCCTTTGTTTTGGGAGGAGTTTGGAATGGAACTGATGCCCCACCTGAATCTGTAGAAGATAGTATTAATCCAACAGGCAAGTATCAAGGCAAGGTTCGGCTCCGCACCTTTAAAACCCGCACAGGCCACAAGTTCCAGTTTGTGGAGGAGGATAAGGATGCCAGTAAGGTAGGGGTTTATCTAGATACGGTATATACCCACAAGTTATATCTCAATGATACCGACAAGTTTATTGAGATGAAGACTAAGGAGGGGTATTATGCCCGTCTTGATGACACGAACATGAAAGCTGAGGTGAAAACCAAGGATGGACACTACGTTCTGTTAGATGATAAGAACAAAAAGGTGGAAGTGAAGACGACTAATGGCCATGTGCTGACGATGGATGATACGGGTAGGAAGATTACGATGACTTCGATCGGGGATATCGAAATTGCTGGGGCAGCCGCCAATAGCATTACGCTCAAAATCGGGAGCAGTACGATCGTCATTGATGCCACAAGTATTGAACTCAAGGCCAGCAGCAACAGTATCAAGATTTCTCCTACAGGGATTACATCAACGGTTGGCGGGAGTAAGGTTGATATTGGTATGGGAACGCTGGATGTTAAGAGTGTGGGAATGCTGACCGTGGACGGTAGTATGACGACGGTTAAAGCCAGTGGCATCACGATTGTTCAAGGCAGCTTGGTCAAGATTAATTAGTCTGTTATCTATAATCCAGGTTCTATTTATTTCATACCATACACTTCACACCCATTTCTACTATGAGCTTATGTGTTTGCACTGGCGCGACGATGACCTGCACCTTTGGTATTGGAGCCAGCACTCTCATCGCGATTCCTAAAGGACCTCCTGTCAATGCGGGTGGCCCGATCGCTGCCACGATTATGGATTTTGCCCCATTTGCCAATATCCCTCCATTTGGAATGTGTAGTAGTATTCTTAATCCAGCGGTTGCGGCAGCAACCGCAGCGGCTTTAGGAGTGCTTACTCCGATGCCTTGTATCCCTGCAACGGCTGCTCCCTGGATTGTCGGCTCTCCAACCGTGTTGATCAACAATTTTCCAGCACTAAACCAAACTTCAACGTGTATCTGTTCCTTTGGAGGCGTGATTACGATCGCCAGCCCTGGGGAGTTTACGGTGATGGTGCCCTAAGGTAGCAGGCTCCCCTGGATATTTTTGCAGGACTAGGGGGTGCGATCGAATTTATGCTAAATTAGGAGACCCGGGGCGATTAGCACAGTGGTAGCGCACTTCCTTCACACGGAAGGGGTCACAGGTTCAAATCCTGTATCGCCCATACAAAAAACCTGTCGAATAACATTTTGTTTGTCATCGTCAACAAATTTGTGTCATTGGTATCAGATTAAGGTCGTCACCAACAATTTGTGTCGTTGAAGATTATTGAACGATCGTCAACACATTGTTATCACTGATTACCTTTGCAGTCAGTAGCTCGTAGGATAGGGTAGGGGTAACATAACACATCATTAAGTCAGAATGATGCGTTAGGGCGTTCGCCTAATACATCCTACGATCGGGATGTTATTTAACAGCAAGTCCCTTGATACCAAAGTTTGAGGAGATGAATTGAATGGCGTTTTCAGAGTCCCGCAGTGATACCGTTCCAGTTCAGCTTCCCAACGGGGCGACGATCAAATTTGAGGTGGCGCAGACTGGGCGAGAGAATGTCGGCTTTGACTTAAAACAGTTTCAGCCCGTTGCCGATGCGATCGAGGGCATAGTGCAGATGATTGCCGCCCCCATTCAAAAGGTGAAACCCAAGAAGGCAACGGTGAAGTTTGGGATGGAATTGGCGATTGAGGCAGGGCAATTGACGGCAATTATTGTCAAAGGCACTGGCAAGGCCAACCTGGAAATCACGTTGGAATGGGAAGCCCAGCCGAAAGAGTAAGTCATGAGCCAGTTAGAGGATCTGCTGCAACAATGTACGGTCAAGATCATCATCCCTGGTGGTTGGGGAACGGGCTTTTTTGTGGCTCCGGGGTTGATGCTCACCTGTGCCCATGTGGTGCGAAAAGCGGTTGATTTTCAGGTCACTGTTTTTTATCCGGCACAACAAAAAACCTTGTCAGCTACCGTGCAGGCGAAAGCGGACGATGGTAAAACTCTTGACTTGGCTCTTATTGAACTGGTTGAGCCACTGTCTGACCATCCCTGCGTGCTTTTGGATGAGGAGCCAGTCGCCATCGGTCAAGCACTTTATAGCTACGGCTATTTAGAGTCCTACACTAATGCAGCCCCTGTGCATCTAGTCAATGAAGGGTTGACGGGAGACACGCCACCTTTACTCAAACTGCAAGGCGCACAAATTGAGAAAGGGATCAGCGGTGCTGCATTGCTGAATCTCAAGACGGGTAAGATTTGCGGCATGGTCAAGGAAACCCGTGCCACCAGTTTTGATCTGGGCGGTGGGGCGATTCCGACCCGTGTGATTTTAGAGCAGTTTCCTGAGTTGCGGGAACTTCAGCAGGGTTTTCATGGGGGCGATAAGCGCTGGGTCAACTTGACTACTCAGCAACCTGGAATTGATTTTCAGCCTATCTGGAAGCCGTCACAACAACCTATGAAAAGTGGTGGCAGCTTTATACGCTGACCGATGCGGCAGGAAAGCTGCGCCAGGAAAAAGACCCCGTACCAATGTTTGATTTTGGATTGATGGTGCAGACGGTAGTCAAAGAGAAGCAGGAGCAGGGGAACGCAGAGGAAGCACAAGGGGAAAAAGAGAAAATCGAGCGGTTTTCGGTGCTAGAGGGAATTCGGAAGTATGCCGATCAGCAGGTGTTGTTGGTTGGGCGACCGGGTTCGGGCAAGTCTACCGCCCTAGCACGGTTGCTGTTGGAAGAGGCGACAACCCAGAATTCGGAGGCATACCAGACCTCGGAGGTTTTGAAAACCTCCGAGGTCTCAGCCCACTCACCCCGCATCCCAGTCTTGGTGGAATTGCGCTATTGGCAAGGTGCGCTCTCTGACCTAATCCACAATGCCATTGCCCGCCATGACCCGACGCTAAAGGCTGTGTCACTGGATGGGTTGCTGACCAATGCCCTACTTCTGTTTGACGGGGTGAATGAATTGCCGTCGGAAGAGGCGCGAACCGAACTGATCGCCTTTCGCCACAACCACCCAAAACTCCCAATGATCTTTACGACGCGGGATTTGAGCCTGGGAGGTGATCTGGGGATTGAGCGCAAGCTGGAAATGTTGCCGCTGACGGAACCGCAGATGCAAGCATTTATCCGCGCCTATATTCCAGAACAGGCGGAGGCGATGCTGCGGCAACTCAAGGATCGGTTGCGGGAGTTTGGGCAAACACCGTTACTGCTGTGGATGTTATGTGAAGTCTTTAAGCAGTCGCCCATACAGCAGCTACCCAATAATTTGGGTGGTATATTTCAAGTTTTTACCCGCACCTATGAAGACCGCAGTGTGCGGAAGCACGAAGTCGCAACCCTGAAGGGAGACGTTAAACCACTAACCGATCGCCGCCTGTGGAAAAAAGCGTTGATGGCGATCGCAGCCATCATGATGCAGGGAAAAACACCCGTTGATTTTCGAGTGGCAATTCACCGAGATGAAGTAGAAAGAGAACTCAGTCAAGTCTTTCCAAATGAGAAATTCCCAGTTCGAGACATTTTGGATGATTTGCTCAAATATCACCTATTGCAAAATCAAACCACCGACCAAATCCAATTTCGCCACCAATTGATTCAGGAATATTACGCGGCAGAATATTTACTGCGACTGTTGCAACCGCCTGATGGGACACCAGGACTAACCGATAACCAACTGAAGCAGGATTACCTCAACTACCTGAAGTGGACTGAACCCATTGCTCTAGTGCTGGCGCTGGTGAATGAGGAAGATCAAGCACTGCGGGTCGTGAAGTTGGCGATGGATGATGTAGATTTAATGCTAGGGGCAAGGTTGGCGGGGGAAGTCCAACCTGCATTCCACATTAAAACTATTAGCCGCATCAATGGTTTAGAGATTCCATTGCTTCTCAAGCTTGAGTGTTGGGAAGCTAGTCGTTCTGAAACAATGATTCCTGAATTACTAAAGTTTTTGGAAGCGCCAAATTCTTCATTGAGGATTCATGCAGCCATAATACTTGGACAATACAAGTGTGAATCAGCAATTTCTGGATTACTAAAAGCTTTGAAACACCCAAGTTCTGATGTTCGCAGTAGTGCAGCGAGAGTATTAGGAATAATCGGCAATAAAAAATCGATTTCTGGATTACTTAATATCATTAAAGATCCCGATTCTGATGTCCGGACTTTTGTAATTAGGTCTTTGGGAGAAATTGGAAGTTCAACTATAACTTCTTATCTGATTGATGCTCTAGAAGACGTAAACGATGGAGTTAGAGATGCCGCAGCAGAAGCCTTAGGAAAAATTGGTGGTGAAACGGTCATTTCTAGATTAATGTCTACTCTCCAAAATCCAAATACTGACATTCGTAGTAGTGCCATAGATGCTCTAGGTAAGATCGGTGGTGATACAGCGATTTATGCTTTAGCAAACACGGCTCTAAAAGAGAGTAATTATCATATTCAGTGGAAGATAGCTATTGAACTTGGGAGGTTAGGCGTTGAAGCTATAGCTCCTTTTCTAGTAGAATTTCTCAACAATCAGAATACTTACATTTTGGAAACTACGGTTCAGGTTTTAGGAGAAATTGGCAATGAAACGGTGACCAAAGAATTGTTAAAAGCCCTTGAAAACAAAGAATATTCAGTGCGTAGAGTAACAGCTCAAGCATTAAGTAAAATTGGTGGTGACACAGTCATTACTGGCTTGCTCCTTGCATTTGAACACCCAATTGTTCATGTTCGTAGTACTGCAATTGATTCTTTGGGGGAAATTGGTAATGAAGCGGCAGTTCTTGGCTTGTTAAAAGCTCTTGAAGATGAAGAACTTTCGATTCGCTGGCAAGCAATCGACAAACTAGAGGAAATTGTTAGTAAAGAGATTTGCTATAGATTATTGGGCGACTTTAATCATCAGGACTTTTATGTTAATTGGAAGGTATCTAATATTTTAGGACAAGAAATTGACGAATCGATAATGCTCGAAAGCGTAATTCCAGGATTGCTTGATGCGATTGAACGATACGACTATGACGTTGAAACTCGCAGACGAGCAACTCAAGCATTAGGGTGGATTGGTGGTGAAGCAGTAATCTCTGGATTAGTAAAGTCTCTTGAGCATCAAGATGATTACACTCGAAAAAGGGCATGTGAAGCATTAGGAAAAATCGGTAATGAAGCAGCCATTTATGGATTGTTGAGGCTTCTAAATGATGAGAATTATTTTGTGCAGCTAAAAGCGATTTCTGCATTGGGAGAAATTGGCTGTGGGTGTGAGGAAGTTACTTCTAAATTGCTATGCATTGTTGAAGCAGAAAGGGCTAATTCACTTCTCTATGCACGTGCGGCTGATGTATTAGGACAGGTTGGGAGTCCTTCGTTGTTACCCGATTTGCACCGTATACTGCATAATCAGCCGTTGGGTAGTTATCCTCCATGCACTTCAACGATTTCTGCGATCCAAAACCGCTGCCAGTTCTACAACTACGAAATTTTTCAAGCCCACTTAGCCGCACAGAAAGCCGATCGCCCCACCAACCTCACCAACCTCACCAGCGATCGCCCCATAACTTACGAAGTCAACGCTGAAGTCGTCCAAATTGTCGAAAATAACTATGGAACCATCCATGGAAAACAAACCCCATAAAGGAGCCATCATGCTAACCATCCA